>ORJL010223334.1_pt1 | contig 10248 bp, 9 predicted proteins | sample 1779941 | NCBI WGS metagenome assembly ORJL01 (sample SAMEA104232317, study PRJEB22302) | groundwater metagenome | biome: forest; feature: aquifer; material: groundwater | place: USA | collected 2011-08-07 | depth 5.8 m | reverse complement strand
TTGGCCAGGATCGACGCCGCCGATATTGCCGGCTCGGTGGCGTCGCCACCGATGATGGCGCGCGCCGGAATCGCCAGCAGCGGACAACGGTTGCCGTCGATCAGGGCTTCCGTCGGCGTCACTGCCAGTGCCTCGACCGCGCGGCGCATTGCCAGCAGCGTGGCCTGCAGAATGTTGATGCGGTCGATTTCCTCGACCGAGGCCCAGGCGATGCCGAAAGCCAGCGCCTTCTCGCGAATCTCGACGGCGAGTCTTTCGCGCTTGCGTTCCGACAGCTTCTTGGAATCGGCCAGGCCGACGATGGGTCGTCGCGGATCGAGGATCACGGCGGCGGCATAGACCGGCCCGGCGAGCGGACCGCGGCCCGCTTCGTCGACCCCACAGACCAGGTGCATGTCCCCGCCGGGCCGTCCCAAGGGGACATCGGCCAAACACACGGAAGCCGCGCAAGCGGCTGAACCGTCGTCACCCCCTTTTCCCGGAAAGGGGGCTGGGGGGATTGTCGTTTTCATGCCCGCTGCAGGTAGGGCAGGACGGCGGCAGCGGCCTTCTGCGCGGTGTCCTGGCGCAACAGGCGATGGATGCCGGCGAAGACGCGGGAAATCGCGGCGCCGGCCTGGCGGTCGACCAGCAGGTTGCCCAGCGCCTGCGCGAGGTTCTCCGGCGTCGCATCGTCCTGCAGGAACTCGGGCACGACGTAGCGGCCGGCAAGAATGTTCGGCAGCCCCACCCAGGGCAGATAGCGCATGCCACGCATCAGCCGCCAGGACCAGGGCGACATCTTGTAGGCGATCACCATGGGGCGCCCGACCAGCGCGGTCTCCAGCGTCGCGGTGCCGCTCGCCACCAGTGCGACATCGCTGGCGGCGACCGCATCTGCGGCATGGCCGAACATCAGAGTGAAGGGCAGTTCATCCGCCTTGAGTTTCCACAGGGCCGTCTCGAACTGGAGCCGCGTCTCCCGCGACACCAGCGGCACCAGAAACTGCAGTTTCGGATACCGCTCCAGCAAAAGTTTGGCGGTCTCGATGAAGGTCTCGGCCATGAAATGCAGTTCGGCCTGGCGGCTGCCGGGCAGCAGCGCGACTATCTGCCGGTCCACGGGTACGTCCAGCCGTTCGCGCGCCGCGCGCTGATCGACGTGCGGCGGGATCACGTCGGCCAGCGGATGGCCGACATAGCTGCACTTGACCGGAGTGCCCTGGTAAAGCTCCGGCTCGAAGGGATACAGGGCGAGGATGTGGCTCACCGACTGGATGATGCGGCTCATCCGCTTCCTGCGCCAGGCCCAGATCGACGGACTGACGAAATGGATGGTGGGAATCCCGGCGGCCTTGAGGTGCTTTTCCAGCCAGAGGTTGAAGTCGGAACCATCGACACCGATGAAGACGTCCGGTCGCTCCTTCAGCAGGCGACGCAGCAGCTGGCGCCTCATGCGCGTAATGGCCCGGTAGTGCTTGAGCACCTCGGCATAGCCGCGCACGGCGAGCATTTCCGCGGGCCAGTACGAATCGAAGCCCTCCCGTTGCATCTTCGGCCCGCCGATGCCGTTGAAGCGCGCCTCCGGTAGGTGGCACTTGAGGGCGGCGATCAGGTGGGCGGCAAGCTGGTCGCTGGAAGCCTCGCCGGCCACCATGGCGATGCGCGCCATCAGCGAATGATCCCCCGGCCCGGCGTCGCCAGAAAATCCGCGAGCAAGGCCAGTTCGGGCGTGCCGGCAACATCCGCCGCGATACCGGCGCGAGCAACCTCCAGCGTCAGGCCGTTCTTGTACAGGGTCTTGTAGGCGCGCTTGACCGCAGCCACGGCTTGCGGCGAAAACCCCCGGCGCTTGAGACCTTCGGCGTTGATGGCGCGCGGTTCGGCCGGATTGCCGGCCGCCATGACAAACGGCGGCAGGTCCTGCAGCAGGATGGTGCCCATCGCGGTGATGCTGTGGGCGCCGATGCGAACGAACTGATGCACCACCGTGAAGCCGCCGAGGATGGCCCAGTCGCCGACATGCACATGGCCGGCCAGTTGCGCGTTGTTGGCGAAGATGGTCTGGCTGCCGACCTGGCAGTCGTGCGCCAGGTGCACATAGGCCATGATCCAGTTGTCATTGCCGAGCCGCGTCACGCCGACATCCTGCGCCGTGCCGCAGTTGAGGGTGCAGAACTCGCGGATGGTGTTGCGGTCGCCGATCTCCAGGCGAGTCGGCTCGCCCGCGAATTTCTTGTCCTGCGGCTGTTCGCCGATGGAGCAGAACTGGAAGATGCGGTTGTCACGGCCGATCCGGGTATGTCCGCCGATCACCACATGGGGACCGACCACGGTGTGTTCGCCGATCTCGACATGCTCGCCGACGATCGAATAGGGACCGACCACCACGCCGCGGCCAAGCTTCGCCGCGGGATGGACGATGGCGGTGGAATGCACGCTCATCAGGGTGTGGGACGCACGGCACAGATGATGTCGGCTTCGGCCGCCACCTGGCCATCGACCTTCGCCGTCGCCGAAAACTTCCAGATGCCGCGCTTGTTGGCGTTCAGGGCGACATCGATGATCAGCTGGTCGCCGGGACCCACGGGCTTCTTGAAGCGCGCGTTGTCGATGCCGACGAAGTAGTACACCGACTTGTCGTCGGGCTTGCTGCCCATGGTCTTGAAGGCGAGTATCGCCGCCGTCTGCGCCATCGCCTCGACCACCAGCACGCCGGGCATAACCGGATGGTGCGGGTAGTGGCCGGGAAAAAACGGCTCGTTCATGGTGACGTTCTTCAGCGCGGTAATCCGCTCCCCCGGCAGAACCTCGAGCACGCGGTCCACCAGCAGGATAGGGTAGCGATGCGGCAGGTAGTCGAGGATCTCGTGGATATCCATGCGGGAAACGGCGGCCCCGCTTGCGCTGTCACTGCTCATGGTTTTTTCTCCAGTGCGGCGAGCCGCTGTTCGAGGGCACGGATTTTATCGGCCATCGCATCAAGATGACGCAAGCGCGAAAAATTCTTCAGCCAGTCGCCATGCTCGAGAAAGGGTACGGTGCCGCTGTAGGTTCCCGCATTCGGGATCGACTTCGCCACCAGCGTGCCGGCGGAAACGTTGACGTCGTCGGCAATGCGCAGGTGGCCGAGTATCACGGCGCCGCCACCGACCGTGCAGCGCGCCCCTATCGTGGCGCTGCCGGCGATGCCGACGCAGCCCGCCATCGCGGTATGCGCGCCGATCCGGACGTTGTGCCCCACCTGAATCTGGTTGTCGAGCTTGACGCCGTCCGCGATCACGGTGTCGCCCAGCGCGCCGCGATCGATGGTGGTGCCGGCACCGATCTCGACATCGTCGCCGATCAGAACCCGACCTACCTGGGGAATCTTGACCCACGCGCCGTCCGCTTCGCGGGCGTAGCCGAAGCCGTCGGCGCCGATCACCGCGCCGGAATGCACCAGGCAGCGTGCGCCGAGGCGAGTCCCGGCATATATCGCCACATTGGCCGCCAGGCGGGAACCGGCACCGACCTCGACGCCTTCGCCGATGCTGCAGTTGGCACCGATCACCACGCCATCGCCAATCCTGGCACCGGGACCGATCCAGGCATGGGGCCCGATGCCGGCCGTCGCCGCCACCTCGCCCTCGACCACCGCGCTGGGATGGATCCCGGCCACGAAGGCAGGCGGCGGGTTCAGCCACTGCGCGACGCGGGCGTAATACAAATAGGGCTGCGGCGTCAGTATCGCCGCCGCCAAGCCATCCGCTGCGGGCGGCGCCATGATCACCGCGGCGGCGCGGGTGTGCGCCAGCTGATGGCGATACTTCGGATTGGCGAGAAAGGCCAGATCACCGGGGCCGGCCAGTTCCAGCGTGGCGATGCGTGAAATCGCCGTGTCGCCGGCACCGACCATCTCACCGCCGAAACGGGCGACGATCTCGTCGAGCCGCAGCGTCACGGCGGGGGTCTTACTTGGTGCCGTCGCCCAGCGCCTTGATCACCTTGTCGGTGATGTCGATGCGGGGATTGGCGTAGACCGCCTCCTGGAAAATGATGTCGTACTTCTCGGCTTCGGCGATCTGCTTGATGATCTTGTTCACGCGCTCGAAAATCGCCGCCATTTCCTCGTTCTGGCGCTGGCTCAGATCCTCGCGGAACTCGCGCTGCTTGCGCTGGAAGTCGCGGTTGAGTTCGCCAAACTCGCGCTCCTTGGTACGCCGCTCGCTTTCCGCCATGGTCACGCCGTTCTTGTCGAGAGTCTCCTGCATTCCCTGCAATTGCTTGGCAATGCGTTGCAGATCCTGGTCGCGCTTCTCGAAATCCTTTTCGATCTTCTTCTTGGCCCGCGCTGCCTGCGGCGCGTCGTTGAGTATCTTCTGGCTATTGACGAAACCGATCTTGCCTTCGGCCAGCACCGCGGCGGAAAACGTCAACAAGGCAATACCGGCATAAATGGATTTCTTCAGCATGACTTTCTCGCTAATAGGAGGGGATCAAAAGACCGAGCCCATCTGGAACTGCAGACGCTGCACCTTGTCTTCGGCTTTCTTGTTGAACGGGTTGGCATACGAGAACTTCAGCGGACCCATCGGCGAATTCCACGCCAGGGCTACGCCGCCGCTGTAGCGCAGGCTGCCCATGCTGAACTTGCTGTCATAACCCCAGACGTTGCCGGCGTCGAGGAAGCCGGAGAGGCGCATCGAGTTGTCGCGCCCGATGCCCGGTACCGGGAACAGCAGTTCGGCATTGCCGATCAGCCGCTTGTTGCCGCCGATCGCTTCGGCGGTCCCGGCATCGCGCGGTCCCAGCGAGCCGGAATCAAAACCACGCACCGAACCGATGCCGCCGGCGTAGAAATTCTTGAAGAAGGGCAGGTCCTTGTTGCCGTAGGACTGCGCCACGCCAACCTCGCCGTTCAGCGCCAAGGTCAGCTTGCGGTCGAGCGGGAAAAAATGCTGATGCTGGTAGGTCGCGCGGACAAAGGTGGACGTGCTGCCCGGCAGGGAAACCTCGAGCACCGCCCGGCGCAGGACCCCTTTGGTGGTCACCAGCAGGCTGTCGCGCCCGTCCTTCTGCCAGCCCAGGGTGGTCAGCAGCGTATTGCTCCTAGCGCCGAAACGCGTCACATAGTCCTGATAGCGCTGGGGGCTGTTGGTGTCGGTCTTGAGCGTGGTGCGATCCACCGAAAGGCCGAGATTGATGGAGTCGTCTTCCGCCACCGGGATTCCCCAACGCACGCCGGCACCCATCGAATCGGAACCGAAGGTACCTACCTCCAGGCTGCTGGTATCGGTCTTGCGCGTGTAGATATCGAAGCCCTGGCTGACGCCATCGACGGTGAAATACGGATCGGTGTGCGACAGGGAATAGACCTTGTTCGACTTGCTGGTGCTGATCTGGACGCCGACATGCTTGCCGCTGCCGAACAGGTTCTGCTGTTGCACCGCACCGGACAGCGTGAACTTCTCGGAGCTGGAGAAACCGGCGCCGAGCATGATGTTGCCGGTCGGCTTTTCCTTGACCTTGATCTCCATGTCGACCTGGTCGGTGGTGCCGGCAACGGGCGGCGTCTCCACCGTCACCTCGTCGAAGTAGCCCAGGCGGTCGACCCGCGTGCGCGACTTGTTGATCTTGTCGCCGTCGTACCAGCCGGATTCGGCCTGGCGCAGTTCGCGGCGCACGACTTCGTCCCGGGTCCGCGTGTTGCCGGTCACGTTGATGCGGCGCACATAGACTCGGCGGCCCGGGTCGACGAACACGGTAAACGCCACCTGACGCTTTTCCTTGTCCAGTTCGGGCGCGGCATTGACGTTGGCAAAGGCATAGCCCTCGTTGCCCAGACGCTCGCTGATGGCCTTGGTGGTGTCGGTCATCTTCTCGCGCGAAAACACTTCGCCCGGCTTGACCAACACCAGTTTGGTCAGTTCGTCTTCGGGCAACAGCAACTGCCCCGCCAGCTTGACCGAGGACACAGTGTACTTCTCGCCCTCGCTGATGTTGATGGTGATGTAGATGTCCTGCTTCTCGGGGGAGATCGAAACCTGGGTCGACTCGATGTTGAATTCGAGATAGCCGCGGTCAAGATAATACGAACGCAGGGTCTCCAGATCGCCCGAAAGCTTCTGCTTTGAATACTGGTCGTTCTTGTTGTACCAGGTCAGCCAGCCCGGCGTGCGCAGCACCATCAGGTCGAGCAGTTCCGATTCGGCAATGGCGCCGGCGCCGATGATGTTGATCTGCCTGATCTTGGCGATGTCGCCCTCGGTCACGGCGAAATTCACCCCGACCCGATTGCGCTCGAGCGGCGTGATCGTGGTCGTCACCTGCACGGCATAGTGACCCTGCGCCAGATACTGGCGCTTGAGTTCCTGCTCCGCACGCTCGACCATGGCACGGTCGAAGATGCGCGATTCGGCGAGGCCGACGTCGCGCAGCGACTTCTTCAGATCCTCGGGCTTGAAGGCCTTGAGGCCGGTAAACTCCAGCGAAGCAATCGCCGGACGTTCCTCCAGCACCACCACCAGCACCTGACCATCGATTTCGAGGCGCACGTCCTTGAAGAAGCCGGTGGCAAACAGGGCCTTGATCGCCGCCGCCGCCTTCTCGTCGTTCATGGTGTCGCCCACCTTGACCGGCAGGTAGGAGAACACCGTCCCCGCCTCGGTACGCTGGATACCCTCTACCCGGATATCCTTGATCTGGAACGGATCGAATGCCCATGCGGCACGCGCCAGCAAGGCAAGAACCAGACCGGCAAGCAGTGATTTCTTCATGTGGATGGTCAGGATCTAGCCGGAAACGAGGCGGTTGATGTCGTTGTAGAAAGCAAAGGCCATCAGCAATGCGAGCAGGGCAAAACCGATCTGCTGGCCGATTTCGAGGGCCCTTTCCGATACCGGCCCTCCCTTGAAAAACTCGACGAGATAATACATCAAATGCCCCCCGTCCAGAACAGGCACCGGCAACAGATTGAGTACGCCCAGGCTGATGCTGATCAGGGCCAGAAAGCGCAGGTAGTAGCTCACCCCCAGCCGCGCCGACTGCCCCGCGTAGTCAGCAATCGTCACCGGTCCCGAAAGGTTCTTCCACGACAGTTCGCCGGTCAGCATGCGGCCCATCATGCGCAGGCTCAGGATCGAGGTATCCCAGGTCTGCGTCAAGGCCCGGTTCACGGACTCGAATGGCCCATAACTGACCACGGTGGTCATCTCGAAGGCATCTCCCTTGCCTTCCATCGCCATAAGGCCCAAGCGTCCGAGCTTCCTCCCACCCTCCTCGGCCAGGCGCGGAACGGCCGTCAGCAGCCGAACTCCGCCGTCGCGCTCGATTTCGAACTGCAGCCGCCGGCCGGCCGCGCCGCGTGTTGCGGTCGCCAGTTCCGACCACTCCGCGATCGACTTGCCGTCGATCGCCAGTACGCGATCACGCTCGCGAAATCCCGCCTCGGCCGCCGCCGAGCCGGGCTGCACGCTGCCTACCACCGCAGGCAGGCGCGGCCGGTAGAGCACCAGACCAAGCAGGCGCAGCGGATCCTTTTCCAGTTCTTCGAGGTCAAACCGGTCACTGGCGAAGCGATAGTGGCCGACTTCCCGTTGCGGATTCATCACTTCCAGTTGCAGGACTTCCTTGTCCAGCGCGCGCCGCATCACTTCCCAGCGCAGTTCCTGCCAGGTCTGGATCGGAGCGCCGTTGACGGCGCGAACCGTGCCGCCTTCGACGATCCCCGCCATCGCCGCGGGAGTGCCTGGCGGCGGTGATCCCAGGCGCGGTTTGAGCTCGGTCACGCCATGCATGAACAACAGCCAGTACAACACGATCGCCAGCAGGAAATTCGCCGCCGGCCCGGCGGCGACGATGAAGGCACGGCGACCCACGGTCTGGCGATTGAAGGCGCGCGCCAGTTCCTGCGCGCTCACCTCGCCTTCGCGTTCGTCGAGCATCTTGACGTAGCCGCCCAGGGGAAAGGCCGAGATTGCCCACTCGGTGCCGTCGCGACCATAACGCCGCATCCAGACGACCTTGCCGAAGCCGAAGGCGAAGCGCAGCACCTTGACGCCGCAGGCACGCGCGGCGAGATAGTGGCCCATTTCGTGCACCACCACCAGCACCGCCAGCGCGAGGATAAAGGCGCCGCCGTACCAGGCCAGCGATTCGGGACTCATGCGGCTGTGATGCCGCGACGCGCGAGGAGTTCCATCGCCGTCGTACGCCCCTGCCGGTCGGCATCGAGCACCGCGGCCAGATCGGGAAGCGGCGCCTGGGGCACAGCGTCCAGTGTCGCCGCGATCAGGTCCGCAATGCCGAGAAAAGGCAGGCGGCGTTCGAGGAAAGCCGCCACCGCAACTTCGTTGGCGGCATTGAGCACCGCGGCCGCATTGCCTTCGGCACGCAGCGCCCGGTAGGCCAGATCGAGGCAGGGAAAGCGGACCAGGTCGGGACGCTCGAAATTGAGCTGGCCAACGGCAAACAGATCGAGCGGCGCCACGCCCGACTCGATGCGCTCGGGCCAGGCCAGGGCATGGGCAATCGGCGTGCGCATGTCGGGATTGCCCAACTGGGCGAGTACCGATCCGTCAGCATACTCGACCAGGGAATGGATCACGCTCTGCGGATGAATCACCACCTCGATGCGGTCGGCCGGCGCGTTGAACAGCCAGTGCGCCTCGATCACTTCGAGACCCTTGTTCATCATGGTCGCCGAGTCGACCGAAATCTTGCGACCCATCACCCAGTTGGGATGCGCCACCGCCTGCTCCGGCGTCACCCGCGTCAGCATGTCGAGCGGCGTGCTGCGAAACGGTCCGCCTGAAGCGGTCAGCAGGATCCGCCGCACGCCGCCGCGCGCCATGTCTCCGGCGTAGTCATGCGGCATGGACTGGAACACCGCGTTGTGTTCGCTGTCGATCGGCAGCAGCAGCGCACCCGCCCGCCTTGCCTCGCCCATGAACACCGCGCCGGCCATCACCAGCGCCTCCTTGTTGGCCAGCAATATCCGCTTGCCGGCGCGCGCCGCGGCCAGGGTCGGCGGCAGTCCCGCGGCGCCGACGATGGCCGCCATCACGGCATCGACCTCGGCCAGACCGGCCACCTCGACCAGCGCCTGCGCGCCATGCAGCACCTCGGTGCGCAAACCGTCGGCGGCCAGCAGTCCGGCAAGCCGACCCGCATCCGCTGCGCCGCCCACCACGGCATAGGCCGGGCGGAACTGGCGGCACTGCGCGGCAAGCACATCCACCCGGCTGTGGCCGGTGAGCGCCACCACCTCGAAGCGATCCGGATGGCGTGCGACGACATCGAGCGTGCTGACGCCGATCGAACCCGTGGCGCCGAGTACGGTAAGTTTCATGGGCGCACGAAATACAGGATCAACGCCGCCAGGGGCAAGGTCGAGGTCAGCGCGTCGATGCGGTCGAGCACGCCGCCGTGGCCCGGCAGCAGATTGCTGCTGTCCTTGATCCCGGCCTGGCGCTTCAGCAGCGACTCGAACAGGTCGCCCATCACGCTGACCGCCGTGAGCAGCACCAGCATCAATACCAGCAGCGGCAGCGCCAGGGGGATGCGGCCCGCGAGCGGCGAAAACGTCAGCACGGCACCACCATAGATCAACACGCCGACCACAGCTCCGGCCACACCCTCCCAGGTCTTGCCCGGGCTGATCGCCGGCGCCAGTTTGTGCTTGCCGAAGGTGCGACCGCTGAAGTAGGCCGCGATGTCCGCCACCCAGACCAACGCCATGGCCGCCAGCATCAGCCAAACGCTCACGGCATGGAGCGCCACCATCGCCGCCCAGGTCGGCAGGATCACCAGGGCGCCCAACAGGTAACCGAAGAAGTCGTTGCCCGCCAGGGTCCATTTGAAGCGAAACCAGAACGGCACCACCAGGAGCCAGAAAGCTGCCGAAACGCCGAGCAGCGCCGGCACCAGTTGTGGCGCCCCGACGCTGAGCTGCCAGCAGAACAACAGCAGGACGAAGGCATACATGACGCGCGTCGGCTGGTCCTGCCGCATCAGGCCGCCCCATTCCCACGCCGCCAGGGCGGCAATGGCAGCAAAAGTCAGCGTGGCCGCCAGCGGTGGCAGTACGAACAGCACCAGTGCAAGCCCCGCAACCAGCAGCAGGGCGGTGATGACCCGCGTCTTAAGCATCGCGTCCCGCAACGGGAGGGGCAAGTGTCGGCGCCGGCGACGCCCCGAAGGAAGTCCCCCTGGGGGACACGGCGCGTTCCTGGTCCAGCAACTGCTCGCTGGTGCGCCCGAAGCGGCGCTCGCGCCGGCAATAGGAGG
>ORJL010213915.1_pt1 | contig 10248 bp, 9 predicted proteins | sample 1779941 | NCBI WGS metagenome assembly ORJL01 (sample SAMEA104232317, study PRJEB22302) | groundwater metagenome | biome: forest; feature: aquifer; material: groundwater | place: USA | collected 2011-08-07 | depth 5.8 m | reverse complement strand
GCTCCGGCCCGCGCCGCCACGATCGATTGTTCCACCTGCGCGGCGCTGCAATCGGAAAAATACCCAACGATATCAGATATATCAGAGGGATTGATACTGGGACGGAGAGAGTTTCCGGCGACCCAGCGACCGTCGATATAATTGTGCTTTTCTGAGCCCATCGAGACACTCAACGGTTCCTGCCGGTATCGAATGCCGGTCCTGCATTTCGGTCAATCCGGAAACGCGCTACAATAATTCGGTTTTTCCGTAGAGGCTGATGTCATGCGTACTTCGCTCGCTACGCTGCGCGTATTCGATGCCGTGGCAGAATCCGGGAGTATCCGCCTCGCGGCCGAAAGGCTTGGCCGCACCCCCTCCGCCATTTCTGAAAAGCTGAAGCAGTTCGAGCAGGAAGTCGGGGCACCCCTTTTCGAAAGCGGCCGCAAAAGCCGGCTGACACCCGTCGGCAACTTCGTGCAAACGCAGGTGCGCGATCTTCTGAGTCATGTCGACCGCAAGCTCGCGTCGCTGCAGGCCTATTCGCGCAACGCCATCGGCCGCATCGACATCGCGTCCGTGCCATCGATCGCCACCACGATCCTGCCCGCCGTCATAGCCAAATTTCGCACCCAATGGCCGGCAGTGGAGATTACGGTGCGTGACGCGGATTCGCGCAGTGTCGCCGACCTTGTGCAGTCAGGTACGGTCGAACTCGGCATTGCCAGCATGCAAAGCGAGCGCCGCGCCATCCGATTCACGCCGCTGTTCGACGAACCGATCGGCGTGGTCTGCCGGCGAGACGATCCGCTCTTTCGCGACAAGCGCCCGCAGCGATGGTCGGCATTGCGCGGCCGCACCTTGCTGGCCAACGCGATCTCCGACTCCCACAACATCGACCCCGAAGCGCAGCCGACGCAAGCACCGATCGTCGTTTATAATGTGCTGTCGCTACTGGCACTGGTACGCGCCAATGTCGGCATCACCATGCTCCCCCGCCTGTCGGTCAGCGAGATGCATCCGGAGCTGGGCTTCATACCGATCGAAGAGCCGGACGCCCGGCGCACCGTCGGCCTTATCACCCGCGTGGGCGAAATCCTTTCGCCAGCCGCCGCCGCCCTGCTGGTTATCATACACCAACAGCTTCGTGAGATTTCGGACAATTTCGCCATAACCCTGAGCGATGCGGAAGACCGAATTTGAATACAAAACCAATCACGGAAGCTGCGGCGTGCAGGTGTTTTTCGCAAGTTCGATACAATCGAGAACATGTTCGGGCGTGATCGGTTGCTGCTTTACCGTTGCGCCGAAGGGCACGAGCGCATCGTTGACCGCGGTCCAGACCGCGGCGGCGGCGGCGACCGCGCCGGCTTCGCCGACCCCGCGCGCGCCAAGCGTCGTCGCCGAGATCGGCGTCTCGACATGCGCGACGTGGATGTCCGGCATCTCGCCGGCCATCGGCACGAGATAATCCGCAAGCGTCCCGTTTTCGAGCTGACCGCTTTCGCCATAGATGCAATGCTCGTACAGAGCCGAGCCAATGCCCTGCACCACGCCGCCGCGAACCTGCTCATCGACCAGAAGCGGATTGATCACCGTGCCGCAATCGTCAACCACCCAGAAATTCAAAAGACGAATGGTGCCGAGTTCCGGATCGATCTCAAGATGCACTGCCTGAATGCCGTTCGACGAAAAATAAGGGGTGTCGCGCGGCGCGTAGCTTTCGGCGACCTCGAGCGAGGGCAACGTGTCGAGCGGAATCGTGTGTGAGCGATAAGAGACGGTCGCTGCAAGCTCAGCGAGCGAAAGCTGCACCATGCCGGCGGCGTTGACAATGTTGCCGCTCTCGATGCGAAGGCCGGACTGCGCCTGCAGAATGGATCCGGCGATCGAAAGGATATTCGCACGCAGCTTGCCTGCGGCGCGAAATGCAGCTTCGCCGCCGAGCGAAATACCGCGTGAGGCCCAGGCACCGCCCCCAACGGGCGTCATGGCCGTATTGCCGCTGACGATCTCGACTTCTGCAGTGTCGATGCCAATCGCCTCGCCGACGATCTGCCGCAAGCCCGTGAGCGTGCCCTGCCCCTGATCTGTTACGCTTGTGGCACATCGGATATGGCCGGTCGGCTCAAGCGAAAGGCGACAGGCTTCGAAGGCCGAGACTCGCACGCCGAGAGAACCATAGAGCGAAGGCCCGACCCCCGTCTGCTCGATGAACGCGGCAAGGCCGATACCACGATACACGCCCTTCTTTCGCATCTCGGCCTGGTCGCGCCGCAAATCATCGTAGTTCATGAGCCGCAGCAGCTTTTCGTGACACTTGTCGAGCGACAAATCGCTGAGCACCGTACCGGCAGCGCTGCGCACATTCTTCTCGTCGGAGGGCGCATAGTTGCGCGCGCGAATCTCGGCCGGGTCCATACCAATCTTACGTGCGGCCAGGTCCAGCAACTGCTCGGTCACCGTACAGGCGATGGGCTGACCGACGGCGCGCAGCACGCCGCTCGGCGCTTTGTTCTGGAAACAGCCCCGAAGCGACCCTTTGGAATTCGCGAGCCGGTATGGCGCGGCTGACATGTGAACCGATTGCAGGCCCTCACCCACGCAGCCGCGCGGATATGTCGAATAAGCGCCAAAGCCGGAGCGGACCGCCACTTCCATCGCCAGCAGCTGGCCTTGGTTATCGACCGCAAGCCGGCCCCTCACGGTCGCCTCGCGTGCGTGCACGTCACTGACGAACGCCTCCAGCCGATCGGCTGCGAATTTTACCGGCCGCCGCAGCAGGACGCTGAGAGCTGCGACCGCCATCTCGTCGGGATAGGCGGAAAGCTTCATGCCGAATGCCCCGCCGACATCCGGCGTTACCACCTGCACGTTTGGATAGGGCAACCCAAGCTGCTGCGCGAAAATTTCGCGCATCTGGTTCGGAACTTGATGCGAGTGATAAACGGTGAGGCTTTGAAGGCGCGCGTCGAAATCGGCGACGATGCCGCGCGGTTCGAGCGTGACGCCGGTTTGACGGCCGAATTCGAAATCATGCTCCACCACGGCTGCGGCGCCGCGGAAGACTGCATCGACATCGCCGGCGGCAAAGGAATGGTCGAGCCCGAGATTGGTTGCGAGTTGAGTGCTGGCCACTGGCGCCCCCGGCTGGGCGGCTTCCGCCATCGAGGCGATGGCGGGCAGTTCCTGCCATTCGATCGCGATGCGTTCGATCGCGTCTTCGGCTTGTGCCCGGCTCTCTGCCACCACCGCGACCACCGGCTCGCCTTGCCAGCAAACTTCTCCGCGCGCGAGCGGAAACTGTATCGGCGAGACATGACCCGGAAACGGAGCCAATTTGGTCTGCCACGGCTGACAAACCGGCGCGAGATCGTCACCGGTCACCACCGCGATCACGCCGTGCATTCCGACAGCTTCTGCGATGTCGATTGCGAGAATACGCGCATGCGCATGCGGCGAGCGCAGGAATACGGCATGCCCCATGAGAGCCAGCACGATGTCGTCGGTATAGCGCCCATTGCCGGCAACCAGACGCTGCGCCTCCGGGCGTGGCAGCCGCGCGCCGATCATCCGTTTTGCGGCGCCGCTCAAGACGGACTTCCCGCGCGCTTGTCCATCACCGCCTCGATCGCATCGACGATGGAGTGATAGCCGGTACAGCGGCAGAAATTTCCGGACAAGCCGTCGCGGATTGCCGCCCGCGACAGCTTCGGCCCGTTCAGCATCTCGGCCGCGGTTGCAAGCATTCCAGGCGTACAATAGCCGCATTGCAGGGCATTACGGGCGACGAACTCCGCCTGCAAGTCGGCGATCGCGCCGCTTTGCGTCAGCCCTTCGATCGTTTGCACCTGTGCGCCATCGGCCTGCACGGCGAGCATCAAGCAGCTTCGCACCGATCGGCCGTCGAGCATCACATTGCAAGCACCGCAGACGCCGTGCTCACAGCCGACATGAGTTCCCGTTTTTCCGAGCGTCCCGCGGATAAGATCGGCCAGATTGAGCCGCACCGGGACGCGAAGCGCGACGGGATCGCCGTTCAGAACAAATGCGATGTCGTTTGCCTCCTCAAACATGACCAGGCTCATCACGCAAGTCCGCGAACGCACGCTGAACTAAAGTCGCGGCCTGATGCCGCTTGGTCTCGGGGCGCCCCTGGTGATTGCCGATCGGATCCATGCGGGCGGCGATGGTCTGCGCCATGTCGCGCAGATCGGCGTCGGTGGTCTCGCGGCCGATGCTCTTTTCCACGGCAACCAGCAAAGGCGCAGGCTCCGAGCCGAAAATCACAACCTCGATCGCATGCAGCACGTCATCGGTATTCACGGCCTTCACGCCGATGCCGACAATCGCGAAATCGCCGTGCCGCCGGCTCAGTTCGGAAAAGCGAAATACCTCACCCTCGCCCGCTCGTGGAAAAGTAACGCCGGTGACCATCTCGTCCTCGCCACGTACGGTCGCGTAAAGACCTTCGAAGAAATCGCGGGCCAGGACATCACGCAAGCCATCTCTGCTTTGCAGATGAATCGCCGCATTCAGCAAGACTGCGACCGCGGGCACTTCGGCCGACGGATCGGCAAGCGCAATACTGCCGCAGGTCGTCCCGCGGTTACGCACCGCCATATGCGCCACATGGGTCATGGCCTGCGCCAGCAACGGCACTCTTTCCGCGATCAATCTTGATTCAAGCACCTCATAATGCCGGACCAAAGCGCCGATGCGAACGCCGTTCGCAGTCTCGGCGATACCGTTCAGAGCCGTAATCCGGTTGATGTCGACCAGCATGCCCGGCGACGACAGGCGCATGTTGAGCGTCGGCATGAGGCTCTGGCCGCCGGCCAGCACTTGCGCTGAACCGACATTGTCGGCGAGCAATGCAAGTGCCTCGTCGAGGCTATCGGGACGTCGATAGAGAAAATCCGGCGCCTTCATCGCTCACGCCTCGGCTTGTTCAGTCCGGCAAGAATGTCGTGACGATCGAGGGGAACATGAAGATCAGCACCATCATCAGAATGGTCAACCACACATAGGGGATCGCCGCCCGGTAGATCGTGCCGATGGTGATATGCGGCGGCGCCACCCCTTTGAGCACGAACAGCAGCAGGCCGAAAGGTGGCGTGAGCAACCCGATCTGCATGCAAAGAAGATAAAGGATTCCGAACCAGACCAGATCGACGCCCATGGCCCGCAGCAGCGGCATGTAGAACGGCAGGGTGATCATCATGATGCTGGTCTGGTCGATAAAGAAACCAAGCAGGATCAGGATGGTCAGCATGCCGATCATCACGACATTCGGGCCGAGCTGGGCGCCCTCGATTAAAGCCACGAGACCGGCAGTAGCGCCCGAGAAACTCAGCAGTTGCGCGAAGGTGGTCGCGCCGACGATGATGAACAGCAACGAGCCCGAAATCGACAGCGTACCGAGGAACGACTTCCAGAGATTTTTCGGGGTGAGCCTGCCATAGCAAAGCGCGAGCAGGATCGTCCCCAGCGCACCAAGCGCGCTCGATTCGGTGGGCGTCGCCCAACCCTCGGTCATGCTGAAAACCACAATCCCGAAAATCAGGATCAGCGGCGCCACGGTCACCAACAGGTTGATCCACGGATGCGGGACTTGCACAGCATGGTCATGCGTCGAAGGCGCGAGCGCAGGATTGATCCAGCAGCGCAGCATCACGTACGCGATGAAGAGGAAGCTGAGTACCAGGCCGGGCACGATGCCACCCACCAGCAACCCGGTGATCGAAATCCCGGCGAGGCTGCCGAGCAGCACCGCAAGCCCCGATGGAGGGATCAGGATGTCGACGCCGCCGATTGCGAGCGCCGGCCCCATCGCCATCTTGGGATCGTAGCCACGCGCCAGCATCTGCGGCAGCAACAGCGAACCGAGCATTGCAGTCGTCGCAATGGTCGAACCGGAAATGGCCGAGAAGATAGTGCCGGCGACCAGCGTCACGACCGCCAGCCGTCCGGGCACACGCCGAATCACGGCGTCCACCGCATCGACCGATTTCAATGCCAGTCCGGTGTGAAACAGCACCTCGCCCATCAGCACGAAGAGCGGAATCGGCACGAGCGAAAATTGCGCGACCGATAGCTGCTCGTTGCGCACCATTTGTTCAAGGCCGGGAATGCCGCCAAAAATGAGATAGGAACCGCCGATATTGATGATGAAAAATACAAATGCGACCGGCAATGCCACGAGCAGCAGCAGCACCTTGGCCGTGAACATCACCGCAAGAATGGAGACCCAGCTCACGGCAATTCGTCCGCGCGAATGCCTGGCACGCCTTCGATCGGCACATTCACCTCATTCGGCGGCTTGCGAACCAGATCAATCAGCAACTCCAGCGCCTGCAGGAACATGGCGAGCGACGACAGAGGAATGATCCAGTCGAGCCACCATTGGGGGAAAATCAGATCCTTGAAGACGAGCGTGCCGACCTGATAGCTCCGCAGCATGAGCACCGTGCCGACAACTCCGGTGATCAGCGAGATGACCATGATGATTGCGAGCACGCCGCATTCGGTCCATCTGGCATGCTTTGCATGGATGCGGGCGACGACGAGATCGACGCGGATATGCTCGTTGGTGCGAAGAAGATAGGGGGCAACGAAAAAAGTCGAGATGAACAGCGCATATTCAGTAAGCTCGATCAGGCCAATGATCGAAGGGAATCCGAACATGCGCAGGATCACTTCGGCACTGATGCCAAGCATCATTGCCGCTACCAGAAGGACGGCCAGCACGCACAGGATGCGGACCAGCCAGCCGTTCAGCCAGAATAGGCCGCCCATATCAGCGCATCGCGTCCGGTGCGGAGCCCAACGCTATTTCTTGATCAGCAACGGCTGCAACTTGCCGATCGAATCCGGGCTTAATTTCTTCAGGTCGTCCCAATAAAGATCGAGCGCGATCTTCTTCCATTCAGGACCGAAATCCACCGTCTTGATGCCGCCCTTCTCCATCGCCTCGAGCGACGACTTCGTGGTCTGCTCGGTGTACGCTAGGATATCCGTTTCGAACCAGGCAACCGCATCGTCCAGCACCTTGCGCTGCGCAGGCGTCAGCTTGTCGTAGGCATCCTTGTTCATCAAGATGTTGACCACCACATTATAGAAGCCCGGATCAATCCGTACTTTGGTCAATTTCGCCCAACCGAAATCATCGATGCCCCAGAGCGGATAGCCATAGCCCTGCACAACGCCGCGTTCGAGCGCCGTGAAGACTTCCGGCGGCGCGATATTCACGCTCGCGATATTGTATTGTTTGAAGATCGCGTTGTAGTTCGGTTGACCGCGTAGTCGCATTCCCTTCAAATCGTCGGGTTTCGAAACCGCCGCGTCCTTGGTCAGATAGAGGTGAAACGGAACGCCCATCCCGTAGGTCGAGAGATAGACCGCATTCATGCGATCATTCGCGATCTTGTTCAGCATCGCATAGGCACCGGAGGCGCGCTGCTCGGCCACCGTCATGTTGGAAAGGATCTGCGCGTCGCCCTCGACCATATTGCTTTTGTAATAAGCCGGCGGGATTGAAGCGATGTCGAGTACGCCAGACTTTACCGCGTCGGCCTGGCTGTTCGCGGGCACCGCTTCCGGGCCCCCAACAATCCGAATCTGCAATACGCCCTTGCCCGTTTCGTTGACCCTATCGACGAAGCGCTTGAACGGAATGCCGTAGGTCGTGTTCGGCGGCACAAATACCGCGCTCTTGAGGACAACTTCCTGCGCCATCGAAGGCGAGGTGAGCAGCAGGCAACTGGCCGCAATAGCCCCGGATACACACAGCGACTTCGGCCGGAACGCCCTCATTGCCTGCATGATAATGTCCCTCAGTTTAGGAAAAGTTCATAATCGAAGCTTGTTCGTTCTTACGAATACCGTCAAGCCGCATAATAATGCTTGCACTGGTTTCATTCTGTGCATCGAGATACGAGAGAATTAGTTGCGCGTGAAACCGCATGACGCACAGACGTTCGCTTTCGACGTTACATTGCTCGAAGAGGGAGCTCTCATATGTCCTTTATTTTGAGCATTATTTTAACACTCAACGATGCGACGCTACGGTGCCGACGCTTCGCATATTCGAGATTGAAATGCCGGACTGACGTGCCCGACGCATTGCGGATTCCGCTTCGAAGTCGCCGCCTTGTCCAAAACCGAAGCATATTCATCTTAAAATGAGCAAGGATTGCGCCTAATTCCTGTGGCGGATACTGGCGCTTTGAATTATCTTGCCCGGAGCCAGCCAGCGAAGGAGACCGTTATGGGCAAAATCCGCCACATCGCCATTCAGGTGCCTGATCTCGAAAAGGCGGCGGCATTCTATGAGGGCGTGTTCGAACTCAAGCGTGTCAGCAAGGTCGACTCACCGATCGGCAACGCGATCTCGCTCTCCGATGGCGTGATGAATCTTACGCTCCTGCAATTTCCCGAAGGCACCAAGGGCGGCAAGGGCGGGCCGGACTGGGCGGGACTTCATCACATCGGTTTCGTCGTCGAGGACGAGAGCGAGGCAGCCGAGAAGATCAAGCAGCATGGCGGCGAGTTCTTCATGCAATTGCCGAGCTATCCGGGAGTCGACGCCGAGAAAAAATACAAGGACCTGAATGGCATCGTGTTCGACGTGTCGGAACACAACTGGCGGCTCTAGTAAGCCTGCGCAATGCGCATCGTCGCCATCAACGAGCAGACGATTCGGTTGACGGCGGCGAGCCGCAACTCCTCCATCAGTTTTGACGGCATGACGGCGAGCGCACTCGCGATTCATACCGATGCCAGCAAAGACGGCAAACCGCTGATCGGACTCGCCTTCGATTCGATCGGCCGCTATGGGCACGGCGCGCTCTTGCGTGAGCGCTTCATCCCCCGCCTGCTGAATGCGGATCCGAGAGAATACTCGGACGACAATGGTGGTATCGATCCCGACAGGGCTTGGGCCATTGCAATGCGCAACGAAAAGCCCGGCGGGCATGGCGAGCGGCCAGGCGCCGTAGGCCTGCTGGATGCAGCCTTTCACGATTTGGCAGCAAAAAAGGCAGAATTGCCGCTTTGGGCCTATCTTGCTCGGCAAGACGGCCGGGACGCCGGCAACAGCATCATTGTGTATGCGAGCGGCGGCCATTATCGGCCGGCCCGCGACATCGAGACGCTTTGCGACGAGGTGCGAGCGGGGATCGCCCGCGGGCATCGGCAATTCAAGATCAAGATTGGCGGAGAGCCGCTTGGCCGCGACCTGATGCGCATCGAAGCGGTGCTGACGATCTTGCAGTCCGGTATGACGCTTGCGGTCGACGGCAATGGCACCTTCTCTCTCCAAAAGGCAATCGAATACGCGGACGCGCTTTCCGGGCTGCCGCTCGCCTGGATCGAGGAGCCGGTACATCCACTCGACTATGATTTGCATCGCGAACTTGTTCAGCGTTGCGCGACCCCGCTTGCCACCGGCGAAAACCTTTTCTCAGCTGACGATGCGCGCAACCTTCTGCGTCATGGTGGGCTGCGCGCCGACCGCGACATTCTGCAGTTCGACGTGTCGCTCAGCTACGGCATCGTCGAGTATCGTCGCATCCTTGCCGAAATGTCGGCGCTGGGCTGGAGCCCTGCGCGCTGTGCCCCCCATGCCGGGCATTTGCTTGCCTTCAACGTCGTGGCCGGCCTCGGTCTTGGCGCAGGAGAATCTGCAATGGACGAGAACGGGGTGTTCGGGCGCATCACATCGGCGCTGCCGCTCGCCGACGGTCGCGTGAGGCTTTCGGACGCCCCCGGGGTCGGCTTTGAGGCCTCGCCGGTCTTCGAACAAGTGTTTTCCACGCTTATCCATTGATTGGGGTGCTTACAGTAATGGCGTTCACAAGTTCAAAATCGACTAAGATTCGGCTTTCAATGGTTACCGAACGGCGCTAGAGGAATGCGTCGGCAGCTATCCAGGATCGTGCCCAGGATCGTGTCATGAACAGGATAATCGATGAACCGCGCATCGCCGCGCCTCTGCCGGAAGGCGACATCCGCGCACTGATCCGACCCGACCACGTTCACCGTCGCGCCTATGCCGACCCGGAGATATTCGAGCTCGAACAGGAACGCATCTTCGGCAGGCTGGGGATCTATGTCGCGCATGAAAGCCAGCTGAAAACGCCGGGTGATTTCGTGCGCACCCGGCTCGGCCGCTACGAAGTATTGGTCACGCGCCATCACGACGGGCAGGTCTATGTCCTGCATAACCGCTGTCCGCATCGTGGCGCGCGGCTTTGCATGGTGGAAGGG
>ORJL011408312.1_pt1 | contig 10250 bp, 13 predicted proteins | sample 1779941 | NCBI WGS metagenome assembly ORJL01 (sample SAMEA104232317, study PRJEB22302) | groundwater metagenome | biome: forest; feature: aquifer; material: groundwater | place: USA | collected 2011-08-07 | depth 5.8 m | reverse complement strand
GACAAGTTTTCCTTCTTTTAATCCAGATTCTTTTGCAAGAAGGTGTAATAATAGTCCATAGCTTGCAATGTTAAATGGCAGCCCAAGCATTGTATCAACTGAGCGCTGATCCCAGAGGAGATTTATTTTGCTGTCAATTATTGTGGCTTGGAATGCATAATGGCAAGGTGGCAATGCCATAAAAGGAATATCTTTTGGGTTCCAGCTAGATACAATCATTCGTCTGCTTGCAGGGTCTCTTTTGAGTGCATCGACAACATCTTTTAGCTGATCAATTCCTTTGCCTGAATAATTTGTATCGTAACTAACATACTCTGCCCCAAAATGTCTCCATTGAAATCCATATACTGGGCCTAAATCTCGCTCTTCATACATTTTTTGTTTTGCGATTTCGTCTCGCCCATAAGGTGTTTTTTTTGGGTTCGCCCACTCGTCCCAAATGTGAACTCCTCTGTCTTGAAGCCAGCGCTTGTCTGTGTATCCATTAATAAAGAATTCTAATTCTGTTGCAACAAGTCTAAAAGGCACTTTTTTTGTGGTCAAAAGTGGAAATCCGCAAGACATATCATGTTCAAATTTAACTCCTGCAACTCCAATTGTTCCTGTGCCTGTTCTGTCGTCTTTTGGTTTGCCTTCTTTTAAAATTAAGTCTACAATGTCGTGATATGCTTTCATTAAAAAAAACAAAGCAGGGTATGTGTTAATAAGTTTTTACGTTGTAAAAAACATCGTTTCAAAACTATATTTTTGATGGGGGTGGAGTTAAAAACTGCCAGCGCCAATTGTTATTAGTATCTGTTTTATCTCGTTGATTGTTTGTTGTTGGTGTTTTTTGTCTGACATTCTCACAAATCTTAATAGAAGCTCAACTAGTGCATTATTATCTATGCATTTTATTTTAAATCCGTCGGTGATGAAATAAAACCTGAATCCAGAGTATTTTAATTCTTTAATTACTATGCCTCCGATTGTGCCCAGTGGTTTGCCTTTGTGCGGTGATGATTCAAGCGATTTTAAATGCTCAAAAATTTCAACGCTTTCTTGTTTGAACTTTTTATTTATTTCCTCAAAGAGGGATTCAACAATTTCTACCTTTGCCATTCTTTTTTAGCTCTGCGAATTGCCTCGTCTATTGGCATTGTGCCTTCTGATGACAATAAGAATTCTCTTAATTGCTCTTTGACTGCTAATTCGTACATTCGTTTTAAGATGTCTTCGTAAGTGTCTTCTTTTGTGCCAAACGTGTTGATTAGCTGTTTTGTTTCTTCGCTGAGTTGAATTGTTGTGGTCATTCTATATTTTCCATAGTGGCTATAGTTTATAAATTTTTCGTGAAAATGTTCTAGGGTTTTTCGTGCAGTATTTACCGATACTTTTTTAATGATTTCTATGCAAAAGCAAATGTTTAGCAAAGTAAAGCTCGTAAAACAAGTGCGCAAAAATATAACCACTGAGTAGTGGTTAAAAAACAAAAGATTTAAATACTCGATTTGCTTATTATGGCAAAAGAAGTATTGGGGGAAACAAATGACAAATCAATCTAATGAAGATAATCAAGGTATTTTTGGTGCAGACACTACGTCTGATATGCCACTAGGTGAAGCTACATCAAAAGGCGAATTTTTGGCGCCTCAATCTTATGAGCCTCCAATAAATACTCAAAAAATAGATTCAATTTCAGGTGAAAAAACTGCTGCAGGTTTTTCTGTTAGCAGTAATCCTGTTAGTGGTAATATTTTTGATAGAAGAACAACTAATGCAATCCCTACACTAACAGAAGAAGGAGAAACAATTGGAGATTTAGTTGGTGATTTGGCAAACGCAAAATTAAGTGCAGCCCCAAATGTGCCTAAAGAACCAACAAATATTGAAGTTTTATCTGCTTTTAAGAATGTTGTTAAGCAAAGATTTATTGATTTGTCAGAAAAATACAAGCAAGCAAAAGCAAAATACGCAACTGAATTAGAAGCAGCAAATTTGCTTTTTGATGACGTTAAGTTAACAATTGCTGATGTTGTAAACGCGTTGCCTCAAGAAGTAAGAATTGCAAACAAAACAGAACTCAAAGCACCAGCTAGTGCGCTTTATTTTATTGCTAAATATTTAGGTACAATGAACACAGTAATTAACGGCTTAAATTCTAAAACAACTGAACAGTCTAAAAAAATTGAGGGGTTAGAAGGCGCAGTTAAATCAGGTCAAGCAGATTATGAGCTTGCGGCGCAAAATATGCACATGTACGAAACTGTTGTTGACTTTTTGATTAACTTTGCATCAAAGCCTCAATATGCAAGCAGGCTCAAAGCATCAGATACAAAATTTTTAAGTGATGCAAAAAAAGGAAGCTCTGCTGACCTGCCGCGATATGCTTGTTTGCTAAATTTGCTTTCACAGTTTGTTGATGAAGACTCAGCGCATATAGAAATTTTGCAAGCAGAAGATAAAAAATACAAGAGTTTAGATGCAGACTACAAGAAGTTAAGTGATGAGCATGCAACTGCCCAATCAGACCTTAAAGCGCTTGAAATAAAAATTGATGGATTAACAGATAAATTGGATAAATCATCAAAGCGAAATTCAAGATTATTTGACGGACTAAAAAACGTTGCTGATAAATACGCAAGCAGAAAAGATGCGCATGAGACCGCAGTGGCAGAATTAGAAATTATTGCTGCACAAAATAAAGAATTGCGTGATAGTGCTGCAAAAACAAGCGAATTTTTGAAAGAAACATTTGCTGAGTTTGACGCATACATCGCAGAAGTAGAAAAATCAATGGAATAGTGACGACAAAAAAAGGTGATTACTAATGACAAACCAAAATTTAATTCCAGAAAATGAAGTTACTGACAAGCTTAATCGTGCTAAACAAGCAGTTAATACTGCACAAACAAAATATTTTAAAGCGGTTGAAGCTAAAAAAGAAGCTGAGCGCTTAGTTAATTTTTTAAATGGGGAAAACCATTCTTTTAGGGGACAAATAACTGATTTAGAGCGAGATTGGGTTGAATTAAAAACTGAGTATGATGGCGTTAACTCTATTGCGCAAGATGTAGTTAAAGCAAATTTAGGGCTTCAAGGTCAAAATGCTAAATTAGAAGAAGAGCAAGCAAAGCTTGTTGATTTAGTTCAGAAAAGAACAGGTGAACTTACTAGTTCTGAAGTCCAAAAATTAGGGCTTCAAACAATGGCATCTGTTGCTTTGGATGCAAATGCACAGCTTGAAGGAACAGTTGGTGATTTGCAAGCAGATGTTTATGATATTGCAACTAGAGCAGATAAATATCAAGATGCACAATTGCAAGCTTGCAGAAATGTTGAAGTTCTTGAAACAAAAAATACTGCAATTGCTCAAGAAAATGCGGCTCTTCAAGATCAAGTTATTGATGGCCTTTTAATTGAAGGCAAGCAGGCAGCACGTTTAAGCACGCAAAGAGATACAATAAGAAATCTTTATTCAAGAGAAGCTCAGCATGAAGAAGAATTGCAAGGTGCAAAGCGAGATACTAGAAGATTAGAAATTACTGTAGATGAGCTTTCTGATGAAAACCGAGTTCAAACTGCACGTGCAAATAAATTTAAAAGTAAATCAAAAAGAGCAGGAAGAATTGTTGCTGAGCAAATAACAGAAGTAAGCGAAGCAAATCTTGCCTATGTTTGTGCCAAGCAAGAAGCACAAGATGCAAAAACAAATCTTGCAGGCGCACAAGAAGAGATTGTTGATTTAGAACTCGACAATTTGGTTCTTGAACAAAAAAATATTGCTTTGCAAGACCAAGTAAGTGTTTTGGATGCTGGTGCTAATGTTGCAGTTGAAGCAAATGTTGAACTGCAAAGTCAGGCATATGCACTTGATTGCAAATTAGGAAGACATAGAGTACAAAACAAGAAAGCAGCAAAACTTGTTGCAGGTTTGAAAACAAAAATTTCAGATTTAGAAACTGATGTTTTAACAGTTGAGCTTGAAAAGACTGCAATTGAGCAAAAATATGATGCAGACGAAGCAGATATTGCAAAACTTGAGGTAGGTTATGCAAGACTAGAAGCAGATAACGCAGATTTGGGTGAAATAGTTGGCGTGCTTTCTCAAAGTAATGCTGAGTTATTTGATAGCGCAACTGAATTAGAAGCAGATGTTGCAACACTTGAAGTTGGTTACAGAAATCTTGAAGTTCAAAAAGACGATATTAAAGCAAAGTATCAAGCTAAAACCAAAACTGCAGGTAAAATTGTTGCTTTCGCAAAGAAAACTATTGAAGCACAAGAAGACCAAATTAGCGAGTTAGAAGCTGATGTTTATGATGCAAATCAAGTTCATCAAGAAGATTTAGCAGATGTTGCAAAGCTTGAGCAAGGTTATGCTGCGCTTGAAACCAGAACTGATGCAGTTATTGCTGAGGCAAAAAAACACAAAACAAATTTTGCAGGCGAGCGCAAAAAACGTGTTCGTGCTCAACAAACAATTGCAATGTTAGAGTCTGAAGTTGATGCAAGAGATGATGCGCTTTCACGTGAAAGATTAAGATACTCTCATGATGATGGAATTGTCTATGAAAGGCAGCCAGTTGAAGTAAGAGCAATTGCTAATGCATACAAGCCATTTTTAACATCAATTCATGATTCTGCTGATGCAATTGCTTATGCAAGAGCAACTATTTTTGCAAACAATGGCAAGTTGTCAGAATCTGAACTCATCGACTTAATAAATGCTGTTGGCAAAAAAGATACTGTGCTTTCAAAAGTGCCATTTTTTGGCAGATTCGCGCCAAAAGAAGACATTTTCTTTGTAAAGAATAGTGTTGACGCAATTGTTGACGGGTATGATCGTGCATCTTGCAGGCCGCAAGACTTGGTTGCCACTGCAAAAACATTTGTTGGGCCGCGAACTTCAGCTTGTGCTATTGATTATGCCAATTTAGTTCTGCAAACAGTTTAATTTTATTTTTTTAGAATTTTTTTTTATGGTGTTGGTGCTGCTTTTGCTGCAGTTATTGCTGTTTCTAAATCTTTTTCTTGTTTTAGAAGTGCTAATATTGCGCTAACTACTGTTGTTGTTCGTTTTTCAAACCCTTTTATTTGTGCGGGTGTTGGTGTTCCTTTTGATTTTGCATCATAAAAATCTTTAAAGAACGCATTTGTTAATCCGTCTTCTTTTTTTCCATCTGGATTTATTATTATTTCTAGTTGACCTAGGATTTTTAGTTGATTTCTAATTACTGTTTTTGCAGTTGGATCTGCAATTTTGATTAGTTCATCTTGTTTTAATTTGAGTGTTTTGTCTATTAATTTTTTTACTTGGTCTCTTAATGATTTTGCTTCTTCGACTTTTAAGCTTTTAAATCTTGAAGATAATACGTTAACTATGCCATCTGCATTGTTTAAGTTTTCTTTTACAGTAGCGCCCCAAACACTCATGTTCAATAAGTCTTTTGCGCCTGAGCCAAATAATGTTCCTGCTAAATCTCCAATTGCTCCTGCTGTATGTTGCAGTGCTCCTGGGCTTGCTGAATGCAGTCCGTCTGGCTCTTGTTTTTCAACTGTGAATAATTTTCCTAAGTAATAAACTATTAATCCAATTATTAAGAATTGTGCCCATAACATTACTTGATCCATCATTGCTAGTGCTGTTGTGCTTACAAATGCCATTTTATGCCACCATTGTTCCGCCTATTTGGCTTAAGTAATGTGATGTAGCGTTAAGTACCCAAAGTAGTACTGTTAATATGATTACTTTTATGAATACTTGAAATCTTGTTGTTGCAGGCATTCCCCAGATTACATAAACAACCATTAATATTGGCCCAAGTAAAAGTGCTGCTCCAATTAAGCTTCCATATAACCCGCCAATTGATAGTATTAATTCAACAGGTAGAGTAACTACTGCAATTGCAGACATTGCAAGTGCAATTACTGTTGCTGTTCTTCTTTGTTGTTGAGTTCGAAGCACAGTGTATGTTAGCATTTCATACATGATTACATATACTGTGATAAAAATAATAATTCTCAAGAATGCTGCAAATTTTGTTGCGTCATCTGCTGGAATAAATTCTAATGCAAAAAAACTAAGTATTTTATCCCAAACTGTTTGTAGTTGTGAGGATAAATCAACTTCTCGTGTCGCGCCAACGCACGCGGTTAGAAATAATAATGCTGTGCTTGCGAGCCACGTCTTTTTCATAAAACTAAGTTAAACAAAAACTTCTATATAAATATTTCTATTTGCGAATTTCTTGCATTTTTTTCGCAAACTTTTTGTTTTTTTGTGGCAAAGCTATTTTAAGGTGTTTTTTGTTAATATTTTTATGACAGAAATTAATCAGAGCGAAACTTTGGTGAAGCTAGTTGAGAAGTGTGTTCAAATGTGTTCTTTGCTTGAAGTTGCAAGGTGTGAGATTAGAAGTGCAAATAAGAAGCTTGATGCGCAAGAACAATTGGGTGAAGCATATCAAAAATTTCAGAATAGATTTGTTAGGCTTCTTTGTGCATTAAATGATCCTTATTATTCTTTTCTCAAAAATGATTCACGTCTTAAAAATCCTCAAACCGCTTTTTATGTTGTGGAGGAGGCATTGCTTCACGCTTTTAACACGCACAGCAGAAAGCAATATTTAGAATCTAAACAGCCGTAAACTTTCCGCCAAATCATAATTCTTGCAAAAACTTTGCGGAACTTTCGCAATTCATCTGCTTTTGGCGTAAACTTTTCGCTTTTTTTAGCGCAAGGCACTTTAATAATTCTAATTGTTAATTTTTTAGGGATTCCTGCGGAACTCTCACCCACGGGAGGAGGCTTTCCGCAGGGTCTCTATTCAAAGTGATAAAAATGCAAAACACAAAATGGGAAGTTTCAATGAATAATGGCTACAATGATTCGTTCATTCGTGTTTTCAAAAGTTCAATTAATTCAGGTTGGTTAAAATGATAAACGTCAGGAATGTTCAGGGACAGAATGCGTTTTTGCAGGGCTTGTTTTGGAAATCTTTTGATAATTTCTTCTCTTTGAAATTCTTCCATTACAATAATTGTGTCTGCCCAATTAATCTCTTCAGTGCAGACTGGTTTGTTATTGTAAAGACCTGCGGATTTGGTTTCAAATTTGTCTTTGAAAATTTCTTGCGCAGTTTTGCTTCTGTTCTTGTTTTGGTTGCAAATAAAAAGTGTTCTCATAAATTTCTATTCAATTTTTTCCATCATTTAAATGTTAGTGTGATGCATACATTGTGCAGCATTTCGTTCGGTTATATATCGTTTCTGTGGCGAAGCCACAAAATATTCGAAAATTCTTTTTCATTTAATTCAGTAAACAGTAAAATCGTGGAGGAAAACTAAAATGGAAAACAAAACTCTTTATGAGTGTGTAAAAAATTTGGAAAAAGACTATGCTGCTTTTTCAAGTGAGATTGGCAAAAGGCTAGGTGAATTAAAGGCAGCATATTTGCGCCTTGATTGTGAAATTTCAGGCAAGCAATTAATGCCTAAAGATCCATTTTTGGAAATGCCTAATTTTGATGATGGCACAAATGTTTGCAATTACAGCACAAAAAAATTTGAAGTGCCAAATTTTGATGAGGACTAAAATGATAAGTTTAAACAACGGTTCTCAAGGAATTTATGTTGCGGGCGAAGGCTTGGAGCAAAAATTGTTTCAAGTTGGAAATAATTTGCTCATCTTTGATGGCAAGATTTGTCCTAGGCTTGTTAGGGGTGTTGAAGCTCACAAAGATAATTTTGATGGTTTAGTTAATAAAATTGCTCAAGAGTATGATTTGGGAAAAGTCATTGTTTGCTCTTCAGAATCTCAAAAAGTGTTTGCTGTTGGCAAGCGCCAGATTTGTGATGTTTCGCAAGGCTACAAATCAAGCGAAGTTTGCGTTAATTTTTCAGGCAGTTCTTTGAATGATTTTGTTGATTTTGTTGAGCATTCTCAATCAACTCAGTTTGGATTTGTTCTAAATTATGGCGCAAGCGCTCTTTTTTCGCAGGGTGTTAAGATTTCAGAGCCGACTGCATTATATTCTAAAGATGAACTTTTTGATTTTGCAGATGTTGCGCTTTCTTGGTTTAATAAGTTTATTGCAAATACCCCTCAAGAGCTCAAAGTTTTTGTGCAGAACTTTTGCGCGTTAAATCTTGCGGATGTTTACAAATCAATTAAGTCTGCGCAGGACCCTTTAATTGCTGCCTACAAAAATGCAGTCTCCGCACTTCTTGTTGGCACGTCTTATTATACTCTGCATCAAGAATATTTTGCTCTTCAAAGAAAATTAAGCGAGTCAACTCAAAAAAAAGAGTACTGGTTGAACATGCGTTTGGTTCAAAGTGAGGAACTAGCGCTTAGCTTGTTTGAAGTGCTAGAACGTCTTGAATCTAAAGGTTATGTTTCAGAGATAATGGGTGAAGACTTCATGCCTTTGGCGCGAAACAATAACAATACTTTAAAGGGTTTGGTTGATAATAAGTATTTGAATGAAATGCTGCGTTTGAGGTCAGAACGAAGAGAGAAAATTTTGGTTTGACCAGTTTGGCCAAAATACCTTGCAAGCTTGCCGTAATTGAAATTTTATTTTTTTGTTTTTTTTGGTGCGTGTGTAGATAAAATTAAATACTACTTATTTTTATATCAAAGAAGGTGATTATTTATGGCAATTCAAACTGCTCCTGTATTAATAATTGTGCCGTCTATTGTTTTTGGCGCAGTCATTGGTTTGTATGAAATTTTGCTAATTCATCGTGATGTTACAATTCCAACTCATAGATTTGGTCATAGCCTGCACGCGTTAATTTATGCAATCATTGCCACTTTTTGCACTATGAATGTTGCTTTTGTATTCAGCCTTTTTCCTGCATTAAAAACAATTCCAATTTTATCAACCCCAATTGCTTTTCAAATAGCAATTGGCTTAATTACCATAATTAAAATTCATGGTGCGAGTGCTGCAATTAGGGGTTCTGTTCCTTCAAGTGTTGGTTTAAAAGAAACATGGGCGCATAGTTTTATTATTGGAGCTTTGGTTGTTGCCTCGCCTTATGTGTATCCGTTTGTTAAGCCTATGCTTCCAAGCTGGATGAAATAGTCAGAAAAGTAAACATTTTTCTTTGAACTTTTAGTCTTTCAGACGTTGAGCCTCACGTTGTTCGGATATATATTGTTTATGTGGCGAAGCCACTAAATACTCAAAATTTTTTCTAGGGAAAGTATAAATAATCACACAGATTTATACGTATAAACTGAAGAGCTTGGGTTAAAATAATTTTAAGCGTTTTCATTTCTTCCTTTTGCAATTCTTAATTGTTTTAGAACGTATTCTCTTATGCGTGGTCTATTTTGGTAAATATCTTGCGCTTCAGATTCGATTAGTGATTCAATTGTTTCGTTTCTTTTTGCTGTTGTGCTTTTGCCTTCAAATTCAGGAGTTCCGTGCAGGCACTCATGAATTATTGTTATTGCTTGCTCTTTTTGAGAAATTCTGTTGCTAACAAATATGAATCTGCCAACTATGTAGCCTGGTTTTTCAAAACTATCAAGTATTATATTTTGTGGTTTGCAAGCTTGTAATGCGTAGTAAATATTGTTCATTAGAATTATTCTATTTTGACGTTTGTTCCTAAGCTTTGTCCTGGCATTCCTTTTTCAAAAATTACTCGAACGCATCCTTTGTTGCCGTGTGAGGATGCAATTTTTCCTGTTATTGTTTTTTTGTCTTTGCTTGGTGTTGTCCAAACTACTTTTTTGCCAACAAGTGCTTTTGCTGCATCTTTTGTTTTAACATCAGGCAGGCATACTACCATGTGGTTTCCGACTCTTCGCCTTCTGCTTCCTCGAAATCCTGCTATTGTTGCCATTATCCCCCTTTCAAATAAGCGGTTATTTAAAAAGGTTGTTAAAATTTTTGGTTAAAGTTTATATACAGATGGCTTTTCTTGAAGCATTATGAGTTCGCAAAAGTCTGAAAATACGCAGGATGATTCACATAATAATTTAGTTCAAAACATGCAAACATTTACAGATTTAGTAGATGCGCACGTTTCTGCTTTTTCAAATCTTGCAAAAAAAACACTAAGAGGTGTTGTTGGAGGGGTTTTGCTTTATTGTGTTGGTGTTGGCGGGTTGATGGGTGGTTCGTATTTAAATCCAAACCAAGATTCGGCAAAAGTATATATTGAAGCAAAAGAAAAGTTGCGTAATTTAAATTTTTATAGAAATAATCATTCCTTAAGTTTTGGGCCTGCACAAGGCGAGTATAGAAATG
>ORJL011334714.1_pt1 | contig 10250 bp, 10 predicted proteins | sample 1779941 | NCBI WGS metagenome assembly ORJL01 (sample SAMEA104232317, study PRJEB22302) | groundwater metagenome | biome: forest; feature: aquifer; material: groundwater | place: USA | collected 2011-08-07 | depth 5.8 m | reverse complement strand
ATATGGATGATGTTTGGGGATAAAGTGATTAATGTGTAAAGTCGATTTGAAACACGCCTTTTTATCTTTGTTTTTATCTTTAGATTCTTGACTTAAACAGTTATGCAGATGAGTAATTCAGTATAACACTACAGCGTAATATAAATAATATTAGACATTACGAATCCAATGTGATAAATGATACTCTACCTTGGCGAAGAATGTATCTTGGGGAAGGATCCAAAGGACCTATTTATTCGGATATAAAATGTACTCGAATCTTTAGAGCCTTTGCGAAAGAAACGGGTGAAGTCCCTATCAAATCATGCTGGTTATTTATTCGCCGTTTAGACAATGGGGAAATTAGGTTTTCTGTCAGTAATGCACCTGAAGAAACTCCAGAAACCGAACTGTGCAAAGCATCGTTGATGCGCTGGCCTATTGAGCAGTGCTTCCATGAAGCCAAAGATGAATTAGGCATGGATCATTATGAATTCAGGTCATGGACTGCATGGCATCGCCATATGCTTTTGGTGTTTATAGCCAGTGCCTTTCTGCTTGATTGAAATAAGATTGCATGTCATTGATAAAAAAAAAAGTCCAATCTTAAGTCTTCCCATGGCTCTATTGCTTGTGGTTGTAGCCCTGTCAGGTGATGAAAATCTGATAAAAAGAGCCTTAAATAGGATAGATTATCATCTTCGTCGTAACTATAGTGCGTATAAATCTCATAGTTTGAAGAAATTAAAGAATTTGACTGGATAAAATTAAGTTATGCTGTAGTGATAATAAACATTTATTTTACTGCATGAAGATCTTCACTCTTTTTGACTCTAAAATCTTCTTTCTCAACTAGTAAGGACGTCAGGATACCAAGAAAGATTGCCCACAATGGAGCACCTACATTTAAGATCGAGAGGTTTGTAACCGCGACAAAGAAAGCGACTAAAGCCCCAAATCTAAATTTGCCGGCAAAAGCTCCTTTGAAAGCACTGGAAAAGACTTCAAACATAGCTAACCCCGCTAAGACAGCCGTAAATTCTTTAGGAACCATCTTCACCGATTCTACAATAATCTTCGCCAGTAAGGCAAAGATAACCCAAAAGACCCCTTCCGAGAACGCCGCGATAAAGCGCAGATCTTTCTTTTCACCCGCGGCCGCACTGGAACAAATAGCCGTACTCGGACCTGCTGTCACAGCAGGATGAGCCCCAAGCAAAGAGTTAATAAACGTGGCAATACTGGGTACCAAATACATCGAGTTAATCGGTGGTTTATAGTCTTCGGCCATGAGAACCCCAACCGCCTGAATGTTTTGAACGCCAATGACTAAGAAGAAGAGAGGAATACTGATATCTATAATCGCCCGTAAGCTGAAAGCCGGCGTCACGAAAACTGGTTTAGAAATTTCCCAGGTTAATGGTACGGGTTTAATCAGATTATAGAATACCAATAAGACAACACCGGCAATAATCGCCATAATGATCGGGGGGAACTTTTTAGAGAAACCTTTAAAAGCCATTGCCAGAAAAAACATTGCTACCATGATGCCATAAACCTGGGGCATCTTAATGGCAGCAGTAACCATACTTGTACCAAAGCTTAATAACACACCGCCAACCATACCCAACATGACCGGCACTGGAATGTGTTCCACCAATTTCTTGATAGCACCGCTTACGGTAAGAAGCAACGTGACCAAACCAACGACAACATACGCACCTATAACCTCATTAAACGTAAAATTGGGGATTAATTTCCCGAGCATGACAGCCCCAGGGATACTAAAAGCTATGACAACCGGTATCCGGTAACGTAAAGACATATATATGGTCGCCAATCCACCAAAAAGGTAGATACCTAGGAGCCAAGAAACGGCTTGAGCGTCTGACAAGCCGCCCTGCTTGGCAGCGGTCATGACGACCATACCTGGTCCCATAGTACTAAAGAGGGTAGCTACTAAACCTGTGCCGACTCCAGAAGCGTTTAAGTTTTGCCATAAAATTTTCAAACTTTCCCTTAAATCATATCCCTTTTCGATGAGCACATAATTTCCTCCCTTTTATTTCTGCTTTCCTTTTGGTAAGTTAGAAAGACTGAAATAGGTATGCTACAAAAACGTTGCTTTTGGACGAGTTAAATCAATATTCCTCTCTGCCGCAGCCATTTCGGCAATAAGATTTCATCGACTTTAGCACTGACAGCTGGAGCTTTCTGCAACAGTTCCTCGACCAAAGATTCGCTGACATTAATACCACCGACAGCCCCATCAAAAATAACGACCTTTCTCGTCCCTGTGGTCTTATAGGCAAGTTCCATAGCCGACTCCGTGCTCTCAGCCACCATGGCATGGTCCATATAGGTAAGATTTTGCGGATCGCGATTAAAAAGTTCGGCTTGTTCCTGTCCGACAACAATCGTCGGAATGTGCTCAGTAAAAAAAGCCGTCGGATAACCGGTCCAGGCATAATTTTGTACACACATTTTAATGGCTGGATTAAGTGTGGGAATATCATCAAGCAAAGGCCGACCCTGTTTACCGTAAAATGCCTCTGTATACCAGGTATAAGCTGGTAAAGGTAAGTCGAGATCATAAAGATCCGTGTTAGCGCCCACAACATTGGCATAGATGACACCCGCTGAGAAACAGTAAACAACTGGGCAAGGAAAATCCAAAGCACAAATATAGTCCTCAAGTTCTCCGAATAAGGTCATTATTTTGCCGTAATAACGTAAACCAGTTTGAGTTACCCTATCATTAAGGGCATACAGATCACTGTCGACATCCACCCCGATGATCCCGTTGGGTGCCACTGTAAGAAACGAAGCAAAGGCAAATTTACTTTGCACGAAGGTTGAATCGAAAATAGCGCGGGCCGTGAAGTTAGCCGCTCTCGGTCCGAGGTTTTGATGGTACGTAGAACGAGTCTCGATTCGGGCATAAGACATTCCAAAAGGCTTTACAGCCCGATCAACTTGGCGATGAAAATGAACCTCACGGACATCGCTGTTGTGAGCATGGATAATCCAGTCCGCATCGTAAACCTTTTTAAGTCCGAATAAGGTCCCTAACTCCGTCTCGATAGGAATCCCTTGATCAATTGGCGCTACCCCAATAGCTTTGCCATCGAAATGGACATCCAGGCCATGGCGCTTTATATACTCCTCCGTCTCGCGGAAGCGAAGTCCCACTCCCGCCCGCAGGCGAATGTTGTGACAACCCGTGCGTGCCTCAACAACATCTTTAATGGCCTTGAGCATTTCCGCATAGGGTTCACCACCCATTAGGGTAAAACCGTGATGGGATGCAAGAATATTCACAGAGTGTTCTGGCTTAATTTTGTTCATATCCACTTTTTGCAAAGCGACTTCAGCAGCTTGGCGAATCGCTGACACTCCCGCAGCACAGGGGAAAATCACTTCCGGAAGATCCGGGAAAAGATCGGTCAGCATGACCGAAGTCATTCCAGGCAGTTCACTGACACGGGTTTTAACTAATTCTGGATCAATCCCATATTGGGATGAACGCGGCGGTATCGGCTTGATTGGAGGTCGCATTAAGATTCACTCCTTCCTTGCAGCGGCGCTGCAACTACTCGATCTAAAAGTTTAATGTCTTCATCGAAGTAAAATCCCCGGCTCGCATATTTTTGTTTTACTTCCTCTGAAATATCCCAAACTGTCACTGTCTTGCCATACCACTGCCATCCACCTTCTGGCGGTTGCGGTTTGACACCGGCTGCCTCGAGAAGACGTAACAAGGGTTGAATACATTCAACTTTACAGCCGGTACGAGCGCCCGTCAGTAATGAAAGTTTTTCCGGGGAATCGGCCCCAAGTATAATCGCAGCAGCAATTTCTTCCGCCCGAGTCGCTGTACAATAGCAAATCAACTGTTCGGGATTAAATTTAGCCTTCCGGCAGAGATCTTCAATCAAAGCATAATCCACACTGCTAACATTAACCTTAACAACGAAAGGTTGTTCCCTTTTTACCATATTGATCGCATAGTTTGGGCAACGTTGCTCACAAGCGGCACAACCACGACACATTTCTTCGTCTACGATTGCTAGCCGGCTCTCCATCTTGATGGCTAGTACCGGACAAACCTTCACACACGTTTTACAGCCGTTGCACTTTTCTTTGTCAATGACTGCTAGTAAATTAACGGTCTTCATAATACCATCCCCTCCTTTTTAATTAGTTTCCCAACTGATACGCCACATCAGCCATATATCTTCCTGACCGCCAACCATTCACCTCCTTTTTATTGGTTCGCCAACTGATACGCCACATCAACAATCATATCTTCCTGACCGCCAACCATTCGCCTCCTTCCTAGTTCTGTTAAGATGTCCCGAGGGTCGAGGTTAAATCGTTCAGCCGCCCGGTAAGTGTGTAAGAGGAAACTCGAATACACACCGGCATAACCTAGCATAAATGGGGCATTGCGCACTACCTGTGGCCGATGCATCATGGGCTCAACCAAGTCTTCAGCAACATCCATGATTTTGTATAAATCCACGCCCGTCTGGTAACCGACTTTATTCAGAACCCCCACGAGCGCTTCAATCTGAGTATTACCCGCCCCGGCCCCCAAGCCTCGGCAAGTCCCATCCAGGAAGGTTGCCCCAACTTCTAAGGCGGTTAGGGAATTAGCGGTGGCCAAGGTCAAATTGTTGTGGGCGTGAAACCCGACGGGTATCCCAACGGCTTGAACTACAGCACCAACCCGGGCTCTAACATCGTCCGGCAGCATGGCCCCGGCTGAATCGGCCACATAGATGACATCCGCGCCATACGACTCAAACAGTTTGGCCTGCTCAACAACTTTCTCCGGTGGCACCATGTGGCTCATCATCAAGAAGCCAAATGCCTGCATTCCCAGGCTCTTAGCCATCCGTATATGTTGCTCAGCAGTATCCGCCTCTGTCACATGGGTAGCAACCCGTACCGCCTTAGCTCCGTAAGCCTCAGCCCGTTTCAGATCCTCAATAGTACCAATCCCGGGAATCAATAAAACAGTTAAAATTCCGTTTTTGATGACTTCGGCTGCCGCTTTGATCAATTCCTCCTCATCCGTGGCAGACCTGCCATAATTAAACGAAGAGCCCGCTAAACCGTCCCCGTGAGTCACCTCGATATATTCAATCCCAGCCGCGTCAAGCCCACCGGCAACTGCCGCCACTTGTTCCACGGTGTACTGATGGCTTACTGCGTGACTGCCGTCTCGCAATGTTGTGTCCACTAGATGAATCTTACCCATGCTCATGCAATTACGTCCTTTCTAATAATTTTTTGGGCAAGCCTTTCCGCAAATGATACGGCTGCCGAAGTGATGATATCAAGGTTTCCGGAATATTTGGGCAGAAAATCGCCGGCCCCTTCTACCTGAATGATGATAGTGACTTTGTGACCATCAATGATGGGCGGAACACGAAGTCTATAACCTGGCACGTATTTTTGAATCTCGTTCACCATCATCTGAACAGCGGCTGTAATAGCTTTTTCGTCAGGATTCTCCACTTCTACATAAATAGTGTTCGCCATCATCACAGGAGGTTCAGCAGGATTTAACACGATGATCGCCTTCCCTCGCTTGGCCCCCCCAACTTGTACCAAGGCCTTAGAGGTGGTTTCAGTAAATTCATCAATATTTTGACGGGTTCCCGGACCAGCGCTTTTGCTAGATAGACTGGCGACAATCTCCGCATAGCGGGCGCCGGCCACCTTGTTAATCGCATAAACGATTGGAACCGTCGCCTGACCAGCACAAGTCACCATGTTAACATTCGGTTCGTCCAACAACTCCACTAAGTTGACACAGGGAACACAATAGGGACCGACTGAAGCGGGTGTCAAATCAATCGCTGTTTTACCCGCTTCCTTGAGTAGTGGAGCATGCCTAAGGTGTGGCTTCGCTCCAGTTGCGTCAAAAACAATTTTAATATCCGGGTCTTGAAGCACTGCGTTAACCCCTTCAATCGAAGTGTTAATTCCCATGCTACGAGCCCTTTGAATCCCTTCAGATTCCACAATACCAGTCAGCAGACCCATTTCCAGGTGCTGACTTTTGAGGATCTTAAACATCAAGTCGGTGCCAATATTCCCTGGTCCAATCACAGCTACTTTAATTTTATCCACACTTACATCTCCTATAATTTTGTTAAATAAATTTTAAATTCAAACTTCCCACCCTATCAAACGATAGAGTAAAAACATCTCCAGCCTCAGCCACTTCGGCCGCTGTCACTGCCCCCGATAAAATAATCTCTCCTGCTTCCAAGGCGATATCAAATTCAGCCAGCTTATTGGCCAGCCAGGCAACCGCAGCCGCAGGGTGACCCCAAACCTCCGCACCCGCCCCACTGCTGACCATTTCTCCATTCTTCTCCAACACCATGCCAATTAGGCGCAAATCAAGATCTTGTACTGGAACCAAGCGGCTGCCTAAGACCAGGCGGGCACTGGAACCATTGTCAGCGATAGTGTCTGCTAGTTTTATCTTCCAATCACGGATCCGACTGTCAACGATCTCAAAGGCTGGCATGACTCCTTCTGTTGCACGCAATACGTCAGCTATGGTTACCCCAGGGCCCTTAAGGGTATCCTTTAAGACAAAAGCCAATTCCCCTTCCACCTTGGGCAAGAGGAGTTCCTGACGCTGGCATGGTTCCCCCTCTAAGAGCAACATATTGTCAAACAAGTGTCCGTAGTCTGGCTCATTAACTCCTAACAACTTCTGCATGCCCTTACTAGTTAAACCAATCTTCTTGCCGATCACCTTTCGACCCTGAGCTAGCTTCATAGTGATACCCTCTAGTTGAATACGATAGGCATCCTCTACCGTTAACCCTGGGTATGTCTCTGTCAGGGTGTCAATGGGCACCCTTTCACTTTCCGCCTGTAATAGTTTAGTGGCAATGTCCCTCTTATCCATGTTTATAACCTCCGTTTTTCATAGCTTGCCGCCAGCGCTCTCTTATTACTGCGGCGATTGACTCTGCTATCGACTCTGCATCCAACCCCTGGGCCAGTCCCGCTAAAAGAGAATTACATCCTAAAATAGCCTCTTCATGCGGTCCAGGCAGGGCGACTATACGCGCAATGCCCACTTGTCCCACGGCTATGCGTACTCCTTCCTTGTGATGGCGACGGTAGTCCGGGGTAAATTTCAAGATCCAGGGTGTGAACGCTTGCGGATCTAAACGTAAGACAGCTTCTATACTATAGTCTTTATCTTCGGCCCCAACTCCGCCAGTTGTTATCACCAAACCGAAACCCGCTTCTAGAGCCTCTTCTATACGAGCGGATGCTAGCTTGGCATTGTCTTCCAATACCCCTCCAAACCGCGCGGTGAAGCCCTGTTTTTCCAGCTGCTGCATTATATACGGCGAATTTGTATCCTCAATCTTACCGGCTATTACTTCTGTACCGGAAGCAAAGACTATTGCTCTCCGAGCCACCGCCTCGCAGACCTGCCTAGCCTGATCTGCCGAAGTTCTAAGCACTTCTCCAACTTCTTTTGGATCCAGTGCAATAAATCCTAAAACACCTTCCGAATGTATAGCTGCATTCGGCCCCATCATGACTCCCTGAAGACTTGCCAAGCCTTGGAGAATAGTTTCTCCTTTGCCAGCTACCGCTTCTGGCTTGACTTTCTTTTGCAAAATGTCAAAAGCCAATAATCCCGGTCTCACGTCAACAACCATTACTTCCTCCGGCAGCAATCCCAGCGCTTGGGCAGCAACCTCTGCAACCTGACCTAAGTTCGCATTGTCCAAGTCAATATCATCGATCCAAAAGGTTGTTTTCTCCAACAGATCCCACTCCAACATTAACGATCCCCGCCTTCCACATCAAGACTAAAATCAAGTAACGGAGCATCAAGAATGGCCCGACCAACATCAATAATGTCCGGTCCCAGTGCTACGATGTCAGCTAATTCTTCCGCGGACACTCCACCGGCATAGGCCAACTGTACACTTTTTCGCCAACCATCGGCTACAGCGGCAGACATAACAGCCTTAAAATCTTCCAGAATACCGGTATCAATCATCAAAATGCCTGCCCCAGCCTGTACTGCAGATCTGGCTTCTTCAACGATACCTTGGGTCTCACCTCGCAATTGAGCAACTACCAAACGATCCGGATCAAATAATTTTGCCTGAGCCACGGCTGCGATAACTCCTCCAAACATCCGGATATAGTTTTTGTCTAAATAGACAAATGGTTGTTCGGACATTCGAAGTCCTGCCCCACCTGTAATAACCGCCTGGCGTAGTTCTCCCTTAGCAGCCTGACCTATCTTTTTCCAAGCACCGCAAACCACCTTAACTGGACTGGCTTTTTTTACTATGTCTGCAGCAGCAGTGGCTACTCCAGAGGGTTTTCCAATGGCTCCCATAAGCGTTTCCTCTGCCCTGGTAACCATCTCAGCATCGCCCCTAGCGGTAAATACCGTCATACCGGGAATTAGCAAAGATCCTTCCTGAGCCACCGAAATAATTTCCAACCCGAGATCAATCGCCAGTTCTTTTACCCTAGCTACTCCCGACAGTATTCCATTTTCTCGAATTCTGATCGCGAACGAATAAGATTTATTTTTGAGTGGTTCAAACAGAAACTCTCTCAACTCCATAGCAATCACCTCCTTCATAATATCTCCCTTTCTTGTGCCCTATATCCCAGACTTGTCGAGATCTCCTTTCCTATCCGAACCATCAAGTTCACGATGGTTTCAAGCTGTTCTCCGCCAAACCGTGATGAAGGTCCAGATACGCTAATCGCGGCACAAACTTTACCAGTATGAGCCCACAATGGCACCGCAACACAACGCAAGCTTTCCATAATCTCTTCATTGTCCATTGCATAACCCTGTTGTCTGACTAAATTCAGCTCTTCTTCCAACCGACTGAAGTCGGTAATCGTGTTTTTGGTATAGCGGGATAAACCCTTGGTGGCAATTATACGTCTTACATCATTAAGCGGAAGATTTGCCAAAAAAACCTTACCTACACCAGTACAGTGAGCTGGCAACCGTGTACCCACTTGCGAGACAATTCTTAAAGATTTTGTACTCTCTCGTTTATCAATATATAAAACCTCACCTTTGTCTAAAATTACTAGGTGAACGGTTTCTCCCAGTCCATCTACCAAAGTCTGAATGAATGGTGCAGCCACTTGGCGTACATCCCAGCTATTGGCAACAACATTCCCAACTTCAAAGAGTCGAATTCCTAGACGGTATTTACCGTCCAAAGGGGACTGCTCTATATAACCAAAATCTCTTAACGTAGCCAACAGGCCGTAGGCTGTACTTTTAGCCAACTGCATCTCCTTAGCTATGTCACCCAGAGACATTTCCCGCTGGTGCTCAGCAAGCACATTCAGAATCATAAGTGCCTTAGCCACCGACTTAACCTGAGTACCCGCAGTAATCGTTGGAAAATCTTCAGTCATTTTTACCCTACCTCCTTTCTAAAACAATCATTTTTATAGCCATGCCTTTCGCTGCGCTCAAGGCACGAAACGTTATGAAAATGGTTGCCTGTGGCTATCCTATAATTGGTCGTGCAAGTATACTACAGAGCACGGGGCTATGAGTGCGTCACCCTACCTTTGTTAGGGGAGACCGCATTTTTATATGTGTCGCTCTGCCCAGTCAAGCACAAATAAGTGTGGCATAGACCACGTAGATTTATCTTTGTATAAACAACTCTTAGTTTGTAGAGGGCGAGCAGTCAATGCTTGTGCGACCACTATACCATCTAAGTGAGGGAGTGTTTATGCTTAAAATCGTGTACCCTACCTGTTACGGCATCGACGTACACAAAACCTTCGTCGTTGCTACCATCGCGACTACTGATCGCGAAAACATCACAACCTACCAAACCAAACGTTTTTCCACCTTTACCAAAGATTTGAGAGCCTTAGCGCTGTGGCTCTCAAATAATCACTGTGGGTATGTCTGCATGGAGTCCACAGGCAAGTACTGGATTCCTGTCCACAATATCCTAGAACCTTCCTGCCAGATCACCCTAGCACATCCCAAGTATGTCAGGGCGATCCGCGGCAAGAAGACTGACAAAAAGGATTCCATCTGGATTGCAGACCTCCACAAACACGGGCTGGTTCCGGGTAGTTTCATCCCACCAGCAGATATTCGCGAAATTCGCGACTTGCTACGCTACCGTTCCAAACTGGTTTCCTTCGCGTCCAGCGAAAAGAACCGGGTGCAAAACTCTCTGACAGTTTCCAATATCATGCTT
>ORJL011148310.1_pt1 | contig 10251 bp, 8 predicted proteins | sample 1779941 | NCBI WGS metagenome assembly ORJL01 (sample SAMEA104232317, study PRJEB22302) | groundwater metagenome | biome: forest; feature: aquifer; material: groundwater | place: USA | collected 2011-08-07 | depth 5.8 m | reverse complement strand
TATGGTAAAAATTTCTTTTTACGGCGGAGCCCAGGAAGTGACCGGTTCCTCCTTTCTTTTTGAAACGGCATCCGCTGGCCGGCGGACAAAAATTTTGATTGATTGCGGCATGTTTCAGTGCCCGCGTTTCTGCGATTTGCGCTCGAAGTCCCCTTTTCCGTTTAATCCTTCTGAAATCGACGCCCTTTTGGTAACGCACGCCCATATTGACCACACTGGGCGTATTCCCAAGCTTGTGCGGGAGGGATTCTCCGGCAAAATTTTTTCCACGCCCCCGACCAAAGAGCTCGCGGCCTTGATGCTGAATGACAGCCTCGGGGTTTTGGAGAAGGAAGCCGGACGCCACGGCGAAGATTTAATCTACGAAGAAAAGGATATCGACTCCGCTCTCCGGCTTTGGGAAACGGTTGAATACCACAATGAATTTAAAATCGGGGATTTTAAAATAAAATTTCTGAATTCCGGCCATATTTTGGGCTCCGCCATAGTTAAGATGGAAATTGGCGGGAAGCGGCTTGTGGTGTCGGGCGATTTGGGGAATCCTCCGACGCCGCTTTTAAAGGATCCCGAGGAGATAGCGGACGCGAACATCTTGCTGGTAGAGGCGACTTACGGAGACCGTCTGCATGAGGACAGGGTAGCGCGGAAATTAAAGTTGGAGCGCGCGATTGAGAATACGCTTCGCGCGGGCGGGGTTTTAATGCTGCCGGCCTTTTCTTTGGAGCGGACCCAGGAACTCTTGTTTGAAATTAACGATCTAATGGAGTTGGGGCGAGTGCCCAGAGTTCCCATTTTTCTCGACTCGCCCTTGGCGATAAAAGCCACCGCGGTTTATAAAAAGTACGAGAGTTATTTCAATCGCGAGGCGCATGAGAAAATAAAATCTTGGGATGATCTTTTTAAACTTCCCAATGTAAAATTTACTTTGACGACGGAGGAGTCGAAAAGCATCAATGAAGTTCCTGCTCCTAAAATCATTATGGCGGGGTCTGGCATGTCAACAGGGGGGCGGAGTTTGTACCATGAAAGGAGATATTTGCCCGATCCAAAAAGCACTCTTCTCATGGTGGGTTATCAGGCGCCGGGGTCTTTGGGCCGGATGTTGCAGGACGGGGCGCGAGAGGTTACGCTTTTTGGAGAGAAAATTCCAGTGCGCGCGCGCATCTTGACGCTTCAGGGCTATTCGGCGCATCCCGACCGCGATTGGCTTTTGAATTTCATTGATAAAAGCCGCGATAGCCTCGAGAAAGTTTTTGCTATTCACGGCGAGCCCGCTTCCTCGCTTTTTCTGGTCCAGCGCGTGCGGGATTATTTGGGAGTGGAATCCTACGCCCCGAAATACGGAGAAAGTTACGAGGTGTGATATAATTAAAGTAACCCCGAAAAAATTTTGCGAAGCAAAATTAATGGGGCGCTCAAAATTTATTTATTCGCTAACGCTCATATAAATTTGGCGTGAAACCTTCCCCCCATTCTCATCTTAAGTTTAAGATTTGCGTATCCGGAGCGGCCGAAACCGACCATTGCGGCCCGGAAGCTTTGGAACTCGCCAAAGAACTTGGCCGGGAAATCGCAAGGCATAAAACCGTCTTAGTAACTGGTGCCACCACAGGCGTTCCTTTTTGGTCATGTATAGGCGCCAAGGAGGAGGGAGGGTTTTCCATCGGGCTTTCGCCGGCGCGTTCAGAGAAGGAACACATTGAAGAATATAAACTCCCGGTGGACTACATGGACATAATCGTTTACACGGGCTTTGGTTACGCCGGGAGAAATCTTTTATTGACGCGCTCGGCTGATGCCGTGATTTTCGGTTGCGGCCGGATGGGAACCTTGAACGAATTTACGATTGCTTTTGAAGACGATAAACCCATGGGAGTTTTGGAGGGGTCGTGGGGAACGGACGAGCTTTTCAAAGAAATAATTGCCCAGGCGCATCGCGGGCAGGGCAAAATCGTTTGGGATTCGGATCCCAAGCGCCTGGTAGAGAAAGTTTTAGAGCTGGTGCGCAAGGAAAAAGTAATCGAGATTTGATGGCAGACTGGAAAGCGTCTCTAAAGATCATCGAAGGAACCGGTCTTTTTTTGGGAATGCTCATCGGCGCCGGGATTTTCGCCCTTCCCTACAGTTTTCTGAAAGGAGGATTTTTTTGGAGTTTGTTTCTTTTCGCCGTTGTCTTTTTTTTAAGTCTGATTCTTCACTATCTCTACGCGGGCGTCATTTACTTAACGCCGGGAAAACACCGCTTCGCCGGTTATGCTCGGCGCCATCTCGGAGTTTTTGCGGAAAAAATTTCTCTGGTCTTCACTTTTATCAGTTTTGAGGGTACGATGCTCGCCTACGGAGTGCTCGGAGGAATTTTTCTCAACATTATTTTTGGCCTTTCTTTTCTTAAAGGCGGCCTGATATTTTTGTTCGCCGGCGGTTTTTTGTTTCTTTTGCCTCTGGCTTCGGTCGGAGGAATCGATTTTATTCTTACGGTTTTGCTTTTCGGTTTCGTATCGTTTCTTTCTTTGAAGCTTGGCGCCGTCTTCGAGGCCTCTAACCTTTTTGTATCCGGCCCCCGCGACTATTTTTTCCCTTACGGCGTTTTCCTTTTCGCTTTCGGCGCCTACTCGGCGCTTCCAGACATCCGTGATCTTATTTCGGCTTCTTCGCCCGCCCTCTTTAAAAAGATTATTTTCTGGGGGCTTCTTTTCGGAGCTCTTTTTTATCTTTTTTTCACCATTTTTGTTCTGGGCGCGAGCGGAACGGCCGTGAGCGAGGATTCTTTCACGGGCCTGGTAGGCGTTTTAGGGAGGGGGGTAATTACTGTCGGCGCCTTGATTGGGCTCCTCTCGGTTTTCCGGACCTATATCGCCCTGGGGACGGATCTTAAGCTGGCGTTTCGGTATGATTATCGTATGGCCGAAATTCCTTCCTGGCTTCTTGCTTTTTTGCCTTCACTTGTGCTTTTCCTCTTCGGCTTCACGAATCTTTCTGAAATTCTTCGCTTCGTGGGCTCGATCGGCCTCGGGGTTTTCGCCATTTTTATTATTTTGATGGCGTGGCGCCTGCGCGAAAAAGTTTCTGATTTTGTGGGATTCGAGCTGCGGGCCTGGTGGCTTTTGCCGCTCGGGATTTTGGTCGTCTTAGGCGCCTTGCAGGACATTTTTTCTTTGATTTGGAAATAAAAAGCTATGATGAAGGGTATGGCTGACAGGCAGGAAGAGCTTGAGAGATTAAAAAAAGAAATGGAAGAAGACCGAACTCTACCGCTTTATGGAACGGCGAATTTGGTTTTTGGAGAAGGCAACATAAACGCCGCGGTGCTTTTCATCGGCGAAGCTCCCGGCTTTCACGAGGACCGCCTGTCGCGTCCCTTCGTCGGCCGCGCGGGCCAGCTTTTGGACCGGCTTTTGGCCATGATTTCCTGGCCCCGCGAGAACGTTTACATCACCAATATAGTAAAAAGGCGCCCGCCCGAAAACCGCGATCCTCTGCCGGAGGAAATCGCGGCTTACAGGCCGTATCTTGAGCGCCAGATCGAGATTATAAATCCCAAAATGATTGCGACTTTGGGGCGCTTCTCCATGAATTATTTTTTGCCGGAAGCAAAAATTTCAAAAGACCACGGAGTTGCTCAATATTTCAAAAATTATTTGATTTTTCCTCTCTATCATCCCGCGGCCGCGCTTCGTTCCACCGCTGTCCTTAAAGAATTGGAAAATGACTTCAAAAAGCTTCCCGAGATTCTGAAAAATCCTCCGCCGAAACCGCAGACCCAGCTAAAGAAAGAGGAGGAGGTCCAGAAGCAGAAGAGCTTGTTCGGTTGATTTTTGAAGGATATGTGCTAAACTTAATCTAATTATGGCTACCCAAGTATTGATAAAAAAACTGAATAGAGAGGTTAGAATGTTAAGAAAAGATATGCATGAAATTAAAAAATTTCTTTTTGCGCCGCTTAAGGACCCCGAAGGAGAGTATCGTAAAAGTTTTATAAAAAAAATGCTAGCACGCGCCAAAGAAAAGCCGCTATATCGCTTCACTACCAAAGAAGAATTTATGGCGCAGGTTTATGGACGGAAAAAATGAAATCGAGTTTGGGGATGGATTTCTTAGAGATGTTAAGCGCCTTCCGAAAGAAGTAGTTAGGAAGTTAGGATTTCTTGTTGAGTATTTAAGAGAGGATGCTTTTGATCCGCGCCTCCACGCCAAACCATTGGGGACGCCGCTTGCGGATAAATACTCTTTTCGAATAACGCGAGATTGGCGCGTGGGTTTTATGTTCACCGGTATATCACGCATCAAACTTATGCTGGCAGACCACCGTAGCAAGTTTTATGAGAGGATGAAAAGATTTTAATGAACGCCGAAACTCGACAATGCCAGAATTGTAAAAAAGAGTTTGTCATCGAGCCAGAGGATTTTAAATTTTATGAAAAAATCTCCGTCCCGCCACCGACCTGGTGCCCGGAGTGCAGATTTAAAAGAAGATTACTCGACCGCAATGAATGGAGTCTATACAGTCGTAAGTGCGATTTCACAGGAGAAAATATAATTTCAATCTATCGTCCAGATGCGCCCTTTCCCGTTTATAAACAAGATATATGGCGGTCGGATAAATGGAATCCTCTGGACTATGGCCAGGGTTTTGACTTTAACCGGCCGTTTTTTGAACAGTATGAAGAACTTCGTAGAAAGGTGCCGCATTTGTCCTTGGTAAATTCGAATAGCGTAAATTCTGAATATTCCAATCAGTCGCAGGATAATAAGGACTGTTATATGGTCTCCGCTACGGGCGGGAGTGAAAAATGTATGTATGGTAATTGGTTCCAGCCTGGAAGTTATTTTTCTGCCGATTGCTATATGATAGATAAAAGTGAACTGTGCTATGAATGTATAAATTGCGGGCGCTCGCATTCATGCGTATGGTGTCAGGATTGTTTCGACTGCGTCTCATGCAGTTTTTCAGTGGATTTGCGCGGTTGTTCAAATTGTTTTGGGTGCGTGGGACTTCGCCACAAACAGTACTGCTGGTTTAATGAGCAGCTTTCTAAAGAAGATTACCAACAAAGATTAGGCGAATTTGATTGGAGCAGGGGCAGCATTGATCTGGTACGAAAGAAAATGTCAAAATTCATTCTCGGTTTTCCTAGAAAATTTTATCACGGCTATAAAATTAATAATTCTACGGGAGATTATCTGGAAAATGCCGAATGGGTCCGGCTGTGTTTCAATGGCCGGGAGAATAAAGAGTCGGCTTATTTGCAGGATGCTTGGAAAATGATTGACTGTTTTGATGCCACGGAAATTTTGCAGGCGGAGCGCTGCTACGAGATCCAAGGGTGCGCCTATCTAAAAAATTGCATCGGAATTCGGAGTTCTTGGACAATGTCGTATTGTTACTACTGTGATATGTGTTTCTCGTGTGAGGATTGTTTTGGTTGTTTTGGATTGCGGCAGGAGCAATACTGTATTTTAAACAAGCGATATCCAAAAGATGATTATTTGAAACTCAAAGATAAAATTATTGCACATATGCAAAAAACAGGAGAGTGGGGAGAATATTTTCCATCTGACGTTTCACCGTTTGCGTATAACGAATCGGTTGCGCAAGATTTTTTTCCGATGACGCGCGAAGAAGCAAAAACACAAAATATATCTTGGTATAACCGCGAAGATAGAGGGTATAAATTTACAATGCAAGCATCTGATGTTCCTGGAAGAATTGCCGAAACAAATGATTCTATTTTGAATAAAATTATTCAATGTCAGACACAGAACTTTGAAGATGAGAAAAGGTCTCATCCGCTATGCACTACCGCGTTCACAATAATTCCCTTAGAACTTGCGCTGTATCGTAAGCTTGGCATTCAGGTTCCGGCAAAATGTTTCCCGTGCCGGCGCACAGACCGATTTCTACTGCGGAATCCTCGTAAACTCTGGCATCGGCAATGCATGTGCGATTACCAAATATATAAAAATTTTTCAAAGCACGAGCATCATCCCGAAAGTCGCTGTCAAAATAAATTTGAGACGGCCTATTCCCCGGAAAATCCCGCTATTGTCTATTGCGAGCAGTGTTATATTAGAGAAGTAGTTTGATTATGCTCAAAAAAATTTCAACCATTCTTTTGATTCTCACCTGGGTGGATGTGCTGATTCTCTCCGCTTTTGGGCTCTTGTCGCCGATGTTTGCCATTTTTGTCACCAAGCAGATCGTGGGCGGAACGGCTTCTGTGGTTGGTTTTGCCACTGCGACGTATTTTATCTCGAAGTCGCTTTTCCAAATTCCGATCGGCCGCTTCATCGACAAACATTCGGGCGAGAAAGATGATTTTTGGGTGTTAATTTTCGGTTATGCCATTATCGCGGCGGTTCCATTTCTCTATCTGTTTGCGTTTGCCCCGTTCCACATTTATTTTTTACAGGCGCTTCTTGGGATTGGCGACGCGCTCGCGGTGCCGGCCTATCTCGCGATTTTCTCGCGCCATTTGGACAAAGAGCATGAGGGCACGGAGTGGTCGGTGCGAAGCGTTTTTACGGGAGTGGCCGCGGCCATTGCTGGGGCCGGCGGCGGGGTTATTGTAGACGCCTTTGGGTTTAAAGCGCTCTTTCTAGTCGCGGGCACGTTCGCCGCGTTTTCCACAGCTTCAATTTTCTTGATAAAACCGTTCATTTACGAGGAGAGGGCGAAAGCTATCCCGCCCGGCCTCGTGCAGGTGGGGAGCCCGAAGACAAAATAATTCCGACGCTTCGGCCGGAATAAAAAAGTCCCCGCACCGGTCTCTTGTTGCTAATTTTAACAATGAGAGATCGATGCAGGGACCTCATTTAGGAGAACTTAAGTTAAAGAGTTAAAGATCTATCTTTAGATTTGAGATAAGAAAGCATTCGCCGGAGAACTCTCGCAAGCTTGTTTTATATTTAACCCGAATTATATTTTATATTCGGGAACATGTTTAGCGCAGATATTTCTCTGTAAGAACTTTCTTTTTCAAACCCAAACTTTATCTGTTTACAATCATAACACAACTTTTTTAAGGAGGGTGTGCATAAGTTCTGCATGTTAGAATAGGGATGTGAAGAACCAGGAGCTCGCCAAAATTCTCTTTGAATTTGCGGAGTTTTACGACATGCAGGAAGTGCCTTTCAAGCCGCGCGCTTTTGAGCGCGCTTCAGAGTCGGTGGGTTCGCTCGACCGCGATGTGGCCGCGATTTATAAGACAGAAGGGCTTTCCGGTCTGGAAAAGATTCCGGGCGTGGGGAAAGGAATCGCGGAGCGGATTGAGGAATATTTAAAAACCGGGCGCATTATGGAATATGACGCTCTGAAGAAAAAATTTCCAGTGGATATCGCGTCCCTTTCTTCGATTGAAGGAGTGGGGCCTAAATTAGTAAAACTTTTGTATCAGAAGCTAAAAATAAAAAATGTTGCGGAATTGGAACAGGCCGCGAAGGTCGGGAAACTCCGTGTTTTGCCGCGGATGGGTGAGAAGCTGGAGCAGAAAATTCTGAAAGGCATCGAATTCAAAAAAGAAGGCGGCGGGCGGTTTGGCATCGGCGAGGTTTTGCCGCTCGCGCGCGAAATTAAAGAGCGGCTTTTGAAAGTTAAGGGAGCGGAAGCGGTGGAGCTCGCGGGCTCGCTGCGGCGCTGGCAGGAAACGATCGGGGATTTGGATATTTTGGTTATCTCCGAAGAGCCGAAGAAAATCACTGATTATTTCGCGAAGATGCCGGAAGTGACTCACGTCTATGCCCATGGGGATACGAAAGTGCTGGTGAGATTAAAAATGGGAATCGATGCGGATCTGCGCGTGGTTCCGAAAGAATCTTTCGGCGCGGCTTTGCAGTATTTTACGGGCTCGAAAGAACATAATGTGGAGGTTCGGAAGCTCGCGATTAAAAAAGGATACAAGCTGAACGAGTACGGCCTTTTTCGCGGGAAGAAAAATATCGCGGCGAGAACTGAAGAAGAAATTTATGAAAAGCTCGGGATGCCGCAGGTGCCACCGCCGGAGATTCGTTTGAACCGGGGGGAAATTGAGGCCGCCATCGCTCATAAACTTCCCAGGATGATTGGCTATGGAGATTTGAAGGGGGATTTACAGATTCAAACTTCCTGGACCGATGGAAAAAATTCAATTGAGGAAATGGCGCGGGAAGCGGAAAAGCTCGGGCATGAATATATCGCGATTACCGACCATACGAAAACGCTCGCGATGACCGGGGGCTCGGATGAAAAAAAGCTTTTGCGGCAGATGGCGGAGATAGACAAAATAAACTATAAACTAAAAACTAAAAACTATAAACTGAAAGTTCTAAAGGGGGCCGAGGTGAATATTATGAAAGACGGTTCTTTGGACATCAAAGACGAGGTTTTGGCGAAATTGGATGTTGTGGGCGCGGCGGTGCATTCGTTTTTCAATCTTTCTAAAGAAGAGCAGACGCGGCGCATAATTAAGGCGATGGAAAATCCGCACTTGGATATTTTGTTTCACCCGACGGGGCGGATTATAAATCGCAGGAAGCCATATGAGGTTGATATGGAAGCGATTATCAAAACTGCCAAGAAGACGGGAACGATTTTAGAAATTGACGCTCATCCCTGGAGGTTGGATTTGAAGGACGAACATATCAAAATGGCGCGCGAGGCCGGAGTGAAAATGGTTATTGATACCGACGCCCATTCCGTCCCGGAGCTTCATTATCTGGAATACGGCATCGCGCAGGCGCGCCGCGGGTGGTGTGCCAAGAAAGATATTATAAACACTCTGCCGCTTAAAGACTTTTTGAAAGCGCTTAAATAATATGTCTTTTGAGACCAAGATTTGCCAAAGTTGCCATCAAGAGTTCAAAATAGAACCGGAAGATTTTAAATTTTACAAAAAAATCGAAGTCCCGCCGCCGACGTGGTGTCCGGAGTGTCGGATGGTGAGGCGTTTTTCTTTTAGAAACGAGAAGCAACTTTACAGAAGAAAGTGTGATTTAACCGGCAAAGAAATAATTTCACTTTATTCTACCACCTCCCCTTTTAAAGTTTATGACGCGAAAGAATGGTTTACTGATAAATGGAGCGCCATGTCTTATGGGAAAAATTATGATTTTTCGCAGTCATTTTTTAAACAATTTTATGAGCTGGCTCTGGCCGTCCCACGTATGAGTTTAATGATTGATTACCCCACCTTAGTAAATAGTGATTATACTAATCTCGTTGGCCACCTCAAGAATTGTTATCTTGTTTCAGAAGCTGATTTCGACGAAAATTGCGCTTATGCAAGTTCAATTAAATATTCTAAAGACTCTTTTGATATTCTGATTGGCCAAAATTTAGAGCTTTCGTACGAGTGCGTAAACTGCCGCAAATGCCACAAAACACTTTTTTCTGAAGATTGCGAAGATTGTATCGAAGTCGGATTTTCGAAAAATTTAATCGGATGTTCCAACTGCGTCGGGTGTGTTAATCTGCGCAAAAAACAATATCATATTTTTAATGAGCCCTATTCTAAAGAAGAATACTTTAAAAAACTTGCTGAACTCGGCCAAGCTTCTTATGAGAATGTAAACAAAATAAAAGAACGTGCCAGAATGCTATGGTTGCATTATCCCCAAAAATACTCGCATGAGCGCCACAACACTAATATAATCGGCGACTATATCTACTATTCCAAAAATGCCTTGTGGTGCAATGAAGTAGTGGGAGCGGAAGATAGCAAATACTGCCAGATTATCAGTGTGAAGCCCACTCGGGACTGTTACGATTATACAGAGTGGGGCAACAATGCAGAACTACTCTATGAATGCTTGACGGTTGGCGAAGGAGCTAGCCGGGTGAAATTTTCTATGCTGGTCTGGCCAACTGTTAGAGAGGTGGAATATTCAAGAGAGTGCAGAAACTCATCTTATCTTTTTGGCTGCGTAGGTTTACATAATAAACAATATTGTATTTTCAACCGACAGTATTTAGAGGAAGATTATTTTAAACTCAGAGAAAAAATCATCCAACACATGAATGACATGCCCTACATAGACAAGAAAGGAAGAATATACAAGTATGGTGAGTTCTTCCCTCCCGAGCTATCTCCCTTCTCATACAACGAGACTATCGCTCAGGAATACTTCCCTTTGACCAAAGAACAAGCTATAGAGAAGGGCTACTCCTGGAAAGACCCCGAACCACGTAATTACCAAATCACACTCAAATCAGAAGATATCTCTGATCATATAAAGGACATAACTGACGGCATTCTCAATCAGATCATCCAATGCGCC
>ORJL011583324.1_pt1 | contig 10253 bp, 5 predicted proteins | sample 1779941 | NCBI WGS metagenome assembly ORJL01 (sample SAMEA104232317, study PRJEB22302) | groundwater metagenome | biome: forest; feature: aquifer; material: groundwater | place: USA | collected 2011-08-07 | depth 5.8 m | reverse complement strand
TGACGCCCGACGGCGGCAGCGAACTCTTCACCGTCGCCGCCGACGGCGGAAGTCCGAAGTCGTTCTTGAAGATCGGCTTCGACGACGTCACCACCACGCAGCCGTTCGGTCTCGACAAGTCCGGCAAGACGCTTTACATGGCCGACAGCCGCGGTCGCAACACCGGCGCCATGGTCGCGATGAACGTCGAGGACCAGAAGACGACGATCCTCGGCGAGGATCCCAAGGCCGATGTCAGCGGGATTCTTCTTCACCCGACCGAGCAGACGATCCAGGCGTTCTCCACGAACTTCGAGCGAACCAAGTGGACGCTTGTGGACAAGTCCATCCAGCCCGACTTCGACTACCTGCGCACCGTCGCCGACGGCGACTTCAACGTCGGCAGCCGCACGCTCGACGACAAGCAGTGGATCGTCTCCTACATGATGGACAACGGTCCGGTGCGTTTCTATCGCTATGATCGCGGCGCGAAAAAGGCCACCTTCCTCTTCACCAACAACCAGAAGCTGGAGAAGGTGAAGCTCACCAAGATGCAGCCGACGATCATCAAGTCGCGCGATGGCTTGGACATGGTCTGCTACCTGTCGCTCCCCGCGGCTGAAGGCGACGTGAAGAAGCCCGCCAAGCCGCTTCCCACCGTGCTCCTGGTTCACGGCGGTCCGTACGCCCGCGACCAGTGGGGATACAACTCGATGCACCAGTGGCTGAGCGACCGCGGGTACGCCGTGCTCAGCGTGAACTATCGCGGCTCGACCGGCTTCGGGAAGAGCTTCGTCAACGCCAGCACCAAGGAATGGGCCGGCAAGATGCACGACGACCTCATCGACGCCGTGAAGTGGGCCGCCAAGGAAGGCATCGCGGACGAGAAGAAGACCGCCATCATGGGCGGAAGCTACGGCGGATACGCCACGCTCGTCGGCCTCACCTTCACGCCGGACACCTTCGCCTGCGGCGTGGACATCGTCGGTCCGTCGAACCTGGTCACGCTCCTCAGCACGATCCCGCCGTACTGGGCGCCGATGATCGAGATGTTCACCACCCGCGTCGGCGACCACCGCACCGAGGAGGGACGTTCGTTCCTCACCCAGCGCTCGCCGCTGACGTTCGTCGATCGGATCAAGAAGCCCCTGCTCATCGGACAAGGCGCCAACGACCCGCGCGTGAAGCAGGCGGAAGCAGACCAGATCGTAAAGGCGATGACGGAGAAGAAGATTCCCGTGACGTACGTCCTGTACCCGGATGAGGGCCACGGCTTCGCCCGACCGGAGAACCGGATGTCGTTCAACGCGGTTACGGAAGCGTTCCTTGCCCAACACATCGGCGGGAAGTTCGAGCCGATCGGCGACGACTTCAAGGGTTCTAGCATCGGCGTCCCCAACGGCGCCAAAGACGTCCCCGGCGTCACAGACGCGATGCCGAAGTAAGTTCGCATCGCGTAACCCCTCTCCCTCCTAGCGAGAGGGGCAGGGGTGAGGGTTCTTGGAATTGTCGCTCCGCCGAGAATCCCTTCTCGACGGCGACGAAGACGAACACCGTAGGGTGGGTTCTACCGAACCCACCCTATTTTTTTGTGCGATACAAATCCGGTCCGTGCATCGCATTTCCCGGTGTGCCACTGCTCTGTGAGCAGTGGATGGAGCGGATGCGCCCAATCGCCGATGTTTCTTGGGATTTGCATCACAACGGCGACGTCACGACGAACGCGGCGTCCGCCATTCCCGATCTCCGCCGTTCCGCGAACGCCAGCGCCAGCGGCGCCGGGATGTCACGATGCCGCGTCCGGTGAAATCGTTCGAACGTCCGCCGTGCAGGCGAACCCCGAATCGCCCAGCGCAACCGCTCGACCCATCCGTTCGCGTGGAACCTTTCCACTCGAATACCTCCGAATTCGCTCGGCGGCGCAACACTCGAAGGCGACTCAACACCGTCACGCAAGAGCGCCGGAAAAAACGAACGCCACCACTCCGGCGTGCGATCCGGAGCGTCGGGCTCCGGGAACACCTGTCGCCGGCCGAGCTTGAGAACGACCGTCGCGCGCCAACCGTCGCCAAGATCCAACGTCGCGAAGTACGGCCCGTCTCGCCGAATACGCCGATCGCGTTGTCGAGCAAGCCGCCGTGCGTGACGCAGCTCTTCTCGCGCGATCAAAGACACCATCGCGCGGGTTTGAGCCGCCCGAAGAAAGGTCCGCACAGCGGACCCTACGAGATTCGCCGGATCCACTGGAACCGCAGGACCGTCCGAGTTCGCAGCACCGACCCGCGCGGCTTCGTACGCGATCAGGAACCGAAGTCGCTCCGTACGCGTGGCGACTCGCCGCATGGAATGGTCCAACCGCGCCAGCGCGACGATCCGACGCCGCAGCCCAACGGGCCTCCGTGAGAATCTCGCGCCCAGAAGATCGACGTACATCGCCTCCGCCGAGTCACCTGCGAGTCGAACCAGAATGTTGCTCGGATGACCGTCGCGATGCTGAAAACCCGCGGCGTCCCCAGCTGCAACAAGTCGCGCAACGGCGGACAGGACGAGACGCCCACGCCTCCGCCGTTCCGAGCCGCGGGGACTCACAATGTCCGATCGCCAAACCTCAAGCAGCGCTCGCGCTGCGTCCGCAGCCGCTGTGATAAGCACCGCCCGACCCTCGCGCGCGTTCTCTCGCCCGAGGGCGATCACACGAACAACAGGCACGCCCCGCCCCGCCGCTTCTCGTGCCGCCCGCCACTCACGCTCAGCCGGCGACCCAAGAATCCGCCACTTCCATCGATCGAAAACGCCCGCCGGCTCGAACACCTTCGCATACACATCCACATCCGCGGCCCGAACGCGCCATGTCCGACGCCCCTTCCCCGTCTTCACCAACGTCGCGCGGCCGTCGGATTCGAGACGGAACCAATCGGGTGCTGGGTCACAGAGGATCGCCGCAAGCTCCGCTTCCGAACCCACCCAGCGCGCATCGGACGACCCCCGCGCGCCGGGAGACGGCGCGAGGCAGGTGTCCGAGCCAGATCCTGTTGCCCTGATGCCCATGCTGGGTTCGCGTAGCCTCGACCGAGACTCCCTTTCAGATCGCCGATCGACGACGTCGAACGCGGCGAACAGCTTACCAGATTTCACATCGACCCGCCGTTCCACGACGGGCACGATGCCTGCGAACGTGATTTCTTGTCGTCCGCCGGCGACATGCCGACGGCGCTCGGTACACTGTGCCTGACTTGGCAGATGCCGTCTGACTTGGGACCAACGGAATCACAAGAACAAATGTTCCGACTGCACCTGACAACACGACCCGTCCGACCTGGTCCGTCCTTCACACGCGTGGGGTTGCGTGCCGGCGTGCTCGCGGTACTCGCCGCGCTGACGAGCCCCGGATGCACGCGCCAAGTCATCCGCGATTCCGACCGCGACGTCTACCGCCTCCTTCAAGAGCGACAGCGAACCGCCATCGGCGCCACCAGCGACGTGAACATCGGCCCCGAATCCGGTGATTCGTCACCCAACGAGCGGATGTACAGCTTCACGCCCCGCCCCGTCGATTCCGAAGTCCCCGACAGCTTCCAATCCGCCTCGAACGCCGCGCAAGAGATTCCGCCGCCAGACAACGCGTCGCAAACGGGCGCAGGCTCGTCAGCGTCCGCGCCCCCTTCCAACAACAGGCCGCCAACAACGAGCGAATCGCAAACGCAAGAGGAAAACGCCGGCGACCTCAACGAGAGCATCTTCCGCGCGGCCGACCTGCCGAACGTGAAGACTTTCGGCCTCAAGGAATCGCTCGCCTACGCCAACCGCCGAGGTCGACGCCTGCAGGACTCCAAGGAAACGTTGTACCAGGCCGCGCTCGACCTGACCCTCGAACGGCACCTGTGGACTCCGCGTTTCGTCGCCTCGGTGCAATCCCTCTACGACGACCTCGAACCCGACGCCGAACAGGATCAGACGCTCACCACGATCGCCGATCTTGCGGTCACGCAGAATCTCCCCTTCGGCGGAAACATCACCGCCCGCGTCGTCGACACCCTCGTCCGCGACGTCAACCGCCACGCCACCGACGGCGAAAGTGGACAACTGATCCTCGAAGCCAACATCCTCTTGCTCCGCGGCGCCGGTCCCTCAGCCTACGAAACCCGCTACACCGCCGAGCGCGAACTCATCTACGCCGTCCGAACGTACGAACACTTCCGCCGCTCGTTCCTCGTCGAAGTCGCGTCGGACTATTTCAATCTACAGCTCCTCAAGGCCGCGATCCGCAACACGTACAAGAGTTACCTCAGCCGGAAAGCGGCGTTCGAGAAGGCGGAGTTCATGGAGCGAATGGGCCGCAGCCGTACCATCTTCGAAACGCCCCGGGCCAAGTCCATCTTGCGCCAAGCAGAGGCGAGCTTGGTGAGTGCCAAGGAGCTGTACGCCTCGGCCCTCGACCGCTTCAAGATCTCGCTGGGAATGAAAGTTCAAGAGCTGCTCGACGTTGTGGATCAGGATGACGACGCGGAGAGCCTCTCGATTGAGTGGCTCCTCCCCGCCGTCGATCTAGAAACCGCCGTCGCCGTCGCACACAAGTACCGCCTCGACCTCCTGAACAGCGCCGACGGCGTCGACGACGCCCGTCGCGGCATCACCGTCGCACAGAACCGAATCCTCCCCGACCTCGGCCTCTCCGGGAACGTGATCGCCAACACCCATCCCGAACATCGCAACACCGCCGCCACCTTCTCCACCGATAGAACCACGTGGCAAACCGGCCTCACCATGCGTCTCGACGACCGCATGGCCGAGCGCAACGCGTATCGCTCCTCGCTCATCGCCCTGCGCCGCGCCACGCGCGATCACGAACAGTTCCTCGACACCGTGGAAGCCGACGCCCGCCGCGCTCTCCGCCGCGTCGGACAACAAGCCGACCTACGCAAGATTCAAGAGTTGAACGTCAAAGAAAACGAACTCCGCCTCGAAGCCGCCCAAGCCCAATTCGATCTCGGCAAATCCACCAACCAAGACGTCGTCGACGCCGAAACCGACCTCCTCGACGCCCGCAACAACTACGCCCGCGCCGTCTCCAACCACCGCGTCGTCATCCTAGAATTCCGCCGCGACACCGGCACCCTCCGCGTCCAAGACAACGGCGCCTGGCAACCACCGAACCCCTAACACTCTGGCATGAAACCGAGCCGCGACCGTCAGGGAGCGGTTCCTACGGGCCACAAGCCGTCCAAGAACCGCCGTCGGCGGCCCCGCCAAAGCGCCCGTAGACTCAGGCGCTTGACAAAACTGCGAAAAGCCGCTGAAAATAGGAGTGAAGTATAGCAAGCTGTTTTGAATCCAAACCTCGGCCCGGTACGATGCTCCGGTCGCCTGTCGGTGTCGGGAAGACGAGGTTCATCTGGGAAATGTCGGTAGAGGGGACAGACGGGAAGCAACCGCAAATAGGTTCATCACGATTTACTTAGGTGCATTGGACGCGACAGGGTTGGGTGGATCGCGCGGGCGGACAGCTCGAATTCGCGAATCCGCCGAATGGAGGTTTCACATGAGAACGGTGTTCTTCGCCACCGCGTTACTGGTCGCGATGCAATCAGCAAATGCCGTCCCGGTTCAGTGGGCCGGCAATGGCCACTATTACGAAGTCGTCGCGTCGAGCGAGATAACCTGGATGAATGCCTATCAGTCAGCCACGGCCCTCACACACCTCGGACAATCCGGATACTTGGCCACGGTGACGTCAGCGCCTGAGCAGGCATTCGTCGCATCGCTTCTCGGCGGAGGTTTCCAATACTGGATCGGTGGCTACCAAGCTGCTGGTGCCCCAGGGCCCAACGCGAACTGGAACTGGGACACCGTCGAGCCGTGGGGCTATACCAACTGGGCGTCCCAGCAGCCGGACGACAATGGCGGGTGCGGAGGGCAGGAGAGTTTCCTGACGATCAACCTGTCGTACGGGATGGCCTGGAACGACGAGGACGACCCGGGTTGCGTGTGCCACGGCCTCATCTCTGGATATGTCGTTGAGTATGGTGGTACGACCGGTTCTCTGGGTCAAACACCCGGTGGTTGCGCGGGCCCAGGCGGATGCGGTGACGCTTCTTGCGGGGGCGGTGAAACATGTCAGAGTTGCCCGCTCGATTGCGGGACGTGTCCGCATGTCGGCGTTCCGACGATGTCGGCTTGGGGCCTGGCACTGCTTGGACTAGGCGTGCTCACGGGCGGCAGCGTCGTTGTTCAGCGCCGGATGCAACGCGTGGCCTGCCCATCGGGGGTGTTCGCGCGACCCAAACAACCAAGCCGGCGAAACGCACCGCCGGGAAGACACCCGAACCCTCCTTGACGATCGCCCGCCACCCGGTTCCAATTCCCCGCTCGAAGCACCGCTAGCTCAGTTGGTAGAGCAGCTGACTCTTAATCAGCGGGTCGAAGGTTCGAGTCCTTCGCGGTGCAGTGCACGTCCTGCCGTCGCCAGGAAACGCACGGCTCCCCCAAATGTGTCTTGCCTTTGTCGCGGACCCAGGGAACGACTGGCACGCCGTTTGCCAGCCCCGTCTCCACGATCGGGTTAGATGACATCTGTCCGCGGCCCCGTCCCCGTCGCGGGGTCGTTCCGCGGGCGGGTTGGACGGCACCATCACGGAGATTCTTCATGTCCCTCACCGAGGGGTTGCGACGCGGCATGGTCCTTCGGCACGACGGCCAGCTCTACCAAGTCCTGGACTTTAGCACCGCCCACTCCGGCAAGCAGCGGCCCACCGTGCATGTCAAACTCCGCCACGTAAAAACCGGCCACGCCGTCGACCGATCCCTGGACCAACTCGGGAAGGTGGAGGAGATCCCGACGGAATTCCGCAACCTGCAATACCTCTACCACGCCGGTGATCGGCGGGTCTTCATGGACAACGAGTCGTTTGAGGAAGTGTCTCTCGGAAGGGAGTGCGTCGGCCCCGCGGCCGAGTTCCTCGAGGAGGGACAGGCGTATCGAGCTTTCTACGTCGAGGGTCAGCCGCTGACACTCGACCTCGCCCCCGTCGTGGTGATGAGCGTCGCGGAGACAGCGGCGGTGGAACACGCCGGCGGACAAGGCAGCGTCTACAAGGACGCCAAGCTCCGCAGCGGAATCACGGTCTCCGTCCCGCTCTTCGTCAAGACCGGCGACAAGATCCGCGTGAAAACCGACACCCGCGAATACGTCGGGAAGGAGCACTGATCGGGCTCTCCATCCTCGCGGGTGCCCCATCCTCGCTACCGCGAGGGTGGGGGACGGAAGCTCCCTACAGCGCGACGTGTCGAACCAGCGGTGGGCGGTGCCCACCCTACGAGAGCACCTTCGCCAACCGCTCCACCGCCCAGTCGACCTCTTCTCTGTTAATGCACAGCGGCGGGGCGAGGCGCATGGTTTGCTCGTGCGTGTCCTTGCACAACATGCCTTCTTGCAGGAGTCGCTCGCAGAACGGCCTCGCGGGACCAGCGGACTTGTGGAACTCGATGCCCACCCACAGACCTCGCCCGCGAATCTCTTTCAGCTTGTCGGTCTTGATCTTGCGAAGTTTGCCGAAGAGGTATTCGCCCATCGTACGGGCGTTGTCTTGGTACTTTCCGCTCTTGAGAATCTCGACCACCTTCCGCGCGATGGCGCACGCCAGCGGGTTCCCGCCGAACGTACTGCCGTGGTCGCCGGGATGGAACACATCCAAGATGTCCCAGCGCGACGCAATCGCGGAGATCGGCATGATCCCCCCGCCCAGCGCTTTGCCGAGAATGAAGATGTCCGGCCGCACCGCGTCGTGCTCGATGCAGAACGTCGTTCCGCATCGACCCAGGCCCGATTGAATCTCGTCGGCGATGAACAGGATGTTTTTCTCCGTACACACCTGTCGAACCTGCTTCAAGTATCCGTCCGGCGGAACGATGATCCCCGCCTCGCCCTGAATCGGCTCGACCAGGAATGCCACGGTGTTGGCATCGATCGCCTTCTTGAGCGCGTTGATGTCGCCGTATTCGACGATCTCGAACCCCGGCGTGAACGGCCCGAACCCGTCGCGACACTGCGGATCGGTGCTGAACGAAATGATCGTCGTGGTGCGACCGTGGAAGTTGCCGCTGCAACAGATGATCTTCGCCTTCCCCTCGGCCACGCCCTTCTTCTTGTAGCCCCACTTCCGCGCCGTCTTCACCGCGGTCTCGACGCCCTCCGCGCCGGTGTTCATCGGCAGCACCGCGTCCATCCCGCACAGCGACGCGAGCTCCTTGCACATCGGCCCGAGTTGATCGTTGTGAAACGCCCGCGAGGTCAGCGTGACCTTGTCGAGTTGCTCCTTGGCGACGGCGATCAACTCCGGATGACAATGCCCGAAGTTCACCGCCGAATACGCGGCCAGCATGTCCATGTAGCGCTTGCCGTCGACATCCGTGACCCACACCCCCTCAGCCTCGGCCACGACGACGGGCAACGGGTGATAGTTATGCGCCGCGTATTTCTCGACGACCTCAATGTGCTGATGCCCGGTCATTCCCGATTTCCGTGTCGTGTGTTGGACGGCTGTCACCATGATGAACTTCCTCTCGCTTCGTAGGGTGGGCACCGCCCACCATTCTTCGGTGTTTTTTCAATCCCACGGCGGTGAACCAGCCCCGCCCTCAGGCCGTTGTGCGGTCGCACATATCGCTCCGAGAGTGTACAGCCGCTTCGTCGGTTTTCCAAAGGTCGAAGATAAGGCGCGCAAGCGATCGACGAGCCTTCGGCGGAATGAGCGGTTGTCACACGGACGTGCGGGACTACGGATCGCGCCGTCGCCGGAGGCTGACGAGAGCGCTGAGCATGAACAACAAGTTGATCATCCCGAGCGCGCCGCAGATCGGGGTGGTGGTACCGGTGTCATTCGGGATCGGGTCGCCGGCGGGCGGGTCGGTGCCGTTGGTTCCATCGGTGCCGTTGCTGCCGTCGGAGCCGGTGGTGCCGTCCTGGCCGGACGGACCTTCGGGGCCGGGTTCGCCCTGACAGTCGAGGACGTTGACGACTCCGTCGGCGTTGCGATCTTCCGTCGGATCGGCGAGGCCATTGCCGTTGAGATCCCAACACGACTCGCCGGATGCGCCATCGACACCATCCGTCCCATCCGCGCCGTTCTGACCGTCCGTACCCGGAGCCCCCTGCGAGCCAGTCTGACCGTTGCCGCCGGGTCCGCCGGTCGCGCCTGTGGCACCCGTTGCACCGGGCGCGCCGGTGGCGCCCTGCGGACCCTGGATCGGCGGAAGCGGAACGGCGGGCACGACGATCAGGAACGAATTGCAAATCTGGACGTTCCCGGCCTCGTCGGTCGCGGTGAAGGTCACGGTGTTGACACCCAGCGGAAGGTCCGTGGTCGGCGAGTCGAGCGAGGACACCAGCGTGACCGAACCGAGTCGCGTGCTGCACGTGTCGCTTGCGGTCGGACCGCGGAGGAACGCCTGAATCGCCGCGATTCCGGGAATCTCTGCAGCCGTGATTGCGAACGGGGTCGTGCTGTTCACATAGGAAACGAGCGGGCAGGCGAGCGTCGGCGGATCGTTGTCCTCGCCGAAGAGGCGGTGCGACGTCGGCGGCGAAAGGAGTTCGCCGCTGATATCCGCGACGGCGTTGCTCACCGACACGTCGTAGTTCTGCTCGCAAGCAACGTCGGCGAACGGAAAGACGAAGCGAAGTCCGTCCTGCGTTTGCGGTGGGCCGGTGGCGCGCAGCAACGCCCCGTTCGTGCCGGCCACGGACACCGACTGCTCGTTCACCGTGTCGGCGTCGATCAGTTCATTGAAGACCACCACGATCTCGCCGCTCGGAAGCGGCACGATCCCCGGCGAGATGGTCACGACCGTCGGACGGTTGTGATCCGTCTTCGTGATCGACACGCCTGCGCCGTTCAGCACGATCGTCTCATCGGCCACGTCGATTCTTCCGTCGGAGTTCAGATCGGCGAGCGGATCGTAGTTCGTCGCTGCAGCGCGGAGCTTGGCGAAGTCGAGCGCGTCGACGATGCCATCGCGGTTCACGTCGCCTTGCAAGACGGTGAACTGAAACACGGCCGAGCCTCCCACCGAGCCATTCCCGGACGGCAGGATCGGCGTGTGCGGCGACGCGATTTCGCCGTCGAGCGCTTCTCCGAGTTCGTTCACGATCGAGTCGGAGAGGACGAGCGTCGCGAGGTCGGCGCTGATCGGTGAGAAAGAGACGCTGATCGAAGTCGTCGGGATGCCGAGCGGCAGCGTCAGCACCGGGACGATCGGGCCGAGGTCGAGCGTGCGGA
>ORJL010347742.1_pt1 | contig 10253 bp, 10 predicted proteins | sample 1779941 | NCBI WGS metagenome assembly ORJL01 (sample SAMEA104232317, study PRJEB22302) | groundwater metagenome | biome: forest; feature: aquifer; material: groundwater | place: USA | collected 2011-08-07 | depth 5.8 m | reverse complement strand
AATCACTACCTGGTATAAACTCTAAAAAATGGGAGTAAAAATTTGACAAAACCAGCTTTCCTTGCGCTATCGCTTCTGGTGCTAATGATCGGCTGCCCTTGGAATCAACCTGTTATCGTTTTGTCTCCGTGGATCTCTTTTGATTTGCAGGACACGCTGAAGACGATCACGGTTTCGAGCCCCGGGCACTGGGACTCTAAGTCACGTTGGAGGATCCTTGTGTCGGACTTGTGGCTGCATGTTTCGCCGATGGAGGGGTCGTTTGCGGAAGGCGGCCACTTCAACCATGAGGTTCGCGTCGATCACAACCTGCCGGCCGGGCAATATCGAGGGCGGATTGGATTTGAAGTGACAGGGGGTGACACACCGATAAATGACTCGATTATGGTCTATGTGCGAACCGGTTCGCAGATTAAGCGGTTTGTCATCGAATCAGACAGCGCTCTCGACAGCCTGTTCGCCTGCAGCGATATGAACGCCCGATCAGAAGAGGATTATTGGGGCGTCCAGCGAACGTCGTGGGAACCGCCGAATAGAATCTGGTGCGCGGGACGAGGCATTCATTTCCTATACAATTACGATAACGACATGGATGCTTGGATGGTATTGCGCCACAAGCATTTTATCGATATCAAAGATTATCAGCGAGTTCACATCGGTTTTAGAATCTATGGTCGGACTGCGTCGGTGGAAGATTATTTAATGCTTCATCTGTTAGGTTGGGATGGCCGGACCGGACCTGGATTGCGGATTGAGTTGTATAGTAACATGATGAGCATTGCGGTAGATAGTTTGGGTAATGTAGCGGTAAACGACTCGTTAAGGTTTGGATTTCTCTTTCATTCCGATCCGTCAGAGGTTGAAGAAGGGTATTATCTTAGGGATATTATGGTGTTTGGCGATCCTCGGGAGGAGTGACTGGGCTTCCACAAAGCTTGATCAAATTGAAGAAATGATAGTAATGACGCGTTTTAAGTTCACCGCTTTAGCCTGTTTTTAGCATTCTCCAGAACACGCTGAAGTGTGAACTCTGAACTCGCTTCGACGTATCTGAATTCCCGCTTGCAGCGCGTGCTGCCGACTGCCCCCGCCTACGCGAGGGTAAACTTGAGTCGGCAGCGGAATCCTTAGGCCCTTCCACAGCGCTTGCACCTTGCACTAAGCGTTCGAGCACTCGAGTACTGCCCCTTGCCTTCTTCCAATCCAGTCGCTATCTTAATGCATTGCAATCCTCCCAACAATCCATTAACCCAAGCGAGTCGCCTGAATGTCCTTTCAACCCTTTATCTCCCCGGATCAAAAGCCCCCCGAATTAACCGTGCGGGCGGTCGTGATCGGCAGTCTCTTCGGGCTGCTGTTCGCGGCAACGTCCGTCTATCTCGGCCTCAAAATCGGTCTGACGGTATCGGCGAGCATCCCGGTCGCCGTGCTATCCATAGCCGTCCTGCGCAAGCTCGGCAAGTCGGGCATCCTCGAAAATAACATCGTCCAGACCGTCGCCTCGGCGGGGGAAAGCGTCGGCGCGGGCGTCGTCTTCACCCTGCCGGCTGTGATTCTGCTTGGCTGGAAGCTCGACTACATTACGATCTTCTCACTTGCGATACTGGGCGGGCTGCTTGGGACGTTCTTCATGATCCCGCTCAGGCGGTCGCTGATCGTCAAGGAACACGGAAAACTCCCCTACCCCGAAGGAACAGCCTGCGCCGAGGTGCTGATCTCGGGCGAGAAAGGCGGCACGAGCGCCCACCAGGTCTATGCCGGTCTGGGGATCGGGTTCTTCTATACCGTGCTGATGAAAGTAACCCACGTCTGGAAGAACGTCGCGGCGTACGATCCGAAGTGGTTCAAGGGCGCAAGCATCCGCGGCGAGATGGCTTCCGAATTGATGGGCGTCGGCTTCATTATCGGGCCGCACATTTCAGGCTACATGCTGAGCGGCGGCGTCGTCTCGTGGTTAGTGCTGATCCCGCTGATCAAGCTGTTCGGCGAAGGCATGCCGGTCGTTTTTCCTCCCGCTCAAGGCTTGACCATCGCCCAAATGGGGCCGGACGAAATCTGGGCCAGCTACATCCGCTACATCGGCGGCGGAGCGGTTGTGTTTGGCGGGATAGTCACTTTGCTGAAGGCTCTGCCGGTGATCTGGTCGTCGTTCAAAGAGAATTTCACCGGCGGCGCCATCTTCAAGTCGAGCGCCGAGAGCGACGCCCGGAAACCGCGCAACGAGCGAGATCTGCCGATAGTCGTCACCGTCGTCGGATCGTTTGTGCTGGTGTTGATGATCGCGCTGCTGCCGCAAATCCCGGGCGGCGTCGCGATGAGGCTGCTCTGTGCGGCGCTGATCGTCATCTTCGGCTTCTTCTTCGTCACCGTTTCGTCGCGCATCACCGGACTTGTCGGCAGCACCTCGAACCCGATCTCCGGTATGACCATCACGACGCTGATGTTCACGTCCCTGCTTTTCTTGATGCTTGGCTGGACGGGTCATTCCAATGCCATCGTCGCGATTCTCGTGGGCGGCGTCGTCTGTATTGCGGCAAGCAACGGCGGGACGACGTCGCAAGACCTGAAGACCGGCTACATTGTCGGAGCGACGCCTCGTTCCCAGCAAATCTCGCTCATTTACGGCACGATCACTAGCGCGCTGGTAATCGGCGTGACGCTGCTCTACCTGAACAGCACACTCGGCGTTGGGACAAAAGACCTGCCTGCCCCTAAGGCGCAACTGATGCAGCTCATCGTCAGCGGCGTCCTCGAACAGAAGCTGCCGTGGGACCTGATTTGGATCGGGTTTTTCCTCGGCGCGACGATGCAGCTTTGCGGTGTGGAGGCGCTGCCGTTCGCGGTCGGAGCCTACCTGCCGATGGAGATTTCGACGCCGATATTCCTCGGTGGAGCCATCCGCTGGGTGGTTGACAAGCGGAAGAATAGCAAGGATGCCGACTCAGACTCCTCGCCGGGAGTGCTTTTCTCGAGCGGTTTAATAGCGGGAGGGGCAATCGGAGGGAGTGTTTGGGCTCTGCAGAAGGGGCTGGAGAACGCGGGAGTCGGCTGGGCGGCGGGCTTGGCTAATTTTGGCAATATCTTTCCGTGGAACTCAGGAGGCATTGCGGCGGAGCTTGCCCCCTGCCTGGCGACGGGGGTGTTGTGCGATTATTTGTTTCGGGCGGCGGCGAATCTCTCTGCAGATAAATGAACTGGAAGCTAACTGATCACCTGCAATTGCAACTGGAAGAAAGAAAAATTGCCATTGCGATGGTATTTCAAACGCTTGAAAACCCGGACGAAGTTGTCAAGGGTAAAAGGAGTCGGCTGATCTACCATAAATTATTCGCTGACAAACTAATGCGCGTTGTGACCGAGAAGTCATCTGTCATAACAGTTTACATTACAAACAAAGTCAAAAAATACTACCAACGAGGATTAGAATGAGGATACATTTTTCCAAAGAGGCAGACGCTCTCTATATTCGGCTGCGTGAAACGCCGATTGAAAATTCGGAGGAGATTAACGAAGATATAATTTTCGACTACGACATCGAAGGCAATGTTGTGGGAATCGAAATTCTCGACGCGACGGAGAAAACCGACATCGGTTCGCTTACGGTTCAGGCTTTTGGAAGTGTGACGGTTCAGCCTTCCGAAGCGGCTTAAAATAGAGAATAACCATAATTGCCTGTCACAATAAGCGTGACTAAATGAAACTTCGATTTACAAAGCACGCACTCGCTCGGATGCGACAACGCCATATCGACGAGGAACTGGTCGAGAGTGTAGTTGACAATCCTGAGGTATCGTTACTGCAGGAAGATGGTTGTCTCCGACATTTTAAGTATATTGAAAAATACGGGCATTACTTACGAATCGTCTGCAAAGGCGATCTTGTAATAACGGTTATGCCAGGCAGAAACTTCAAAGGAGCCAAAAAATGAAATTCGAATACGACCCTGAAGCCGACGCCGCCTATCTCCAGTTAGACGAAGGCGAAGTTGCCGAAACACGTGAGATCGCCGAGAACCTCTATGTTGACCTCGATTCCGACGGATTAGTTCTTGGCATTGAGATACTGAGCATGAGAGCTGGAGGTGCAAGGCTCGTCAAGGAACAAGTTGCGGCGGTCTGAAAGTATTTATTGTCGCAGGGTGTCCGCACCCTGCGAACAGCCAATGAATCCGTCGGGTGGGGACACCCGACGGCAATGAAGAAGGAACGTGAAATGAACGCACGAACGATTGGGTTGACTATCGGACTGCTGACGGCGGGGATGGCGCTGGCGCAGCCGGAAGTACGGGTACAACGAGAATACGGTAACCTCGGGGAGGGATCAGTAGCCATTGGTCGGAACTTTTATTTTTGAGAGTGTTAACCGTGTAGTGGTGCTCTTGGAGGGCGGACTTCAGTCCGCCCTTGAGGGCGGGTTAAAACCCGCCCTCCAAGTGTGCAAAATCACTACAAGTTAATACCCTCTTATTTTTCTCCCGCCGGAGATGATGCGGATATTGTGGGTGAAATCAACCAGCGTGCCTTTTACTTACGTGCAGATTACACTGGTGATTCACTAACTTCAAGAATCTACAATACAGAATCCAATTCAACGGTTGCGGCGATTTACCCATCACGGGAGGGCTCTTATCTGGCAGGCAATTATATCAACCGAATATGGCTGATGAATATTGAGGAGGATGGAGACTCTCTTTGGTCGAAGTTTTATGGTGCGGAAGGGTATTACTACGATTGTTGTTCAATGGTCGGAGATTTTAACCGCTACCTTGTTCTCGCAGGAACCGTTTGGCCGCAGGATGACGAAGGTGATCCCGATGTCTTCTTAATGATGCTTGACTTTGAGGGTGACTCTCTTTGGTATAGAAGTTACGATATTTGTGAAGCAGAAAATGATAAGGATATTTGTTACTCCATGGTTGAAACTTTCACAGGTGGTAACGGATTCCTGTTGGCGGGCTCAACCACGAGTAATGACCAAGACTATTTTGCTTGGGCGCTAAGAACCAATTTAGATGGGGATTCACTCTGGTCGTATCAAATAGGTGGAGCATTGGAAGATGTCCCATATAATGTCGAACATAATTGGGACTTTTTTGCACTAACCGGAGGATTTATTGACAATGAGCGGGGGATTATTAACTACGGTTTGGTCAAGTTGAGCTATGCTGGAGAATTTCTATCAATGCGGAGATATTCTTCCGGGAGAATTGCTTATGCCACTGCTTTGAGCCGAGCATCAGGGAATGGGTTCCTGTTAGCTGGAACAACTGCAGATGGCATTTGGTTGTTAAAGGTTGACCAGGAAGGAGATTCGCTTTGGAGTCTCCCGATAAATTTTGGTCATGATGCATTTTGTTCCGCCATCACTTATACGATGTATTCCGGTTTGGCTTTAACAGGATACACAGAATCACCTAACAATGCCTTTCTTGTTGAGACAACAAGAGACCCCGAAACTTCAGTTTCCAACTCACACATTCAGTTCCCGGTTGAAATGAGTCTATACCCCGTTTTCCCTAACCCGTTCAACTCGACGGTCACAATCCCGTTTGCCGTAGGGGCACGGCGTGCCGTGCCCCTACACCTCGCGATCTTCGATCCGCTCGGCCGTCGCGTCGCCGAGCTGATCCCGTCGCAAGTCATGTGCGCGGGGCTGCATTCGGTCGTCTGGGATGCGAAAGGGGTTCCCGCGGGAGGGTACGTGGTCAGGCTGGAAGCGGGCGAGGCACAAATAGAGCAACAAATTATTTTAGCCAAATAGAAGGAGAGAACCAACAATGAACGCACGAACTATCTGCTTGGGGTTAGGGTTACTGCTGACGGCGGGGATGGCGCAGGCGCAGCCCGACTCGCTGTGGTCAAGAACCTACGGCGGCGAGGGCGAGGATTATTGTCATTCCGCGATTCAAACCCCCGACGGCGGCTTTGTGATGGCGGGATGGACGGCGTCATTCGGCGCCGGCGGCTATGACTTCTGGCTGATGCGGACGGACGAAGAGGGCGATTCCCTCTGGTCAAGAACCTTTGGCGGCGAAGGCCGGGATTGGTGTCTTTCCGTCGTCCAGACCGCTGACGGCGGTTTTGCGCTGGCAGGGGTGACCTTTTCATTCGGCGTCGGCGGGGGCGACTTCTGGCTGGTGCGGACGGATGAAGAGGGCGATTCCCTCTGGTCAAAAACCTTCGGCGGTGAAGGACACGATGAGTGCAATTCCATTATCCCGACCGCCGGTGGCGGCTTTGCCCTCGCGGGATATACCGGCTCATTCGGAGCGGGACTGGCGGACGTCTGGCTGGTGCGGACGGACGGAGACGGTGATTCGCTCTGGTCGCGAACCTTCGGCGGCGCTCGCACTGATAACTGTCATTCCATCATCCAGACTGCTAACGGCGGCTTCACCCTGGGGGCCTGGACTGAGTCGTTCGGCGCCGGTTCAAAAGACTTTTGGCTGCTGCGGACAGACGCCAACGGCGACTACCGCGGGTCAAGGACTTTTGGCGGCGGAGGCGAGGAAAAGAGTAATTCAATTGTCCGGACTGGCGGAGGCGGGTATTTGCTGACAGGGCATACTACCTCATTTGGAGCCGGTAGAGAAGACTTCTGGCTGGTGCGGACTGACGAAGATGGCGATTCCCTCTGGTCAAAAACCTTCGGCGGTGAAGACCTTGATGGTTGTCATCATATTATTCAGACCGCCGACCGTGGTTTCGCCCTGGCGGGATACACTCGGTCATTCGGCGCCGGTTTGGACGACTTCTGGCTACTGCGGACCGACGCGGAGGGGGACTCCCTTTGGTCTAGAGCCTTCGGCGGTGGAGACGACGATTGGTGTTCTTCGGTCATCCCGACCGCCGACGGCGGCTTTGCATTGGCGGGAGTGACCGGTTCATTCGGCGCGGGCGGCGACGACTTCTGGCTGGTTAAAACCACTCCCGACCCCGTATCCGTCCGCAAGCCGTCTGTCGTTTATCCTTCATCCTTTATCCTTTATCCTTCCTTCCCGACCCCGTTCAACTCGATGACGACCATTTCGTTCAGCCTCGATAAATCGAGGCAAACAAGCCTTGAGGTGTTCGACCCGCTCGGCCGTCGCGTCGCCGAGCTGATCCCGTCACAAGTCATGTGCGCGGGGCTGCATTCCGTCGTCTGGGATGCGAAAGGGGTTCCGGCGGGAGGATATGTGGTGAAATTGGAAGCGGGGAACAACGAGTTGACGCAAAGGCTGTCGCTGGTTAAATGACGAATGCAGGCTAATGCTTTTGTAAGATGCTTCACCTCGTTCTCAAAGACACGCTGAAGCTGTGAACTCAGAACTCTCAACTTACAACTTACAACTTACAACTGGTAACTTTATCATGTCCAAAGTCAACTACTTCGAACTTCAGGCTGACAACCCCGAACGGGCGATGGCGTTCTACGAAAAAGCCTTCGGCTGGAGCTTCGCCAAGTCACCAATGGGCGAGAACTACTGGCAGTTCGAAGCTGGTCCCAAAGAGGAGCCCGGCCTTAACGGCGGGTTGATGCGCCGCGAATTCCCCGGCCAGGGCAACCTGATCACCATCTTTGTCGATTTGGTCGATGACACAATCGAGCGGATTAAAGCCGCCAGCGGGGAGATCATCCATCCAAAGCTTGCCATCCCGACCATCGGCTGGACGGCTTACTTTAAGGATTCTGAAGGTATCGCTTCGGGAATCTTTCAAGCGGATGCGGATGCGAAGTGAGTAGGAAAGTAAGAAAGTAAGAGAGTAAGAAAGTGCGTGAGAGTCTTAGGCTGCCAAGTCCGGGACTATACATAACGACAGAAGTCCGCGTCATTCCCGCCTGCGCGGGAATGACGGAGTCCAATGACGCTCTGTATAAATTCAAATCGTAAATCGCAGTGCCAGTGAATCTATAGAGTTAAGGAGAGAGGATGGCTATCATAGAATTCTGCTGCTTCCGCCGCACAGTCCAATTGTCTTTAGGCTTCCTTGCCGTTGGCTGCTCCGATAATTCGTGGCATAATATCTCTCCCGATGTAATGAACTTCGACTTGCAGGATAGCGTCCAGATTCTGATAGTCGAGTATAACGGGATCGGGGGATACGACTGGCGCATCCATCCGAGCGCAGCCTGGATCACAGTCACTCCACCTGCCGGGAGTGCCTCAGATGACAGCAGCACGCAGTTCAGTCATGTCGTCCGGGTTGATAAAAGTCTGCCGCCAGGGAGCTATAACGGGCTGCTGAGAATTGACCTAAAGGCTTCTGCCAGTCCTAAAGGAGATTTCGATTACGAGATTCCAGTCTCCTCGCTAACCGGAGTCCTGATCTATGAGTTCGTCATCGAGAGCAATCGCCAACTCGACAGTCTGTTCACCTGCCGCGACAGCAACGCCTCGAGCGGTTACGATTATTGGGGAGTGGTTCAGGATTGGAATAGCCGTTATGTCTGGTGCAGCGCCCGCTCCGACACTGATGGATCTGGAAATGTAAGCCAAACCTATGACAACCAAATGGACGCTTGGATGATATTGCGCAAGCCGCTCGATGTTTCTAATTTTGAGCGACTGAATATCGGTTTCTTGCTCTATTGCCAGACAGACACTTATGCAGATTATCTTGAACTTTTCCTGATCGACGGCAGTGGCGTTCCTGCGCGGGCGCCCGCCGCATCGAGTCGCCGGTCGGGCGATGCAGGATATTACTTCGCCTACTGGGCTGTCTCGGTCGAGGCGTTTGATGCAAATCTGTCTAACGACAGTTTGCGATTTGCATTCTTATTCCATTCCGACCGACAGGGAACTGGTTCAGGTGTTTCTCTGTCGAATATCAAGATATTTGGGCAACCGAAAGCCGGTGGATAGCCGCATCGAAAGGCCTGGCTCAGAGATTCCATCGGATAATACCTTATAGATAGGCCTATGGACACTACCAGTAGAAAATTAGCTGCGATCATGTTCACCGACATGGTCGGCTTCTCGCGCAAGATGGGCGCTGACGAGCTGCAAGCCCTTGAATTGCTGCTCATTCACGACCGGATACTCAGCGAAACCATCACCGCACATCAGGGACGTGTGCTGAAGAAAATGGGCGACGCTTTCTTCGCCGAGTTCGGCTCGGCGGTCTCTGCCGTGCAGTGCGCGGTTGCCATTCAGACTGCTTTGAAGGATCACAACACGGTCACCAAGCCGGATGAACAGATCGTCATCCGCATCGGCATCCACCTTGGGGACGTCGTGGTTCAAGGCGACGACCTCTACGGCGAAGGGGTCAACGTCGCGGCAAGGCTTGAGCCATTAGCCGAGCCGGGCGGAATCTGTCTCTCGGATATGGTGTTTAAGTCAGTGCGCAATCAATCTTCGTTTGGCGCGATTCATGTCGGGGAAGTCGATCTCAAGAATATCCTCGAAAAGTATGTGGTCTATCGGATAGCTCCGCTTTATACGGTTGAAAAGAAAGGCGAGGCTCAGGCGGCGCAGTCGGCAGCTTCGGGGGAGTTGCGGTTTAAGGTGAAGAGCGTGAAGCAACAGGCAACTGTAGGTAGGAGCAGGTGGTTGTACGTTGTCAAATGGACATTGATAAACCGCCTCTTCCTCATATTCACAATGTTATTGATGCATGCCCTTCTTGAATGGGATAAGTCGGAGTCCGAAGGAGAAGGAATTCAAAGAATTCAAAATTATGAAGTCATTGATGAAGATGCTTTTCTTCTGAAGGTATGCAAATCTGCTGACCCGGTTTCCTCTTACCTGCGAAGCCGGTACTCTTTAGAAACTCGGCGCCTGTTCGAAAGTTATGATCCTGAAGAGTCTAATCACACATTGGTGTTGGCAAAAATACTTCTTTCCTTGCCACATACAGACGGCTGGAATGAATTGTGGTATATCCCCGAATATTATTCTTCGAACCCAAAACTATCTGACAGATATGACAGCCTAATTCATTCTCCTCCTAACTTGGACGCTATTGTAGAACATAATCTTGCAATACTGTACGACTATTACCCGGAGTTGCGCCAGCGGTCAATATATGAGTTTGTTATTTTCGATATGATCCCGAGTAATTTCAAAGGTACGGGCTTATTGAAAGTTTTAGCAACGGCACTATTTCTCTTTTTAGTCTCTTCTCCAGTAACACTCCGCGTCGCCTTCTCCGACCTTCGCGGCGCTGACCAAGGATTGATGTTCCTAACCTCTGAAATGCGCTTCAAACGCCGCCGTCAAGACTCACGGGGTATCCGCTTCCGTCGCTGGAGGTTCCTCGGATCGATTT
>ORJL011769773.1_pt1 | contig 10255 bp, 10 predicted proteins | sample 1779941 | NCBI WGS metagenome assembly ORJL01 (sample SAMEA104232317, study PRJEB22302) | groundwater metagenome | biome: forest; feature: aquifer; material: groundwater | place: USA | collected 2011-08-07 | depth 5.8 m | reverse complement strand
TTCGTGGAAAGGCCCTGCTCGTTTTGAGCATTTGAGTTTTGGTCTTTCGAATTTGTTTCGAATTCCGACCTTCGAATTTCGGATTTGATTGATCTAAGAATCTGAGAGGTTTTGCGACGAGAATGTCGAAAGAAGAATCTAACGGTCCAGGTCAAGGGTCAACATCCAACATCCAACATCCAATCATCCAATCATCCAATCATCCAATCATCCAATCATCCAATCATCCAATCATCGAGCGACCTGTGATCACTTCAGCAGCGCCATTGCTTTTCGGAGCGCGGCGCTCACCGCATCGCAGGCTTCCTCATCCGACAGGTCATTGAGGGGCTTGTTGAATGGTTCTGCCCGAACTGGGCCGTCGTAGCCGATTTGCTGGAGGGCGTTTAAAAATAAACCCATCGGAATGACCCCGGTTGCGCAGGGCAATTCCCGTTTCCCATCGAGTTGCTGATCGACTGGGATTCCCCCAGGCGCGTCGTTCAGGTCGACCGAAATGATCTCGACCGGCTTTAACGCCAGCAATTCCGCTTCGCCTTCCCCCGCCGTCCACCAATGCCAGCTGTCGAGCACGAACCCGACATTGCCGGCGCCGATGTCGGAAATCAGTTCCTGCATCTCCCGCAGCGAATGAATGAATGGATAACGCTGGCGCTGCCGCGAGGTTGGAGTGCCCACGTACTCGAGGCCGAGCCGCTGTCCGTGATCCCGCAAAACCTTGGCGGATTCGCGGAGCCGGGCGGCGTGGCGTTTAAAATTTTCGAGGTAGGTAAGGGTGTTATGGCCGGGCGAAATCCAAGTCCCGACCCGATCCACTCCAGCGCGTTGAAGAGCCGCCGCGCGTTTGGCCAATCCTTGCAGCCCGTTTTGGAATTGAGCGTCGTCTCCGCGGAAATTAATCGGCAAACCGGCCGCGCCGAATGTCAGCCCGTGGGATTTCATCTCCGCCAGGAAGGCGGTTAACTCGGAGTCCGACAACCCGGCGAGGAATTCTGCGCTCGGTTCGATCGCTTCAAATCCGAATTTTGACGCCAAGGCGAGCGTGTCGCGCGGGCCTGCTTTGACGCCAATCGCTCCGGGTGAAAGACAGAGCCGCATCTTGCGAGCGGGGCGAGTTGCGCTGCCGCCCAGAACATTCTCAGAAAAAAGCGGCGCGACGCACCCCAGGAAAGAGGTCCACTTCAGAAATTGCCGCCGGGATGAACCGTCGCTCATTATCTCTACAGACGTTGCAAGGTTTCCGATTCATCAAAATTTCTTTTGGGGCGTATCTGCGGAAGCGGCCGCCGGCGCGAAGAGCCGAACGAGCGCTCGTCAGTTGCAATGCTTCGTCCGCCTCGCGACCTCGGCGGCTACATCGTGCTTCGTTCGCCTCCTCGGGTCGGCGGCTACAAGGGACGCGCTCAGCTCAGCTCCCGGGCGAAAATGAGGGTGGCGCCGCTCGCGATCAAGCCAATCACGAACGAGAGATAGGCCAGCCGGAGGGTTCGATATTTCTTCAAGGCCAAAAATCTTCCCAGGGTATAAATCTCGCGGATCTGCGCCTGGTACGTGCGGCTTGGATCGTTCATGATCTCTTCCATGGCGGCTTCGAAGTGCGCGTAGTCCAACCGGATGAAATCTCCAAAGAAGAGCAGGTTGAACGTCGGGCTGTGGATGTCGGGCGGCGCAGTCGATTCGAACGACAGCGGCACTTTTGGCATGACCGCGTAGATGGCGAGCACGATCGTCAGAAAACAGAACATTCCCAGGATGATCACCGGCCATCTAAAAAGGGGAGAGAACAAGTGCGGGGCCGAAAGCGTGATCACGACGGAGGACATTGTCATCAGCATGTTCGCTTTCATGTCCGCCATCGAACTGAGCTGAGCGTGATGAAGCCGGGTTTGCCGGAGCATGTGATCCAAATGCGGGCCGGGCTTGTCGATTTTCATGGCGTGCTGCGCTCCTGCAGTTTGAGAATGATTTGGACCGGAGTGCCGTGCGTCGGCAGGCCTTTTTCCAGCGGCGCCCAAATCCGATCGTCGTCGTGCCCTGGCCGGGGATTGTTAATCAGCGCATCCGGATCCGTCACGAGAGAAATAATCGAGCCGTCGCGTTGAGCGAGGAATTGGCCATTGATCAAACGCGAGCCGTTGTCGATCCATGGGCCCGATTCGAGAACCTTTTTTGTTTGGGTGTTGCGGATCCAGCTTTCGAGACGGTTCGTTCGAAAACCGTTCTCGATCGGCGAGAGCACGAAGACATTCAACGCGGGTCCTTCCGGAAAGTCTTTGGCGCGGTTGGGATCGTATTCGGGCGGTTTCACGCCGAGAAACAGCAGGGCCAAGTGGACGTGGTACGGCGCAGCATCCGTTCGAAGGAGGCTCTCGTGTGTTTTCCCGTTGGCATGAACGAGCGCATATTCAAACGGCGCGTTCGTGAGATTGACGAACCCTGGAATCGTGACGGTCTTCTCCCGGCTATCAAATTGCACGAGTCCGATTTGGAAAGTGTGCTCGGAAATTTTTTGGACTGGCGGCGGAACGCTCGGAGTTGGCGACTGGCGGCTGGGCGGAACGAGTTTTGGCTGGGCAAAGATTGAGAATGTCATGCAGGCGCCAAATAACAGAGCGATCCAGATTGGAAAAGCCCATGACGCGTGACCGTCCTTGCAGCCGCTGAGGTGACGATGCGGACAAGTCGTTGTCACTTCTGGATGCGCCATCATTGTCATTGCGTCGGGCCTGATTCCGAATTGTTTTCTGCGTCCCGCGCCAGCAGCCAGAGCAAATCGGAAAGCCGATTCAAAAACACCAGAATTTCATGGTTGTCGATCGGTTCGACTTCGTGCAAGGCGCACACGCGCCGCTCCGCGCGCCGACACGCAGTGCGCGCCAGATCGAGAGATGCTCCCGCCGGATTTTTTCCGGGGAGCGCCCAGCCCTTAAACGTGATTTTGCGCGCTTCGAGCTGGCCGATTTGTTGTTCGAGTTTTTGCGTCAGCTCGGGAGTGACGCGCGGGTAGCCATCCTGCAAAAAGCGCGAGCGATCCTCGGGCGTGGTGGCCAGTTCTCCCATCAGCCCGATCAGTGAGTTTTGAATGTGGAACAACAGCGTACGGTTTTCTTCGGTTTGCGAATAAGCCCGCGCCCAACCGAGCGCCGCGTTGAGTTCGTCGACAGCCCCGCACGCTTCGACCGCCGGATTGGTTTTTGAGACGCGCCGGTTGTACATGCGGCTGGTTTGGCCGTGATCACCTGTTTTGGTGACGATACTCATAGGGCAAAGCGTTGCATCGGCTGCTGAGCGTCGCAACGGAAATCGGCGCGACGGCCTGCCCTCCATAGTCCGCGAAGGAGGGTGCGACCGTAAGACAGTAAGACGGTAAGACGCTTTTAGCGCTTTTAACCTCTTTAACCTTTTTAACGCCCTCGACGGTGGGACGGTGGGACGGGACTACCGACTTACCGACTTACCGACGTACTGACGCACCGTCGCACGGACGCACGGACGCACGGATCAACCCGCAATCGCATTGACGCGGTTCAGCCCCTCTCCTAAGGTCAGCTGAATTTTAACAACCTATGAATACCAAACTGCTTTTTAAAACCATCTTCGCCCTGCTGGTGCTGCTGTTATTGGTGTTAATGGGGATCAACAACCCGAGAACAATTGAGTTTTATCTCCCCCCATTGGTGAAATCCGTTCGGCTCCCGTCCGCTTTAATGTACTTCGCGTTCTTTGCCGTTGGTGTTTTGACTGCGACGGTTCTGACGGCAGGAGGCGGCAAAAAATCCAGCGGCTCAAGCGCGAGCAAGAGCGACAAGAAATGAGAGACAATTTTTCGTTTACGGAAGGCCGAAAGCCTTGACGCTCGCGTCGACGTTCCCTTAATTTGGCCGAGATAGTGCTGGATTGAATTTGAGCTTTTTCATGACGACGACGACGACAGTGAATTCTCCGCGCGGTCTCGAAGGGGTAGTGGCTGCTGAAACCCGGTTGAGCGATGTGCGGGGCGAGATTGGGGAGCTGATTTACTGCGGTTACGACATCAACGAACTGGCGGGGAAAGTTTGTTTCGAAGAAGTCGTTCACCTGCTTCACCAGAACCGTTTGCCCGGCCGCGCGGAACTCCAGGCGATCAAGAAGGAGTTGGCGAGTTATCGGCCGTTGCCCAAGCCCGTCATCGACATCATCAAAGCCCTTCCCAAAGACACGCCTCCGATGAACGCGCTGCGGACCGGCGTTTCCGCGCTGGGCTGCTTTGATCCCGAATCCGAAAACAACGAGCCCGACGCGCAAAGCCGCAAAGCGCTCCGGCTGATTGCGCAGGTCCCCATCATCACCGCGTATTTCCATCGTGCCCGCCAGGGGTTGCCGTTGCTTGAACCGGACCCTTCCCTCGGCGAAGCGGCCAATTTCCTGTATCTGGTCGACGGCGAGAAGCCCGGCAAAGAAAAGGAGCACACGCTTGATATGTGTTACGTGCTTCACGCGGACCACGGCATGAACGCCTCGACGTTTAGCGCCCGCGTGACGATCTCGACCCTGAGCGACATTTATTCCGCAGTCACGTCCGCCATCGGAACGCTCAAAGGCCCGCTGCACGGCGGCGCGAATGAAGGCGTCATCAAGATGCTCCGGGAAATTGGGACGGTCGAGAACGTGGACGGTTATATCGCCGATGCTCTCGCCCAGAAAAAGAAAATCATGGGCATTGGCCATCGCATTTACCGGACGCTCGACCCGCGCGCGCCCCATCTGAAACGAATGGCGCAGCAGTTGAGCGCGAAATTGGGCGAGCCGAAATGGATTCAGATGAGCGAGCGAATCGCGGAAATCATGCTCCGGGAAAAGCATCTGAACGCGAATGTCGATTTCTATTCGGCCACGGTTTACTACTCGCTGGGAATCCCGACCGATTTGTTTACTCCAATTTTCGCGATCGCGCGCACGTCCGGCTGGACTGCGCATGTCCTCGAACAACTGGCCAGCAACCGTTTGATCCGGCCGCAGAGCGTTTATACCGGGCCGACCGGATTAAAGGTGGCGCCGATCGACGAACGCTGATCCCGGGCTGAGGGATGGATCGGGCCGGTGTTTCTGGTTTAGAGGAGTTTCTCTCAAGATTTTCGGCTAATGAATATTCACGAATATCAAGCAAAACAGTTGCTGGCCCGGTTCGGAGTGGCCGTCCCGCCCGGAAACGTTTGTTCGACACCCGAGGAGGTACAACAAACGGCTGAGCGGTTGTTCAGCGAAGGAGCCAAACGGGTTGTGGTGAAGTCCCAAATCCACGCCGGAGGGCGCGGCAAGGGGACTTTCAAAAATGGCTTTCAAGGCGGCGTCAAAGTTTGCGGCAGCGTGGATGACGCGGTTGCCAACGCGCGCGCGATGCTCGGTCAAGTGCTGGTGACGAAGCAAACCGGGCCGGATGGACGCCAAGTAAACAAGCTCCTGGTTGAAGCCGCCTCGCAAATCGTCAAGGAGTTTTATCTCGCGGTCCTGCTCGATCGCGCCATTTCACGACCCATCCTGATGGCGAGCACCGCGGGTGGAATGGATATCGAAGAGGTGGCCGCAAAAACCCCGGAAAAAATCGTCCGCGAAACGATTGACCCGGCGGTCGGTTTGATGCCGTACCAAGCGCGCAAACTCGCCGCTGCACTCGGGCTGGCCGGGCCCGCTTTTCAAGCCGCGGTTAAGCTCTTTCAAGGAATCTACAAAACCTGGTGGGAGTCCGACGCCTCGCTCGTCGAAATCAATCCACTCGCGTTGGTCAAAACGGACGCCGGCGAAACCGTGCTGGCGGTCGACGCAAAAATCGGCCTCGACGACAATGGCCTCTTCCGGCATGCGGACATTCAAGCGATGCGGGACTTGGGCGAAGAAGCGCCGTTGGAGATCGAGGCGAGCAAACATAATCTGAATTACATCAAGCTCGATGGGAACATCGCGTGCCTGGTGAATGGCGCGGGGCTGGCCATGGCGACGATGGATATCATTCAGCATTACCGTGGCAAGCCGGCCAACTTTTTGGATGTGGGCGGCGGCGCGAGCAAAGACCAGGTGACCGCGGCGTTTAAAATCATCCTGAGCGATCCGAATGTGCGCGGCATTTTGGTGAACATTTTCGGCGGCATCATGCAATGCGATGTGATTGCCGCAGGCATCGTCGCGGCGGTTCGCGAAACCGGTTTAAAATTGCCGCTGGTTGTCCGATTGGAAGGCAACAATGTCGAGCTTGGGCAAAAAATTTTGAAGGAATCCGCCTTGCCCTTGACGAGCGCGGAATCGATGGCGGACGCCGCGCAAAAAGTGGTTCAAGCAGTCGGCAGCCGGTAGGACGGTGGGACAGTGCGACGGTAGGACGGTGCGACGGTGCGACGGTGGGACGATTTTAACGCTTTTAACGCTTTTAACGCTTTTAACGCTTTTAACGCTTTTAACCTTTTTAACGCCCTCGACGGTGGGACGACAACCGACAACCGACAACTGACAATTTTGAAATGGCTATCCTAGTAACTCCTGAAACACGGGTCCTGGTGCAAGGAATCACCGGCAGCTTTGGCGCGCGGCACACCCAATTGAGCCTCGAGTATGGCACGAAAATCGTCGCGGGCGTCACGCCGGGCAAAGGCGGGCAGTTGTTCGAGAACAAAGTGCCAATCTTCGATACCGTCGCGCAGGCCGTCCGCGAAACCGGCGCGACCGCTTCCGCGATTTTTGTTCCACCGCCTTTCGCCGCCGACGCCATTTTGGAAGGAGTGGATGCCGGCCTGCAGTTGGTCGTCTGCATCACGGAAGGAATTCCAGTGCGCGACATGATCCAGGTGAAGCGCGCGATGGAGGGAAAGTCAACACGGCTGGTGGGACCGAATTGTCCCGGAATTGTCACGCCGGGCGAAGGCAACGCTTCGCAGGGCGGCTGTCGAATTGGAATTGCTCCTGGTTACATTCACAAAAAAGGGAACATCGGGGTCGTTTCCCGCAGCGGAACATTGACGTATGAAGCAGTCTGGCAATTGACACGGCGCGGCGTCGGCCAATCCACCTGTGTCGGAATCGGCGGCGATCCGGTTCCAGGCATGAATCACATCGACATCGTGAAGCTCTTCAATGACGACCCGGAAACGCGCGGCATTATTATGATCGGCGAAATCGGCGGAACGGCCGAGGAAGAAGCGGCCGATTGGATTCGGCGCAATTGCAAAAAACCGGTGGCTGGGTTTATTGCGGGAGCAACGGCGCCGCCGGGCCGGCGAATGGGCCATGCCGGCGCGATCGTCAGCGGTGGCAAAGGAACCGCCGCGGCGAAAATCACGGCGTTGCGCGAGGCCGGGATCAGCGTGGCTGAAACCCCTTCGGTGATCGCGGAAACATTGCTCAAGATGATGTAACCCCCAGACGCCCGAGTCTGCGGCTTCCAGGAGCTTTCCCCCTCGCGAAAATGGGCCATTGACGATTTCGATTGGGAAGTTTCAATTGCGGCGGCTGAAGGCTGATGCTCGGCTGGTGAGCAAGCGTGAAACTTCCTGGATGAATGTCGTCGATCAAATCCTCAATTGGGCCGGCCTCTTGATCTGGGTCGTCGCTCAATTAAGCGGAGCAATTCGCCCTGCCACAGCATCCCGCAAATCGCTGGTTTCGACGCTGCAGCGGACGGGCGGTCCGCCTCGACGGCAGTGGGGCTGGATGATCGCGCTGATTCTGCTCGTTCTACTCCGCGCGGTTGTTTATTGGCAGGTTGGATCGGCCGCCGATTGGACGCCCCATCTGGACATCGGGATCGTCGCTTTTCCATTCCGGAGCGACTTTCTCGGGATGATGATTGCCTATTCGTTCGCAAGCTTCCTCAGCACGCTCGCCGTTTTTTATCTCTCGTTGCTTCTGTTTTCGGTGACGAACCGGAATGAAACCGCCCCGAACTCCTGGCGCGAGATAGTCTGGACGCTCTTGGGCCCGATTGGGCGCTGGCCAGTTTGGGCTCAGTTGTGCCTGCCTTTTTTCACCGCGGCGATTTTATGGGGAACCGTGGCGCCGGCCCTGGCGCGCGCCGGGTTTATATTAGCGGCTCGTTCACGAGGCGGGTTTTGGGAGGAAGGCGCTGTCTTTGGAATGGCCGTTTACTTGGTCTGGGAATACCTGGTCCTGGCGCTGCTCTTGTTGGAGCTCGTCAACAACTACATTTATTTGGGCGATTTTGATTTCTGGGAATTCGTGCATGGAACCTGCCGCGCGCTTTTGCGGCCGCTCCGCTGGTTTCCGTTGCGATGGGGCCCCGTCGATTTCGCGCCGCTCCTTGCGCTGGGAATCGTCGCGGTGCTTGGGCACTTTTGCGCGGAAGGAGTCAGCTATCTGTACCGCTACCCGGTGTTCTGAGAGATGCGCTGTTTCAAAACTCTTCTTTCGACATCCTCTCCGGTTGTTTCAGGTTTTGGGTTTGAAAGTTTCGGAATTGTTTCCTCCTTCGCTGAAGCTTCGGAGACAGGTCGGATTTCGGATTTCGCCTTTCACGATCCTCACGTGTCGTATTCGAGCAAGAAACCTCCGTCGATTTCAACCACCGTTCCGTCATTTTTCAAATAGGTCCCGTGGTACGTCCCTTCCGTGGTGGTCGTGAAATTCAGATGGATCTCGAACGACTCGTTTTGAAACACGAAAGGATAGCTGTACTTGAGCCGCAACACCGCGGTCGAGCCGCTCGGCTCGTAGCTGTACTTTCCTGACGCGTTCTCCAGGTCGTCCGAATCGGCAAACTGATTCTCTAACGTGAAGGTGAAGAAATGGGTTTGCCCAGCCGGCCCGGTGGATGTCTTCTCGCGCGTGGTCGTCATCAATCGCCTGAAAAAATCTGGCGGAGCTAGTCCCAGCCGCGTATCCCGAAAATCCGTGAACGTCCCCGCGCCGCCGGGCGAACCGTCAATGTCGTAGACGTACGTGCCGGAGCTCGCTGTTTCGAATCGGAAGAGATAGTCGAATGCGTGCTGTTCATCGCCAATCTGTGCCGTCAGTTGCAGGACCGCCGTTGCGGCAGAATGGCTGAACGAAACGACCGCGCCCGAAGAGATCGCATTGGTTTCGCCGTTGTAAAGTTCACTCCAAGCTTGTCCGTCGTTCGAAACGCGCAACAGCCGCAGCGGCACGTTGGGATCGCTGCTTTCGTTCAGAAGGATGTGCGCGCCCGCGGCCGAATTTGGACTGACGGCGGAAGCGGCGTCGCTCAACGCGAGCGTGAGTTGAATGAGCCCGTAGGAGTCGCCAATGCCGTCGACGGCGATTTGATACGCGGTGTTTTGCGTCACCGGAAATGTCAGCTGTTTCGCGTCGTAGCGGCTTTTCGCCACCGAGACGAAGTTCGTCAGGGCGCCGCCCGTATAAACTGCCACCAATGTGTCGAACAAACTACCGGTGGTTGTGAGGGTGAGCCGGCCGTCGGCCGGCGCTGTCCAGGTCCACCAGACTGACTGGTGGCCCGTCACGAAATAGGCATGGTCCGGTTCGCTTGGCTCTCTAGTCGCGTTGATGTTCGAACCCGAAACAGTCACGTTGCGGCCGCTGATCTGCGTTCGGTTTTGAAAGTTGTCGTTGGCAGGAGTCGTGAATTCCTTCGCCCGAAAAAAGCGCGCGTTCCAATGTTGAATTTGAGGGTCGCGCACAGAGAACTCATCGGCGTCCGCCACGGTCGTGAAAAATTCTTTCCAAGTTTTCAGATCATCCGAAGCTTCGACGACATACCCGCGGCCCGGCTGCACTCGAAGGTGGAGTTCAAAATCCTCGCCATCAATCCGGTTGTTCAGAAAGCGAAAGTCGGCACGATTGGGCCATTGGCAAAAAAACAACGCCATCACTGGAATCAAAAATGACACGACACGGTTTTTCATACTCTTGGTTTCCGAATCAAACCCGTTGTGCGCTGGAATGATTCAACCCTTCCCGCGCCGCGGCGGCCATCCGTGCGCGCCACGTTTATTGATGCGGCAATTGTCCGAAATTCGAGTGGGGGAAGAACTGAGACGGTGCGACGGTGGATCAGAGAAAATTCGAATTTGGAAGCACGAAACACGAAACAAATCCGAATCACCGAAATTCAAATGATCAAAATGAAGGAGCCCTGCGGTCTTTGTTTTGGTGATTGCTGGTTTCGAGGGTCAAGTCCTGATTATAATTTGTCACTTTGAGAGTGGGGGTTCGGAAAGGGTGAGGCGCTCCTCATTGTCTAGCCAGATTTGGTTTATTTTAAGATGGTGAAAATCGGCAGGGGACTGTGGCT
>ORJL011706422.1_pt1 | contig 10255 bp, 7 predicted proteins | sample 1779941 | NCBI WGS metagenome assembly ORJL01 (sample SAMEA104232317, study PRJEB22302) | groundwater metagenome | biome: forest; feature: aquifer; material: groundwater | place: USA | collected 2011-08-07 | depth 5.8 m | reverse complement strand
CTCCGGCCGAGGAGCCGGCAGCCGAGGAACCCACTACCGCCGAAGCTCCGGCCGAGGAGCCGGCAGCCGAGGAACCCACTACCGCCGAAGCTCCGGCCGAGGAGCCGGCAGCCGAGGAACCCACTACCGCCGAAGCTCCGGCCGAGGAGCCGGCAGCCGAGGAACCCGCTGCCGCCGAAGCTCCGGCCGAGGAGCCGGCAGCCGAGGAACCCGCTCCCGAGGTGGAAGCGGAGTCCGCTGAGAAGGCGACCAAGTCCGCCTGATCGCGCACCGGCATCACAAACAGACGACCCGTTGGGCACCCCGGCGGGTCGTTCAGCGTCTGAGAGGCCCGGGTACCGCCACTCGCGGCAGCATCCCGGGGCCGAAATCCGTGGTGCCGACCCGTGGTCCTGAACCGAGCCGAATTCGCTGGCGCACGGAGGCCTGCGTGCTAGGATGGCGGCGCGCCGAGGTGCGCAGAAGGGGAACGGGCGTTCGAAACCGATGGAGCGCTTCGACAAGTTCACGGATCGCGCGCGCAAGGTCCTGACGCTCGCGCAGGACGAAGCGCAGCGGTTCAACCACAACTACATCGGGACCGAGCATCTCCTTCTCGGACTGGTTCGCGAGGGCGAGGGCGTGGCGGCCCGCGTACTCGAGAACATGAACGTCGAGCTGGCCAAGGTTCGGACTGCCGTCGAGTTCATCATCGGCCGCGGAGATCGCCCGGTTGTCGGTGAAGTCGGCCTCACTCCGCGCGCGAAGCGGGTGATCGAGCTCGCGATCGACGAAGCCCGCCGCCTCGGGCACAACTACATCGGGACGGAGCACCTTCTGCTCGGTCTTGTTCGAGAAGGCGAGGGCATCGCGGCCGGCGTGCTTGAGTCCCTCGGCGTGAACCTCGACAAGGTCCGCCACGAGGTCATCCGCGTCCTGTCCCAGTCGTCGTCCGTGGGACCCGCCCAGGAGACGAAGAGATCGTCCAAGACGCCCACCGTCGATGCGCTCGGGATCAACCTGACCGACGCCGCGCGCGCGGGCAAGCTTGATCCGGTCATCGGCCGCGAGAAGGAGATCGAGCGGGTCATCCAGATCCTCGGCCGGAAGACGAAGAACAACCCTGCCCTGATCGGTGAGCCGGGTGTCGGGAAGACAGCCATCGCCGAGGGCCTCGCGCATCGGATCGTCGCCGGAGATGTTCCGGACATCCTCCTGAACAAGCGGGTGCTCACACTCGACATCGGCTCGCTCGTCGCGGGGACCAAGTACCGCGGCGAGTTCGAGGAGCGCCTGAAGAAGATCATCGAGGAGCTCCGCAACACGAACGACGCCGTCCTGTTCATCGATGAGCTCCACACGCTTGTCGGTGCCGGGGCCGCCGAAGGTGCGATCGACGCCGCGAACATCCTCAAGCCCCCCCTGGCGCGCGGTGAGCTGCAGTGCATCGGCGCCACGACGCTGGACGACTACCGCAAGTACATCGAACGCGACGCGGCACTGGAGCGAAGGTTCCAGCCTGTCATGGTCGAGGAGCCGACGACCGAGCAGACGATCGAAATCCTCATGGGCATCCGGGAGCGCTACGAGCAGCACCACAAGGTGACGATCACCGATGCCGCGATCCGTGCCGCGGCCGACCTGTCCATCCGCTACATCACCGATCGCCACCTGCCCGACAAGGCCATCGACCTCATCGACGAAGCCGCGAGCCGCGTTCGCCTCCGCCACGCGTCGTCCCCCCCGGCGCTTCGAGAGGCCCAGCGGGAACTGGAGCGGGTCGCCAAGGCGAAGGACGCGGCGATCAATGCCCAGGAGTACGAGGCCGCGGCGAAGCTCCGTGAATCGGAAGCCGAGGTCCGCGAGCGCGTGGACGGGCTCCGCGAGGCGTGGCAGACATCAGTCGCCGGCGACGCCCCGACCGTCGACGAAGAGGAGATCGCGCAGGTCCTCGCCATGTGGACGGGCATCCCGGTCACGCGGATTGCCCAGGAGGAGTCGGAGCGGCTGCTCCACATGGAGGATGCGCTCCACAACCGTGTCATCGGCCAGGAGGAGGCCATCGGGATCGTCTCGAAGGCGGTCCGACGCGCGCGCGCCGGTCTCAAGGATCCGAAGCGGCCGATCGGCTCGTTCATCTTCCTCGGACCCACCGGCGTCGGGAAGACGGAGCTGGCGAAGGCGCTCGCCGAGTTCATGTTTGGGAGCGAGGACACGCTCATCAAGATCGACATGAGCGAGTTCATGGAACGCCACAACGTCAGCCGGCTCGTGGGGGCCCCGCCAGGCTACGTCGGATTCGACGAGGGCGGCCAACTCACCGAGGCCGTTCGGCGCAAGAACTACGCCGTCATCCTGCTCGACGAGGTCGAGAAGGCGCATCCGGAGGTCTTCAACATCCTCCTCCAGATCCTGGAGGACGGGCAGCTCACGGACGCCAAGGGTCGCCGGGTCGACTTCCGGAACTGCATCATCATCATGACCTCGAACCTCGGGGCCCGGCAGCTCCAGACGGGCTCGTCGCTGGGATTCCGCTCCGTCGCCGACACGGATGAGGCTCGGGAGCAGAACTCGTACGAGATCATGCGCGAGAAGGTCCAGGTGGAGTTGAAGAACAACTTCCGCCCGGAGTTCCTCAACCGGATCGACGCAACCGTGGTCTTCCGCTCGCTGACTGTTGATGAGATCCGCCAGATCGTCGACCTGATGCTGATGCGGGTCCGCGAACAACTCCGGAGCCAGGAGTTGCAGTTCGAAGTGACCCAGGCGGCGAAGGATCACCTCATCAAGCTCGGCTGGGACCCTGCCTACGGTGCCCGGCCCATGCGCCGCGTGATCCAGAACCTCATCGAGGACGTCCTCGCGGAGCATTTGCTCCTGGGTCGATACGAGCCAGGCTCGACGATCGTGGTGGATCGCGGCGAGGAATCCAGCCTGGATATCCACGCTGCCGAGCCGAAGACGCCCGTCGAAGTCTCCTAGGACGCCCGTGGCTCGGGCCGGCAGCCGATACGTCTGCCAGACCTGTGGCGAGGCATTCCTGCGCTGGGAGGGACAGTGCCGGACGTGTAGCGCCTGGAACTCCCTGGTCGAGACGGTCGTCCGGCTCCCATCGCGAGCCGAGCGGGCCGTGGCAGCCCGCCCGGAAGGATCGGCCGCGACCCCGGTACCGCTGAACGCGGTTGGCTCGTTGGAGGCCAGGCGTCTCACAGTGGGCATCGCCGAACTCGACCGAGTCCTGGGTGGCGGCCTGGTCCCGGGGTCGCTCGTCCTCCTCGGCGGCGAACCTGGAGTCGGGAAGTCGACGCTCCTGCTCCAGGCGGCGGCCGGCATCGCCTGCGGCGCTGACCCGGCGCGCTCCGTCCTCTACATCACCGGCGAGGAGAGCGCCGCGCAGGTGCGCCTGCGGGCCACGCGCCTTGGCCTGGCGGACGGAGTTGCGGGAAGCGCAATTGCCGTCCTCGCTGAAGGTGAAGTGGGGCGGATCGCCGAGGTTGCCCGGGCGACTCGCCCAGCGCTTGTGATCGTCGATTCGATCCAGACCGTCACCGTGGACGAACTCGATGGGCCGGCCGGGAGCGTTGGCCAGGTCCGCGAGTCCGCACTGCGATTCATGGACCTCGCGAAGGGGGAGGGGATCGCGGTGATCCTCGTTGGGCACGTGACCAAGGACGGCTCCATCGCCGGGCCGAAGACGCTCGAGCACCTCGTGGACGCGGTACTGGACCTGGGCGGCGAGCGCTCCGGCGTGCTGCGTCTCCTGCGTGCGACCAAGAACCGGTTCGGGTCCACTGAAGAGATCGGGGTCTTCGAGCTTGGGGAGCACGGTCTCGCGGAGGTGGCCGACCCAGCTCGAGCGTTCCTCGTCGAGCATGCCGGGCCCGCACCCGGAAGCGTGGTCGCGGCCACCATGGAGGGATCGCGCCCCCTCCTCGTGGAAGTCCAGGCGCTGGTGGCGCCTGCCGGTTATGGCACGCCGGCGCGAAGGGCGTCCGGCGTCGATGCCAATCGGCTCGCACTGATTCTGGCCGTGCTCGGCCGACGCGCCGGCGTCGCGCTGGGGACGCAGGATGTCTACGCGAACCTCGCCGGCGGTCTCGAGGTTGCCGAACCGGGCCTCGATCTGCCGGTCGCGCTTGCCCTCGCCAGCTCGCTTCGCGACCGGCCGGTCACCCCCGGACTCGTGGCCGTCGGGGAAGTCGGCCTGCTCGGCGAGTTGCGCAGCGTCCCGGGCGTCGAGCGTCGGCTGCGCGAGGCGGCCCGCCTTGGGTTCACGAGTGCCATCGTCCCGGCCGGTGGCCGCGGGGGCGTCCCGCTCATCCCGGGCCTCACCGTCCACCCGGCGGCCACGATCCGCGACGCGATCCGGATCGCGCTCGGCGGCGACGATCCGGCCGGTCCCGTCCGTAGCTCCGGCGGACGACGTGGGCAGACGGCCGATGCAGCCCGGGTGACCGGTCCGTGAACACCGGTGCTAGGCTGCGCTTCTCGTGATTCGCTCGATCCGCGTACTCGGCGCCGCCCTCGGTGGGCTCATCGGCATTGTCGTCGTGACGGTCCAGCCGGATCCGTTCCGCGATGCCCCGGGCGCCGGCGCCGTCGTGGTGGCCTGGCTCATCGCCTGGACCGTCGTCGGGTTCTCGGTCGTGCCGTACCTGACCGTGGTCCCGGCGGCCCGAGTCGTGCGCGGGGTCCAGGAAATGTCGACCGCCGAGTTCGTGACCGCCGTCCTCGGACTCCTGCTCGGTCTCCTCATGGGCCTGCTCCTCGGCTCTCCGCTCTCGGCCTTCCCGGCTCCACTCGGGCTCTGGCTGCCGCTCGGCGTCTCGCTGTTCCTCGGCCTCGGCATGGTCGGGCTGACCGTCGCAAAGCGGCAGGATCTCCTCGTGGCCGCCGAGGCGATCGGTCTTGTGCGTCGGCCAGACCCGGAGTTGTCCAGGCGCACTGGCGACCCCCACATCCTTGTCGACAGCAGTGCCATCATCGACGGTCGGATCGCCGAGATCGTGGAGTCCGGGTTCCTGTATGGGACACTGGTCGTGCCGCGATTCGTGCTCGACGAGGTCCAGAAGATCGCGGACAGCCCGGACACACTGCGTCGGAATAGAGGACGTCGGGGTCTCGAGATCCTGACCCGCATGCAGAAGGAATCCCCGACACCGGTGGTCATCGTGGAGGACGATGCCCCGGAGGTCGCCGAGGTTGATGCCAAGCTCGTGGCCCTCGCCAAGCGGTTCAGTCGCGCGGTCCTGACGAACGACTTCAACCTCAACCGCGTGGCCGAACTCCAGGGGGTTCGTGTCCTGAACATCAACTCCCTCGCCAATGCCGTGAAGCCGGCCCTGCTGCCGGGCGAGGAGCTCCGTGTCCATGTCATCCAGCCGGGCAAGGAGTCGGGCCAGGGCGTCGGTTTCCTGGACGATGGGACGATGATCGTCGTCGAGGGCGGCGCCCGGTTCATGGACGCCGACGTGGATGTGGCCGTCACCCGTGTCCTGCAGACGGTCGCCGGGCGGATGGTCTTCGCCCAGCCACATCACGACTGACTCGCTGATGGCCGGCCTCCGGCAGGCGGCCGCAGCGGACGGCCTGGCCGTGGACGCGATCGTCGTCGCCGCCGGAACATCCAGCCGGATGGGCGGCGCGGACAAGCGCCTGGTTCCTCTCGGCGGCAGGCCGCTCCTCGCTCGAGCGCTCGAGGCTGTCGCGGCGTCGCCCGTCGTCGAGCGGATCGTCCTCGTCATGGAGTCAGGCCCCGCCCTCGACGCTCTTCGGCCGCTCCTGCCACCCACGGTCGTGGCCGTGGTCCCGGGCGGCGATCATCGCGGCAGTTCCGTGGCAGCGGGACTCGCGGCCCTTGCTGACCTCGACGGGGCCGCGGCGGACCCGAAGCGCGTGGTGATCGTCCACGACGGCGCGCGGCCCCTGGTGACCCCGGATCTCGTGACCGCCGTCGCCAGCGCGACGCACGAGCACGGGGCAGCAATCCCCGTTGTACCGGTTGCCGATACCGTCCGGCGCCTCCGAGACGGCGTCCTGGGCGAGACGGTGGACCGATCGGACCTCGTCGCCGCGCAGACTCCGCAGGGCGCGCGAGCCGGGCTGCTCCGCGCAGCGTTCCGGCGATATCCGCCAGACGGCCCGGAGCGGTTCACGGATGAGGCCGCGCTGCTCATGGCCTGTACAATCCGCGTCCATCCCATCCCCGGAGACCCTGTGAACCTGAAGGTCACGCTGCCCGCTGATCTGACGCGCGCCGAGGCCTTGCTCGCCGCCCGCATCGAGCGGCGGGTCGGGCAAGGCCTGGATTCGCATCCCTTCGGCCCGGGGGAGCCACTCCGCCTCGGGGGCGTCGAGATCCCCGGCGCGCCGCGCCTGCATGGTCACTCGGACGGCGACGTGGCGCTCCACGCCATCGCCGACGGCCTGCTCGGCGCCGCGGCACTGGGCGATCTCGGGCGTCTCTTCCCGGCGGATCGCCGGACAGAGCGGGGGATCAGCAGTCGCGCGCTCCTCGCTGAGGTCGTCAGTCGGCTCGCCGAAGCCGGTTGGGATGTCGCGACCGTGGACCTCACCATCACGGGCGCGCGTCCGCGCCTTGCCGCCCATCTCGACGGCATGCGAGACGCCATCGCGACGCTGCTTCGTGTCCCCGCGTTGGCAGTCGGCGTCAAAGCCTCCACCGGGAACCTCGACGGCGCCACCGGCGCGGGTCGTGCAATCGCTGCATCCGCCACGGTGACGATCGTCGGTCGTCCGGTCGCGGCCGAACAGGTCTCCCCCGTCTCACCGGTCACGCGGCTGGCATGACGATCCGTCTGCACGACACGCTTACTGGCGAGACGCGTCCGCTCGCGCCCCTGGAACCCGACCACGTCCGGATCTACAGCTGCGGCCCGACGGTCTACGGGCCGGCTCACGTCGGCAACTTCCGGTCATTCCTCTTCGCCGACCTTCTCGTTCGCTACCTGCGCTACCAGGGTCTCCGCGTCACCTGGGTGATGAACTTCACCGACATCGACGACAGGATCATCCAGCGAGCGAATGCCGCAGGCGAGGCAATCGAGGATCTGACCAACCGCTGGATCGCCCAGTTCCTTGCCGACGCCGCGGCGCTTCGGATGACGCCGCCCGACGTACTGCCGCGCGCGACGCGCCATATCGACGAGATCGTCGCCCTCATCGCGACCCTGGAGGCGCGTGGCCACGCCTACCGAACCGATGATGGCAGCGTGTTCTTCAGGATCTCGAGCTGGCCATCGTACGGCCGGCTGGCGCGCCTGGACCCGACGCAGCTCCGCGCGGGGGAGCGTGTCGAGGCCGACGACTACGGCAAGGACGACGCGCGGGACTTCGTCCTGTGGAAGGCCCCCAAGGCGGGCGAGCCTTCGTGGGACACCGCCATCGGTCCTGGCCGGCCCGGCTGGCACATCGAGTGTTCCGCGATGAGCATGCGCCATCTCGGCGAGAGCTTCGACATCCACACCGGCGGCGTCGATCTGATCTTTCCACACCACGAAGACGAGATCGCCCAGAGCGAGGCGGCCACCGGCCAGCCGTTTGTCGGAACCTGGCTTCATTGCGCCCACCTGCGTCTCGGCGGCGAGAAGATGGCGAGGCGGACGGGCAACATCGAGCGCGTCGCCGACGTGCTCGGAACGGGCCTGTCGCCCCGCGCCCTGCGCTACGCCCTCCTTTCGGTCCATTACCGCCAGGGCCTCGAGTACAGCGACGTGTCGCTGGGGGCGGCGGGTGCCGCGCTGGAGCGGCTTGACAGTCTCGTTGCGGCCCTTGACGCCTATCGTGCGGACGGCTCCGGAGACGTCGGACTGGCAGGCGCCCTGGCCGAGGCACGGGCGGGCTTCGAGGCTGCCCTGGATGACGACCTGAACATCTCCGCGGCGCTGGCCGCGACCTTCCATCTCGTTCGAGACCTGAATCGCCGGATCGACGCGCGTGCGCTCTCCACGGCGGACGCCGCGACGGCTCTTGCGACCCTCCGGGATCTCGATCGAGTCCTCGGGCTGTTGCCCGATCCGGCCGAAACACTCGATCCGGATTCGGCTTCGCTCCTGGAGGCACGGGCGGCGGCTCGAGCAGTGCACGACTGGGGCCGCTCGGATGCCCTCCGGGATGAACTGCTCGCCCGGGGCATTGCCGTGGAGGACTCCCGGGACGGACAGCGCTGGCGCCGTGCCGAGGGATCGGCGTGAGCCCGCGTCCGCGACCCGACAGACCCGATCGCCGGGGCGGCGAGCGTCCGCGGCCCGGGTCCGGGCGCCCAAGGAGCGGGCCTCAGAAGGGTGGCCGGCCCGGAGAATTCCGCCCTGATCGTGACCTCCCGGGCGGCCAGCGGCCCGGCTACGTGGGTCCTGGCCAAGATCGGAGCGGCCCGATGCGGCCCGCTGGCCCTCGTCCAGGTTTCACCCGGCCGGGTGGATTCCAGCACGACTCCGGCCCTGACCGGCCAGTCGGCCGGCGGCCGGCACCCTGGGGGACGGGTCGGCCGCCCTCACCCGGCCGCGAGACCCCGCCGGGACACCGGCCGGCACTTGGGCCCGGCCAGGGCGCAGGGCGCCCGCCCGCGAACTGGCAGCCCTCTACGCACGATCTTCCGGACGGCCGTCCGCGAGATGTTCGACCTGGACCGGGCACGGGGTTCCGCGGTCCGCGACCAGATGGCGACCGGCCCGCCAATGTTCGGCGTGACGCTCCGGACCGGTCCTTCCGAGGCCCGAGGCCCGGACCTGGCATCCGGAGTGGCGATCGGCCTGGCTTCGGTCCGGGACCTCGCCCGCTTCGTCCGCCGCGCCCCGGACCCTGGGACTCCGCGACACCGTCATTGCCCTTGTCCGGCGCGTCGGTCCCGACCGCTGAGCAACTCGGCCCGGACGAGGAGCTGGTGGCGGGTCGGCGCCCGGTTGAGGAGGCATTCGCAGCCCGCCGTCCGGCGCGACGCCTCCTGGTGACGCCACAGCGACGGATGGCCCTCGAGCGGATCGTGCTGCACGCGACGACGCTCCGAATCCCGATCGTCGAAGTCGAGGGTGGGACGCTGACGTCGGTCGCCGGCTTCGACGGCCACCAGGGCGTGGCCCTCGTCGTTGAGCCCCGCGTGTTCTCCTCACCTGACGACATCCTCGCTCGGGCGATCGAGCGCGGGGAGCCGCCGCTCGTGCTGGTTCTCGACTCTCTCGAGGACCCCCAGAACCTGGGAACGCTCCTGCGGAGCGCAGAGGCGGCAGGCGTGCATGGGGTGCTGTTCCCGACCGTCCGGCAGGCGCCCCTGAGCCCGGCTGCGATCAAGGCGTCCGCCGGGGCGACCGAACACCTCCTGCTCTGCCCCGTGGACGACCTGGCCGGGGCAGTGACAGATCTCCACATCCGGGGACTCCGGATCGTGGGTACGGAGGCCGATGCCCCCCTGACAACACGGCAGGCCGATCTCCGAGGACCGATTGCGATTGTCATCGGGAGCGAAGGTCACGGCCTCGCGCCCGCCGTCCGGCGACGGTGCGATCTGATGGTCCGGATCCCGATGCGTGGCGCCATCGGCTCGCTCAACGCGGCCGTGGCGGGCTCGATCCTGCTCTTCGAGGCCCTGGGTCAGCGTGATCCTGATGCGCGGCCACCCTGGCTCGCGCAGCCCGCCGATTCTCCCGAGGGCGCAACCCCTGACGCAACCCCTGACGCAACCGCGGCCGCCGAGGCAGACGCCGAACTGGAGGCACCTGCAGATCCGGAAACACCTGCTGACCCGGCGGATCCAGCCTCGGTCCAGGCCGAGGAGGATCTCCTCCCCGGCGGTCCAGTCGGCTCGGCTTGACCGTCCAGCCGGCTCGGCCCTATCATTCGCGGGCGCTTCGGCACCCTTAAGTGCCCATGCGCTGCGCCGACGTAGCTCAATTGGTAGAGCAGCGGTTTTGTAAACCGCAGGTTCCGGGTTCGAGTCCCGTCGTCGGCTCCATCCGTGAAGCCTCCGGGCCCACATAGCTCAGCTGGCAGAGCACTTCCTTGGTAAGGAAGAGGTCATCGGTTCAAGTCCGATTGTGGGCTCCACCTCTTGACCTCCATCAGGCCCCGGAAGCAACGGACACTGGCGAAGCCGCGCCTCTCGCGGCAGACCCGCCGCAAGCAGTGGAGAGACAGGTCACCGTGGCCAAGAAGAAGTTCGAGCGCACCAAGCCGCACGTGAATGTCGGCACGATCGGCCATATCGACCATGGGAAGACGACGCTGACCGCGGCGATCACGAAGTACCTGGCGCTCAAGGGAG
>ORJL011570839.1_pt1 | contig 10255 bp, 6 predicted proteins | sample 1779941 | NCBI WGS metagenome assembly ORJL01 (sample SAMEA104232317, study PRJEB22302) | groundwater metagenome | biome: forest; feature: aquifer; material: groundwater | place: USA | collected 2011-08-07 | depth 5.8 m | reverse complement strand
CGCGCCGGAGTTCCTCGTCATCGACGCGCAAGCGGGGAATGACAGCGTCAATGCCGCCAGCGCGACCACCGCGGTCACGATCTTCGGCGGTGCCGGCAACGACACGCTCACGGGTGGTTCGGGAGCGGACATCCTGTTCGGCGACGCCGGCCGGGTTCGATTTGACAGCGTAGCGAACACGGTGCTCGGCGGCCTTGCCGGCGAGATGTTCATCGCGAATCCGATCGTCGGTGCGACCCTGCTGAAAATCGAATCGATTACGGCAGGCGGCGAGGGCGGCGACACCATCAATGCCGGTGTCGGCGCCGACATCGTGATCGGTGGCGAGGGCGGCGACGCGCTCAACGGCGGGACTGGCGACGACGTGGTCCTCGGTGACGACGGTCAGATCAGTCTGGTTGCGGGCGTGCGCACGCAGGTGAAGAGCACGAATCTGGATCATGGCGGCAACGATACGATCACTGCGGGCGTGGGCAACCAGCTTATGGTCGGCGGCTACGGCAACGATACGATCAGCGTGGGCGCAGGCAACCACACGGTGCTGGGTGACAACGCGCAGGTGGACTTCAACGCGGCTGGTCTGGCGACCTCCACTCAGAGCCTGGATACGCTGGCTTTCACGGGCGGTATTGATACCATCACGGCGGGTGACGGCGACAACATCATCCTCGGCGGCATGGGTGCTGACAGCATCACCACCGCGAATGGCATCGACCTCATATTCGGTGACAATGGCCTGGCTCAACGGGACGCCGCGGGCAACAACCTGCTGCTGGTCGCAACCCGCTCGCAGCTGAGCGCGGGCGGCGGCACCATTAACCTGGGCGGTAACGACGTGATCGTGTCGCTCGCCGGCACGAAGACGGTGTTGGGCGGCGACGGCGCAGACAATATCACGCTGGGCCTGACCGGCACCAACAACCACACCGTGTTCGGCGACAACGCGCGGATCACTTACGTCGCCACGGGGCTTCCGGGCGAAGGCCTGGCGAGGGTGTACGAGACTACCGATACGATTGCGTCCACTGGCGGCAGCGATGTCGTCAAAGTCGGCAGCGGCAGCAACAACATCTTCGGCGGGTTGGGCGCGGGCACCCTTACCCCCACCGCCGGCGCCAACGCCGATACCAACAACATACTCGGCGACAACGGCGTTATCACCCTGAATGCCTCGGGCTCGTTGCTCTCGCAGATCAAATCCACCCAACCCGATGAGGGCGGCGCCGACACCATCACGATAGTCGCAGGCAATAAATTGATCATAGGCGGCTTTGGCACGGACACGATCAAGGCAGGACGAGGCGATCGCCTGATCCTGAATGACAACGCCCAGATCGACTACGACGCCGCGGGCACGATAGTCGGGACGATTGAATTCATGATGGCTGCGGATGCCGGCACCTCGGGCGACGCGGCAGCCTTGGGCAGCGGCGAACTCGCCCAGACGGTGGAAGCGGCAACCTCGGCGTGGATCGACAGGCTGGGTGCAGCCGATGAGCGCCTTGCACTTCTGAACGGCGTCACCGTTGCGATCGACGACCTGCCCGGGAACGCCTTGGGCGAGACGCTTGCGGGCACCACCAATGTCGTGATCGATATCGATGGCGCCGGCAACGGCTGGTTCGTCGATCAAACGCCTTCGGACAGCACCGAATACACTCTGACGGACGGTGAACTGCACGCTGATTCCGGGCCGGCCGCCGGGCGCATGGACCTGCTGACGGTGGTGGAACATGAACTCGGGCACGTGCTTGGATTCGAGCACGAGGCCACGGGTCCGATGGAGGCATCCCTCACCGCGGGCACGCGTCTTGGCTTCGAGGCTCCCGCCATAGCGCCGGCTGCGGCCGCGCCGGTGATCAACTGGCAGGCGTTCGGCACGCCCGCGGCTGCGCCCACGGATGCAGCGGGCACGGCAGGCTCCAGCAGCTGGATGGCTGATTTTGCCAACCACCTTGGCCAGAGCCAGTCCGAGCGCGATCCGAATGCCAAAATCAAGATTGTGCTGCCGTCCGTAAGTGCCAAGGCGGCGCCGGATACGGTCAAGAGCAGCGCCCTGCAACTATAGGCTTCAGCCTCCTCCGAACAGCGTTTGCTGAATTTTGGCGAGGGCCTCGTTGATTTCGTAAGACGACTGGAGCAGCAGGCTCAAATAGTTTTCGGCGAGTGTGGCGGCGGTATTTGCGTAGTCGTTGCGGACATTGGCCAGAGTCTGGATGCTATTGAGCACGTCAACGGTGGTACGCACGCCGGCCTGCTGGCCCTTGAGATTGCCCCGCAGGGCGAGTTCGCCCGCGACGATTGCTTCCTTGCGGATGGTGAGTTCCTGTTGCCCGGACTCGACCAGCGCGCGCAGCCGCTCGATATCGAGCTGCACACCTTGCTCGGTCTGGCGGCGTTGTTCGCGGGCGCGATCGGCCTGGGCGCGGGCGCTCGAAATCTGCACCACCGTTTGCCCCTGCAGCGGGAAATTCACGGCGACGCCGGCAAAATGATTCGAGACCCCGGCCGATTCAGTCTGGATGCCAATCGCCGAGACTGTGGGCAGCAGCGCAGCCCTGGCTCGCTGCACTTCGAGCTCCGCGATGCGTTCGTTCTGGCGCGCGACGCCAATCTGGGGATTGTTGCTTTGCCCGTCCTGCGCGTACCGCGCTTCGGATTCCAGGTCAAATCGGCGCGGTGTTTCGACGAGCGCGAAAGATTCCTTGGCAGGCGGCGTACCCGTGATGGCGGCAAACTGATTCTCGGCCACGCGCAGCCGGGTCAGCGCCGCGAGCCGGCTCGCGCTCGCCTGCGCGTGCCGCACCGCGGCGTCGCTCACGTCGATCACGGTACCGCGGCCAAAATCGAACAGGCGCTGCGCCTGTTTGGCCTGTTCCTTGAGCAGTCCGATCTGGAATTCGAGCGCGCGCAGGGCCTCGCGCGCGCGCACGAATTCCGTGACGGACTTGAGCAACCGCAGGGCCAAATCCTGGTCCCGCTGCGCCAGGGTCGAATCCGCCAGCAATGCTCGCGGTCCCGCCTGACGGTAGGAAAAAAACCTGTCGCCGCTGATCAGAGGTTGGGTGAGGGTCCAGGTAGAGCGTGAAGCGGTCGCGTAGTCATACTGCTGCTGCGAATATTGCAGTTGCGGCGTATACGCCAATTGCGATGAGGTGGAGGCGCTGTCGTTGAAACTTTTCTCGGCCAGTGCCCCGCGATATTGCGGGTCGAAATCCTTGGCTGCGCGGAACGCCAATTCCAGCGATGAGGCAGACGAAGCGGATGCAAGTGTTTGCATGGTCGGCGCAGGCGTGGTCTGAGCGGAAACCGGCGGCGTAATCTGAGTGGGATCCGGCGGCGTGCGCTGGACGGGGATCGGCGGGACTTCATGTGCCAACGGGGGCGAAGCGTCCTGAGTCATAGGCGCAGCCTGCTCCGGGACTGTCGGCGCTGGCGCCGGAGGAGAAGCAACGGGTATTGGCTGGACTTCGACCTGTGCCAGCCGAGGTTGCTCTTCCGGCCGCTTCAGTCGCGCTTGCGCGCCAGGGTGCCCCTCATTGGCCGCACGCAATAGCAACCGCTCCGAGCCTTCCTTATCCCGGCTTGCCACGCACAAACCATATTGGTACATCGCAGCAACATCACCCTGGTTACTCGCCAGATCGTAGTAGTGGCAGGCTTTCTGCTCGTCCTTCGCAACTGCGATTCCCCTGCGATACAAAAGTCCCAGCGCCGATTGCGCGCCGCGATCGCCTTGCTTGGCCATCTGGTCCAGTCGCGGCCGCGTGTCAGCAAGATCACTCTTGATGCGCGCCGCTAATGCCTCGACCAGTCCATCCTCGCCCAGCGCTTCCGCTGCCTCGATTTGCGCGGCGTACGCCACGGCAATATCAGCCAAGCCCTGGCGCGCCGCTGCGTTCTTCGTCCCTGCGGCAATCTGCTTGCGGTAATCCCGGATTTTTGCCAACAGCGCTCGGCGATACCCCAGATCGAGTTTCGCCAGTCCCACCACCGCTTTTTCCATTCCCGCCGCCTCCTGAGCGGGCGCAGGCGCCACCTGCGTTGGCGCAGGCACCACCTGCGTTGGCGCAGGCGCCTCCTGCGCTGGTGCAGGCGCCGCCATCGCTGCAATGGGCTTTTCTATCTCCTGCGGCCCTGCTTCCGTTGCTGGAAGTGAGGCAGAAGGTTTGGACGATTGTTCTGCGGCGGTTGCAACGATTGCATCGGGCCGATAGCTGGCGATCCGGGCGTAAGCGCCGCGGAACTTGGGTAACAGCGCCTTGGCAGCCTGCTCCGCCTCTGCACGGCTTGCCCAAAACCCGACCCGCAACGCGTATAACTCGCCCCGCTTGTCGATTCTCGCATAGGGTTGGTCCGCTACCAGCGCGAGCAATTCCTGCAGGATGGCAGGGGTCTTTGCCGACTGCAACTGCACGGAATAGTAGTCCCACCCTGCCACGGGCTGGGTCCTCGACGATGGGTCCGGCGTGTCCGCAAAAGCAACCTCAGCGAGCATCATCAGGATGATGCAAAACCCCGCTCGCACCGAGCTATGGCTCATGGCTCTTTCAACGCCTTGGCGAACTGGTCGGCAATCGGCTTCAAAATTAATCCTCACGCCGGCATCTGCGGTCATGGGTAGTGGCTCTAAATTGTAACGCAATTGCCTACCGGAAAAAGCAGCGCCACGAGACCGGCAGAATCATCGCCCGTAGCGCTGTTGCAGCAAAATTGGAAGGTAATTTCCAAAAGCGGCATAATCGAGCAGGAATTCACTGACAAGAAACCCGTCCAGACGATGCCTCTCGAAAGGAACACCGTAAGACCACGGTGCGCTGCTGCTTTGCGATGGCTGGCCGCAGCCGTGCTCGCCGCACTCTGCGGCGTTGCCGCCGCGCAATTGACGACAAATAAAGGAAGAGTTCGATGCCGACCCATGCACCGCCGCGACTGAAAATAGCGATCGCCACCTACGGACACACGGCGGCACTCAAGGATGGCAGCGTCGCCATCCCGGGTGTCGATCCGGACTTTGTCGAGGTCAAACCCATCATTGCGGCGTTTCGCCGGATGGTGCGCGATGTCGAGTTCGATGTCTGTGAAATGGCGTCGACGACGTACTTCATTGCGCGGGCTTACGGCGCGCCGTTCAAGGCTTTGCCGATTTTTCTGATGCGGCGTTTTCATCATGGCGGCATCGTTTGCCGCGAGGACGCCGGCATCCGGGGGCCCAAGGATCTCGAAGGCAAGAAGGTGGGCGTGCGGGCCTACTCGGTGACGACGGGTGTGTGGACGCGGGGTATTCTCGTCAACGAGTACGGGCTGGATTCGTCGAATGTCACCTGGGTGGTCGATGACGAAGAGCACGTCACCCAACTGCGCTTGCCGTCCAACGTCGTGCATACACCCCCGGGGCGCTCGCTCGCCAGCATGATGGCAAGCGGCGAAATTCAGGCGGGCTTCACGGCAAATGCGGGCATTGGGCGGGAAGGGCCGCCGCAGGCGGGATGGGAGGGTAGCGGCAAGCCACCCGCTGCCACTCAGTATCTCGATCTGCTGCAGGATACGCCGCGGCTCGAAGCCGAATGGTTCAAGCGTACCGGAATCTATCCGATGCACGGCCTGATCGTGGTCAAGGATAAGGTGCTCGCCGATCATCCGTTGCTTGCCAAATCGCTGTTTGCCGCCTTCACCGAGGCCAAGGCCCGCTATCTCGCGCGGTTGAGGTCGGGCGAGGCGAATTCGGCGGATGACGAGCGCTACCGCAACTTGAGCAAAGTGGTCGGCGACGATCCGCTGCCGTACGGGATGAAACCCAACCTGCCGGCGATCGAGGTGCTGATCAACTACGCTTTGCAGCAAGGGCTGATGCCGCGCCGGCTGTCGATCGACGAACTGTTCGTGAATCCGGAAGCGTGAAAGGAAAATTGCAATGCCGACCCGCATCATAGACATTCATCCGCATATCATCTCCAGCGATACCAAGCGCTATCCGCTAGCCCCGCTCGGCGGCAAGCAATCCGGCTGGTCCCGCGACCGGCCGGTGTCGCTCGAGCAGCTCGTCGTCGCGATGGACGCGGCGGGTGTGCAGAAAGCGGCGATCGTTCACGCCTCGACCAGCTATGGTTTCGACAACTCCTACGTCGCCGATGCCGTCGCCTTGCACCCCGCGCGTTTCACCGGAGTGTTTTCGGTAGACGTACTTGCATCCGACGCGCCGGAGCGTATCCGCTACTGGGCCGGAAAAAAATTGAGCGGGCTGCGGCTGTTCACCACCGGCAGCACGATGCCCGGCCAGGCGCCGTGGCTGGCGGACCCGCGCTTGCTGCCCGCGTGGGAATGTGCCGGCGAGCTCGGCATTCCGATCTGCATGCAGATGACCTCCGCAGCCATCCCGCAGCTCGAGCAATTGCTCACGCGCTATCCGCAGATCCGCGTCATCATCGATCACCTGATGCGGCCGCCGCTTGAAGACGGTCCTCCGTACATCGGTGCAGCGTTCCTGTTCGATCTCGCGCGTTATCAAAACGTTTATCTCAAGCTGACCACCCGCAACGTGATGGACGCGCACAATGGCAAGGCGACACCGGAGACTTTCTTCGCCCGCCTGGTGCAGGAGTTCGGGGCTTCTCGAATTGCATGGGGCTCCAACTATCCTGCCTCCGAGGGCAATCTGCCGGGGTTCGTCGCTGCGACGAAGCAGGCTTTTGCAACACTGCCGCAAAGCGACCAGGATTGGATTTTTTATCGCACGGCCCAGAGCCTGTACCCGGCGCTTGCCGACTGACCAAAAGGAGCATTCCTACATGAGCACAAATCCCGAAATTCCGACATTGCCAGCACTGCTCGGGGACTACCCCAACACGGCATCTCTGAGAAAAGGCGCGATCCGCTCGCCGCGCTTCAATCTGGATTTCGCCGATGTCAAAGTGCCGAACCACGCTTTCAAGCGCGTGGTGCGGGACATGGAGTTCGACGTCGCGGAACTCGCGATCGCGACGTATTTGACAGCGAAAGCCCACGGCAAACCCTTGGTGCTGCTGCCCATCGTCGTGCGCGGCAAGTTCCAGCACGAGTCGATCGTGTATAACGCCGAGCGCAACCAGCTTGCGCCGCGTGACCTCGCCGGCCGCCGTGTCGGCATCCGCGCGCATTCCGTGACGACGGTGGCGTGGGTGCGCGGCATTCTGCAAAACGATTACGGCGTCGACCTCGACCGGGTGAAGTGGATCACCTTCGAGGACGCGCATGTCGCCGAAGTCACTGACCCGGCCACGTTCGAGCGCGCGCCCGCCGGCAAGAACCCGATGACCATGCTGCTCGAAGGCGAACTCGATGCCGCTGTTTTGACCGGCAAGGACCTCAAGCATCCGAGTGTCAAATACCTTATTCCGGATCCCGAGGCGGCTGCGCGCGCATGGTACCAGCGCTATCAGGCAGTGCCGATCAATCACATGGTCACGGTCAGGGAGTCCGTCCTGAAATCCAGCCCGTGGGTGGCGGAGGAAATTTTCCGGCTGCTGGCGGAGAGCAAGAAAGCTGCCGGCTTGCCTGCGGGAGCGGGCCCCGACCCGTTCCCGTTCGGCGTCGAGGCGAACCGCAAGAGCCTGGAGCTGGTGATCAAATATGCGTTCCAGCAAAAGCTCATTCCGCGCGCGTACTCGGTCGACGAGCTTTTCAACGACGTGACCCGGGTTCTGGGCAGGTGAGGACAAGATGATCATCGATTGCCACGGCCATTACACGACCGCCCCCAAGGAACTGGAAGAGTATCGCAAGCGCCAGATCGCGGGACTCAAGGATGCCGCGCAGGTTGCGGCGAAGGGGGCGCTCAAGATCAGCGACGACCAGATCCGCGAGAGCCTCGAGAACGCCCAGTTGAAAATACAGCGCGAGCGCGGCACCGATCTCACCATCTTCTCGCCGCGGGCGGGCGGCATGGGGCATCACATCGGCAACGCGACCACCAGCCAGCACTGGTCGGAGACGTGCAACGAGCTGATCCACCGCGTCTGCACGCTCTACCCGCAAAACTTCGTCGGCGTGTGCCAGCTGCCGCAGAGTCCCGGTGTGGCGCCGAAGAACTGCATTGCGGAACTCGAGCGCTGCGTGAACGAGTTCGGGATGATCGGCTGCAATCTGAATCCGGACCCGTCGGGAGGTTATTGGACCGATCCGCCGCTCACCAACAAGTGGTGGTATCCGCTCTACGAGAAGCTGGTCGAGCTCGACGTGCCGGCGATGGTCCACGTCAGCGCATCGTGCAATCCGAATTTTCATTTCACCGGTGCGCACTACATCAATGCCGACACGACAGCGTTCATGCAGTTCATCACCTCCGACCTGTTCAAGGATTTTCCCACCCTGAAGTTCATCATTCCGCATGGCGGCGGCGCCGTGCCGTATCACTGGGGCCGCTATCGGGGAATCGCGCAGGACATGGGCCGGCCGCCGTTGAAGGAGCTGCTGCTCAACAACGTGTACTTCGACACCTGTGTGTATCACCTTCCGGGGATCGAGCTGTTGCTCAAAGTCATCCCCGCGGACAACATCCTGTTCGCCTCCGAGGTGGTCGGGGCGGTGCGCGGCATCGATCCCGAAACGGGCTATTACTACGACGACACGAAGCGCTACATCGACGCGATCGATTGGCTCTCCGCCGCGGACCGGGAAAAGATCTTCAACGGCAACGTGCGCAAGGTCTACAGCCGATTCGCGGCAAGCCGGGGACAGCAATGAAAATCACGAAAATCGAAACCATCGTCATCAACATGCCGATGCTCATCGAGGGCAAGGTGATGCCGAAGCAGGGCGGGATCCCCCGTACCAGCATGGACACGCTGCTGGTGCGCGTCGATACCGACGAGGGCGTGAGCGGCTGGGGCGAAGGCTTCGGACATCGCATCTTTACCGCAACGCGCGCCGCGATCGATTCCTTCATCGGTCCGATGTGCGTCGGTCGCGATCCCACGGCAATCAGCACGCTCGTCGACCAGTTGCAGCGCAATCTCACTGGGGTCGGGCGCAACGGACCCGCGATGTACGCATTGTCCGCGATCGACATCGCGCTGTGGGACATCGCCGGCAAGCTCGCCGGACTGCCGTTGTATCGATTGCTTGGAGGATCGCCGCGCAAAGACCTGCCCGGCTATGCGAGTCTGCTTCGCTACGGCGAGCCCGGCGCTGTTTCGCATTATGTCGAGCGCGCGCTGAAGCGCGGTTACCGCCATATCAAGCTGCACGAGATCACGGTCCCCCCGATCAAGGCGGGACGGGATACCGCGGGTCCCGACATTCCGATCATGGTTGATTGCAACTGCCCGTGGACTGTTCGCGAGGCGATCGACATGGCGCAAAAGCTCAAGCCGCTCAATCTCACGTGGCTGGAGGAGCCAGTGTGGCCGCCGGAGGACCACAGCGGCCTTGCCGACGTGCAGACACACGGCGGTATCCCGACTGCGGCAGGGGAGAACTCAATGCTGCCGGAATTCAAAAGCATGTTCCAGGCCGGCGCCATCACCTACGCGCAGCCGAGCGTGACCAAGGTCGGCGGCGTGACGCAAATGCGCAAGGTCATGGCACTCGCGGATGCATTCGGCGTAAACGTAGTGCCGCATTCCGCGTACTTCGGCCCGGGCCTGCTGGCGTCGATTCATTGCATCGCCGCGATGCCGGAGGAAAGCCTGGTCGAGCGCTACGATGCCGATTTCGCGGTGAATCCGCTGCACGACGCCATCAGCCCCAACTCCGCTGGCCGCATCGCGGTGCCGCAGGGCCCCGGCCTCGGCATCGATCCGGATCCGGAGGTGATCGCGAAGCTGCGGGTCGGCTGACAGTTGTAGCTCATAGGTGATGGCGCAGCCCAAGATCTTTCTGATCGGCAACGAACATGACCGACCGTTCCACCCCCATCCACCGCGGAAAGAAACCAAAGCTGGGCGTCATTCAAGGGGCCTGTTTTGATTCCCTTGGTGTCCAGTAGTCTGTGATCGTGAACCTAGCCAAGATCGTTGGCATATCGAGTCCGGAATCAAGTCCGGCATCTGGAGTCATTCGCACTTTCTCCCTACTTCCTGAATCTCAATCCGCTGAAACCGACTGGGAGTCGTGGGTCGGGGAAGCACGTGGTAATAAGACCACTTGGAGTGACATTCTGAAGGAGCGGCTTGTGGTCGTTTTGGGTGAAGCGGGGATCGGCAAGACGTATGAGTTCCGCGAACAGGCCAGGCGACTTCAGTCGCAAGCAAAGGCCGCTTTCTTCATCCAGCTCAAT
>ORJL010686189.1_pt1 | contig 10256 bp, 9 predicted proteins | sample 1779941 | NCBI WGS metagenome assembly ORJL01 (sample SAMEA104232317, study PRJEB22302) | groundwater metagenome | biome: forest; feature: aquifer; material: groundwater | place: USA | collected 2011-08-07 | depth 5.8 m | reverse complement strand
TACGAGCCACAAGCGCAAGCGCGTGGTCTTCGGCGTTCGATCAGAGCCGCGACCGTAAGGAAGCGGTTCTTCGGTACCCCGGTTGAAAAACCACGCGCCCGTCGCTCGCAAAAGTGCATCGCGCCCGCCGTGCGGACCTTTCCTCTCTTGCCTCCCCCCTTACCAAGGGCGGACCGAGGGGGGTGCTTTCCGCCGCACGTGCTTCCGCGCCACACGACCCACACGCGCCGTACGCGCCGTCGCGTGATCCTTTTTACGAGCCACAAGCGCCAGCGCGTGGTCTCCTGACCCCGGAAGGGGTCACGGAATGTAGCCACGGGTGAAGCGAAGCCCGCCGACAGGCGGACAAAGCGCAACCCGTGGTCAAGGATGATTGATAACCCCCCGGCCCCAGATGGGGCCGAGGAAGCACCCAATCCCCATCGCGCGCACCCGATTCGATATCATGCCGTTGAATCCACACTCAAACCGCGATACACTCAGCGAATGACAGTTCCAGTCGACCATTGTCTCATTTGACTGACGCGTCATGCGTTTCGGTTTCGGAGGGAAGCCATCGTGCGAAGCACCACGCTCCGGTTCGGGATTCTGTGTCTATGGATTTCTGGCAATGTGACCGCCGTTGCGCTCGGAATCGGTTATTGCCCGCCGGAAGTCAACTTCCCGCCCGGTCCCGTCGGCCCCGACCTCACCGCTTTCAGTCTGCAAGCCCTGGACAGCTACGGGAGCGGATTCCCGGCCTCGGCACCGAACGGGATCGCCGCGTTCGCGGTCGGTACCACCGCATGCAACATCGGTGACACGCCCGTTTCCTGGTACGACGGGGGGTCGTGCATGTTCGAAGCCCGGCGGAATCGCCATCCGATCATTACGAGCGGAATGCATCGTCTTGCCAACGGACGATTCGAACAAATCGGTATGTCCTGGGTGGCGCACGGATTCTTCGCCGTGAACCAAAACGCATGCGGACAGTGCGAAGATCCGATCCCGGGAGATCCCGACGCGGGCTACTTTCTCGGCGTTAACTGCTCGAATCCGCATTCCGCGCAGTTGAACGGCGCTCAGACCCTGCTCGGTCCGCGCTCGCAAATCAACGCGTTTTCGGGTCAATTCCCATTCCCGCCGTCCTTGCCGCCCGCCCAGGGAACCAGGATCGAGCGCCGTCTGCAAGTGCATCACGAGGATCTCGACCCGAACGTCTATCCCAACGCGCTCTTCTTCGTCGAAGGTGCGTTCGTCGCCGCGGATGACGCGGCCTCCGGCAACGGGCAAAACAACTTCTCCTACCGCAAGATTAACATGATCGTGCCCGATCCGGACACGACGAACCCTTCTTGTCCGTTGCACCATCCGCAATCGCCCGTCCCAAATATCGTCTATTACTGCGCGATCCCGGCCGCCCCGACGCAGCGCGACCAGCCCGCCATCCGTGCGTGGAAAGACAGCGATCCATCCGTGACCGAAACGGACATTCCCACGCCGGAGGACGCCGCGAGTGCCAACACAGGACTCATGATCCTCGCCGCGAAAGCCGCACCGCTCGGCAACGGGTTCTTCCGCTACGAGTATGCACTGGAGAACGTTAACTCCGATCGTTCCGTCCGCTCGTTCCAGGTGCCCATTTCGAGGGGCGTGACCATCGAGAACGTCGGGTTCCACGACGTGTCCTATCACAGCGGCAACGCCGCGATCGAGAACTACGACGGACAGGACTGGACGCCCACGATCGCGTCGAATTCCGTTCGGTGGGAGACGCTCCCCTTCGACGCGGCACCCAACGCCAACGCGCTGCGCTGGGGAACGCTCTACAACTTCCGCTTCGACGCCAACTCGGCTCCAATCTCCGCATCCGTGACCATCGGACTCTTTAAACCCGCCGTAGGTCTGCCCGACGTGGTGACCGCCCAGACCATCGCTCCGCGGCGGACCGTTCTCCCGATACCAATACAATCCCGATCGGGACGAAAGTAACCGGCCTCCCGTCGGTTGGATCGGAAACGGCGAGGGGTGGCCGGGTGCCCCATCCCCGCCGCCGCGAGTGTGGGGACCAAAGATCGCCCGTCGATCCGCGACTTCCCGAGAGACTCCGATCACCCCCTATGCTCTTCCATCGGAGGTGTGCGCGCCGACGTCGCCCAGAGCGATTTCGCCGCCTCGTCGGACCACTCGTTTGCAAGGCAGGAGACGCCTAGTTGAACGCTCAACCAACAAACCCGCAAACCGCTACGATTCCCACTCTTCCGCGAGCTGTAGGGTGGGCACCGCCCACCATTCTTCTGAGTGCCACGTCTTGGCACCGCAAGAACATGAAATATACCAAACGAACCCACTTTCCGCCGCCGCTTCACAAAACAAACGCCGAACGCACGGAAGTGCCGTTTCCGGCCCAGAAATGCGGTTTCCAAGCGATGTTGCACCCGCAAGAACGACCCCGCGGCCGTTCAGGCGTCACGCTGCAGATGAGTCGCGACGCTAGGCAACGAACGGAAATGCTCTAACGTTCGAGGGCACCGGCGTCATAGGTTCCCCCGCGCGGGCGCGGTTGGCGGTCGAGGTCGTGGAAGTCCGCGGGAAGGGTGATCGCCGCGCCGAGCGTCGGATCTCCCGTGTCGATCGCGGGACTGGTCGTGAGCAAGTGAAAGTCCCAACTTGCGTTCCGCGAGTAGCTCACGAACTGCGGATCGGCGGTCCGCGAATGAGAGCCTTCCATGGATGGAATCACCGACTTGAAGAACAGATTGTAGTCGGATGAGACATTGGTGACCGTTGTCGCGCCGATGCCGATGCCCGATTCGAATAGAATGTTGTTCCGCAAAGTGACGCCGCTTACCGCTCCGAAGATGCGCACTCCCGAGTAGCCGGTCCATCCAAAAGTATTCGAGTGAATCTCGACGTCGGTCACGCCCTCGCCGGCAAATCGCGCGTCGACGAACACTCCCGGCGATTGGCCGCCGCGGACGGTTGCGTAGCGATCGTTGTAGAAGACGTTGCCGTAGACCTTGATTCCGCTGCACGGACCTTCCTGATTGTGTACGTACACCGGCTGCGTGACGTCGAAGATGGTGTTGTAGCGGACGGTGAGGTTGCGGATGCCGCTCATGTCCAGTCCATCTTGGTGCTGGCTGGTGTGGAACTGATCGTAGATCCGGTTGTGTTCCACGACCACGCCGTTGCCGCCGCCCTGCACGCCGTCCTTTCCGTTGTAGTGAATGTCGTTTCCGCGGATGGTGAGGTTGGTGCTGCCGTACTGTCCTCCGATCGCCACCGCGGTCAGTCCGTTGGCGTAGATTTCGTTGTTCTCGATGAAACTGTTCGCGGAGTTCCGGGCGGAGATGGCGTCGCCCTTGTTGTCGTGAATTCGGTTTCCGACGACCTCAACGTTCGTGCTTCCCTGCGATCCCCACGCCTGGATGAACACGCCCGTGCCGGTGAAATTGCGAACTTCGAAACCCTCGACGCGGGTGTACGACGCGGGCATGGACAGGTTGATGCCCGTGCTGAGGAGGTTCTGTCCGTCGAGGGTCACGGAATCACCCCCGCGCGCCTTGAACGTGAGCCGTCCCGCCGCCGTCCCGGATTTCAGTGGTTTCAGGGTTTGAGCGTATGTTCCGGAGCGAACCAGAACGGTGTCCCCCGGTCCGGCAACGGACGCGGCTTTCGTGAGCGTCTTCCACGGTCGCGCCTCCAACCCGCTGTTGGCGTCGCTGGCGCCGACGGCGCCGGCGGCCACGAAATACACGCGACCCGGGGCGAGCGTAACGGTGGCGGTGTCGTTCGAGATCGCACCCGTGGCGTCGGTCACGGTGAGCGTGTACGCGGTGGTTACCCGTGGTGCGGCGAGCGGGCGGGCGAGCGTCGCGTTGCTCAATCCGGTGGTCGGCGACCAGCGATACGAATAGCCCGGCGCTCCGCCGCCGACCGCGCCGTCGAGGTACACCGCGTCGCCGAGCACGATGGACTTGTCAGCACCGGCGTTCGCCGCCAGAGCGGCCGTGGCCACCATGACGGTTACTTGTTGTGGTTCTGCGTCGTCGACGCCGGCGACCGCAACCTGGAACGTGAGCTCGGCCTCCTCGGTGAGATCGTCCGGCGCTGTGAAGGAGAGCGTATCCGCATCGCGGTTCAGCAACAGAACAGGAGGCCCCGATATCTGGGTCCACGAATATCGCACGCCGTCCCCGTCCGCGCCATCGACGGCGGCTTCGAGTGTCACCGCTGCGCCGGCGGCGACGCTCCTCGCGGAATCGCCCCGTATTCCCAGTCGTGGTGCGGTTGCCGGTTTCCTCTCGCGCGATAGGTCGATTCGCGTTGACGAAGGCGCGTCTTCCTTGGGCGCCTCCGGTACCGCTTCGACCGGCATCGATTCCCGGGACGGAACTTCAACGACCGGCGTCCGATCGCTCGGGGCGTCGATGGCCGCGTTCCGAGTGGCGGCGGGTGGTCCGGCGTAGACCGGCGGAGACGACCGACTTGTGCTTGTAACGCAACCGATCACGATCGCCGAGATGGCAAGAACGATCGCGGTTATAGGACCTGACGCGCGCGTAGTGGGCTCCATGTAGCTTCTCTCCTCCACCCCGTTCTCTGATCGAGTTCCCGGCCCGGGAACGTTCGACTGCGACCTCCTCACGAAGGCGGCTGGGGCGGCGCGGCAGGCAAGTCCGAGAACAACCCACAATTGTGCAGGGAAATCGGATGTCGAACCCGTACCACGCGTTTGCAGCGTAGGATTCGGGTATGCGGGCCGCGCCCCGTCAACGAACCTTCGAATCGCAATCTACGGTCACCCGACGTGCACGACGATCTTCAACCAGTATGATCGTCGTCCGCGCGGGTACTCTGGCAGTATATCGGGCGACGCGTGGTTCCCCAAGAAAAATGTTATGGGGCTGCGCTGAAGGGCGGCCGGGATCCCGATTTTGCGATTTCGCGGACCGGTGGCAGGCAAGCGGCCTGGGTGGTATTCACGCCGCGAGGGTGGCATGCCCGCCCTTAAGGCGGGCATGTTCTTTGGTCGTCGGCAAACGCGCAGTCGCGTCTGCACAGAGAACCGCTCCCTCACGGTCGCGGCTCTGATTCGATCGCGGGTCTGTTCCAGTCGCGGCTCGGATTTTGTTGTCCGGGTGTCTTGATCGCCGTTCTTCGGAGTGGACGCTTGCGAGTCTCCGTCGTCATTCCGGTTTTCGATGAGCGGAAGACGCTCGAGGAGATCGTCGCGCGGGTCATCGCCGTCGACACCGGGCTCGAGCGCGAGATCGTCCTCGTCGACGACGGGAGCACCGACGGCACGCGCGATCTCTATCCGAAGATTCAGGCCCGCTGGCCGAACGAGCGCATCGTCGTTCATCTCCAACCGCGAAACCAGGGGAAGGGCGCCGCACTGCGCGAAGGATTTGCCCGCGCCACCGGTGACATCATCCTGATTCAGGACGCGGACCTGGAGTACGATCCGCGGGACTACCCGAAGTTGCTGCGCCCGATTCTCGAAGGCAGAGCCGACGTGGTCTACGGATCGCGGTTCGTCGGTTCGGACTACCACCGTGTGCATCTCTATTGGCACATGGTGGGCAATCGCGTGTTGACGACCCTTTCCAACATGCTCACCAACCTGAACCTCACGGACATGGAGACGTGCTACAAGGTGTTCCGGGCTGAGGTGATTCGGTCGATGAAGATTCAGAGCAACACCTTCACCATCGAACCGGAACTGACCGCGAAGGTGGCGAAGGGAAAGTGGCGCGTGTACGAGGTCGGCATCAGTTATGCCGGGCGCGACTATGCCGAAGGGAAGAAGATCAACTGGGTCGACGGCGTGAAAGCGCTCTGGGCGATCGTGCGGTTTCGTTTTGGTTCGTAGGTCTCCGTCTTGTAGGGTCCGCTGTGCGGACCTTTCTTTCTTCTCGACATGCGAACATCATTCCAACCGATGCCTACGCATCCCCGCGCCGTTGCCTTCTGTGTTCCGGTACTGGTTTTCATTGCCGCCGCGATCCCGTTCTACCCGGCGCTCTCCGCCGAGTTCGTCAATTTCGACGACGGAAAGCTCTACTTGCAGAACGACGGGTTCCACGGCTTTACCGGAAATCACCTGCGCTGGATGTTCACAACCACGTACATGGGTCATTACCAGCCGCTGACGTGGTTCTCAGCCGCGGTCGACTTTCAGATTTCGGGTACCAACCCCTCGAGCTATCACCGCACGAATGTCCTCCTGCACGCGCTCAACGGCGTACTCCTCTATTTCGCGGCGATGCGGTTGATCGGAATCGCGCGGCGGGAAGCGCTCGTCAACACGCCGCTTCGAGTTGCCGCGGCGCTTGTGGCGCTTCTCTTCGCGGTTCATCCGCTTCGGGTCGAGTCCGTCGCTTGGGTCAGCGAACGGCGCGACGTGCTCAGCACGTTCTTCCTTCTCGGTTCACTTCTCGCGTATCTGCGGGCGGTAAGGCCGGATGAGCTGCGATTGCGATCGGTTCCGTGGTTTCTGGCGACGTGCGGTCTGCTCGTGCTCTCGTTGCTTTCCAAAGCGTGGGGCATGTCGTTCTTCGTTGTGATCGCGCTGTTGAATGTCTATCCGCTGCGCAGACTTCCGTCCCGCGTCTCGCAGTGGCTCCGACCGCAGCATCTTCCGGTGTTGTGCGAAATCGCGCCGCTCGCTCTGCTGGGCATGCTCGCTGCGATCATGGCCGGTGTCGCCCAGTCCGCAGCGTTTGAGACGATGAAGACGCTTTCGCAGTGGGGACCGATGGAGCGCGCCGTGCAGGTGTTCTACGGCCTCGCGTTTTACGTTTGGAAGTCTCTCTGGCCGGCGGAGCTCGCAGTGTTGTACGAACTGCCTCGGTCGCTGAATCCACTGGAATTCCAGTACATCGCGAGCATCGCAGGCGTGATCGCGGTGGGCACCGTGATCTACCGCTTACGCCATCGCATCCCCGCGCTGCCGATCGCGGCGCTGACGTACGCTGTCTTGTTAGCACCGGTACTCGGCATCGCCCAGAGCGGTCCGCAGTTCGTCGCGGAACGGTATTCCTACGTCAGTTGCATGAGTGGGGCGATCCTCGCCGGCGGCGGTCTCTACTCGCTGTGGACGCGCGCCCGCTCGAATGCGTTCCTGGCTGCGACTTCGATCGCGGCACTTGTTGTGTGTGGGCTGTTGGGATCGCTGACGTGGAAACAATCGCAGGTCTGGAAGAATTCCCAAACACTCTGGGCGCACGCCATCGACGTGGGAATTCCCAGCGCCCGGGCGCACTTGGACGTGGGAACCTCCTTGCTTGAGGGCGGTCGCGCCGCGGATGCGATGCCTCATTTTCGAGAGGCCGTCGCGCGCAACCCCGATCATGGCAGCGCGTGGTACTACCTGGGTCAGTCGCTGCGAAAGACGGAGTCGTACGGAGAGGCGGCCGATGCGTTCAAGAAGGCGGCATCGCTGATGCTCCTGAAACACACCGCCTATGTCGAACTGGCCGAACTCTACAAGGATCATCTGAACCGACTGGACGACGCGATCGGTGCCTATCGATCCGGCATCGAGGCCATGAAGGCCGCGCCGCCGAAGTCGACCATGCCTCGGCTTTTCTTGGGACTTGGTGAGGCGTTGAAGGCAAAGGGTGACCTGGGCGGCGCGAAGGCACAATTCGCACAGGCCGCGAAGTATCGAAGCACGAAGGACCGCGCCATCGAGCAGTTGCGCGAACTCGGCGTCGAAATCCGCGAACAGCCGGCGGATGCCCCGTCGGAAAGATGACCGACGGGAAAGTCGGCTTCACACGCGGAGGGGATCGCGGGGAGAACCCCTGGTCAGATCGCAGCGGAGTTTGCGGTCCAGCGGACTTCCTGCCCGACTTCGGGGACGAGCAATCTCGATCGGAGGTCTGGCGAGAGTGCTTCTCGAAAAGCGTCCGCGTTCGGGGCGAGGATCGGGAACGTCTTGTAGTGGCAGGGGATGATCGTTGTCGGTTGAAGCAGTTTGGCGGCGTAGGCCGCGCCGCCGGCGCCCATGGTGAACCGATCGCCGATGGGGAGGATGCAAATCTTCGGCGCCAGGAAATCCGCGAGCAGCTTCATATCCCCGAAAACGGCCGTGTCGCCCGCGTGGTAGACGGATGCGAGTCCCGGCGCTTGGAACACGAATCCGTTGGGCATACCCGCGTAGACCAATCCCTGCGGCGTGTCGACGGCCGACGAATGGAATGCCTTGGTGAGCGTAATCTCGACGCCGTCGACGGTGATCGTTCCGCCGGTGTTCATCATCTCGAACCGCCCGCTGCCGATCATGCGCTGTAGCACGGTGCATAGATCGTAATTTCCGACGACGATGGGATTGTGCTGCTTCACCAGCGCGGGCACGTCGCCCATGTGATCCGAGTGTCCGTGCGTGACCAAGACCATGTCACAGCGTGGCACCTTCTTGAGCGACACGGGACATGCCGGATTTTCCGCCAACCACGGGTCGACGAACAGCACCCGCCCGTCGGAAAGGACGAAGCGAAAGGTCGAATGCCCGAACCAGGTGATGGAAGCGGTCATGGTCATTTCGCCTTCCGCATTCGCCGAGCGGACCGCGCCTTCCGGGGCGGATCGGCGGCTTCGATCTTCTCCATCGCGGCCAAATCGAAATACCGCTCGCCGCACGCGGCGCACACGTCAACCGGAACGTCGCGAACGAGAGCTCCGCTTCGGCGTTTCACGTCGACCAAGCGTCGCTCCACGCGCCTGGAACCGCAGGCGATGCAGGTACGTAATTTCGCCGCGCTAGTCGTCAAACGTGACGATCTTCGAGGAGACGAGGATGTAGAAGACGTAGCCCGACGCTTCGCGGACGAAAGTCCCTTTCGTGTAGATGGGCGTCCCGCTGAAACTGATGCTCTTGATGACATACAACTTCTCATTCTTCAAACGGCGAAACCGGCTCCGGGAGCGGATCACCTTGAAGATCGACTGGGCGGTCACGAGCGACTCGATCACCTCGCTCGCACGGAGTCCGTCCGTTTCCAGTTCATCCAGCGCCTTTTCCGTGAATTCAACCCGTCCGAATAGGGCGAGGCGTTTGATGCGAACAAGTACATCCATACGCAGGTCGAGATCCCATCATCGAAGTCATTCGCGCGGCTGCTTTCCGCCAACCGATCCCTTGATCTGATCCAGCACCTCGTTGTGTTCCGGGAACCGGCCCACGTCGTGTTTGCACCAGATTCGCTTCCCGTCGACGGTCACGTCGAAGATGCCGCCCTTGCCTTCGATCATCTTGGCCGCGACGCCGAACTCGTCCTTGATCGCCTCCGCCAAACTGGCGGCCTTGGGATAGTAGTTTCACTGCATGCAGTATTGGATGCTGATTTCCATCGCGAACATGCTCCGACACTGAACTTCCTAAGTTGCGCCATTGTCGATTGCAGATTGGTGATTGTCGACTAACGAGCGACCGGCGTTCTATCTTCCAATCGACAATCGCAAATCGTGAATCCTTGCCGCTTCTGGCCGTCAGAACAGTACCTCGAATCCGGCGGCTCGGAAATGGTGATCGTTCGTGAACGCGTGTGTCATGCCCAGTCGGCGCATCACGATGAACGACGCATGATCCACCACTCCGGCCCGATCGGCGCCGCCTTGTGCGAAGGCCTCCCACGCGCTTTGCCAGTCCTCTTGGGTCGGTTGAACCAGGAAGCCGCCGTGCTCCAGTTCCACTCGAAGGCGATCGACTTCGACCCGATAGGGTCGCCGCGCCGCCGCATTCGCACATTCCAAAAGGACGAAGGACGTCGTGTACAACGCGGTCTTTTTCTGCGCCAATAGCGCAAACGCCCGCTCGGCGGCGTCGTGCCATTGATCGCTGCGGTCCCACAGCGCGAGAAGACCCACGGTATCGGCGAAGGCTGCATTCACGGCTGATGTTCATTATGACGAGCGGCCACGTCCGGTTCGCCGGAGTCGAACCGCTTGCGGAGGATGTCGTACACGTTCGACAGTGCGCCTCCGTTTCCATTGCCGTTTCCGACGATCCGCGGATCAAACTCGACTTCGCATCCTTCCGGCAGCGCGACCGGATCGCTGGGCCGGAAGACGCCGTTCTCGAAAACCGCGTGGACTATACCCATCGGATTTACCTCTGAACCCTCGTCCCCTAGTTGGAACCAGAGCGGAACGCGCCAATGTCAATTGTCGATTGAAAGAGGCACATCGAAGCGATTCCTCCAATCGACAATCGACAATCACAAATCGACCATCTAGCTCAGGTTCATCGTCATCAAGAACTCCGC
>ORJL010263149.1_pt1 | contig 10257 bp, 9 predicted proteins | sample 1779941 | NCBI WGS metagenome assembly ORJL01 (sample SAMEA104232317, study PRJEB22302) | groundwater metagenome | biome: forest; feature: aquifer; material: groundwater | place: USA | collected 2011-08-07 | depth 5.8 m | reverse complement strand
GACCACGCGCGCGGAGAGGTGCACGGGGCCGTTCATCGGCGTCGGGCGCTTCAGGACGAGGATCGTTTCGTAGACGGGCCCCGCCACGCGCCGCTCGCCCACATCGCCCTGCTTGAGGGGATGGAGAGTATCGGCCCAGTTGTTCGGGGCGTACGCGATGACGCCGCCACGCTTGGGTGCCGCCTCGGCCGCCGCTGCCGGCTGGGCCGGGGCAGGTGCCGCTGCCGGCTGGACCGGGGCGGCGGGCGCCGGCGCGGCGGCGGGAGCGCAGCCCGCGGCCGCCAGAACGGCCACTGCCGCCACGAAACGCATGGCTTTCTTGTCTCGAAACACCCCCTGCTCCTTTCTCTGCCCACCGCCCAGGTGACGTGGGCGCTCGTCCCTGCTCGTCCCGGCGGACCGTACCCCGGTCCAAACCGATTGTGTAACTATACGCGCCTCCCCCTGCCAGTCAATACCGCGTATTCACTCACCCAGAATGTTACCGAGGCGCCCCTTGCTCCGCGGCCGCGAACCCTCCCGCCGAGCCCCACCGCTTGATTCCCGGCCGCTCAGGCGCGCTGTCCACCCGCAGCGTGGACAAGCCCGTGGATAACCGCGCGGCTGCCCGCATGACCCCATTCCACCCCACCCCATCGGCTACCGCTATAATAGGCCGCAATGAAGGTACTATTCCTCGACGACATTCCCCAGGTAGCCGACGCAGGCCAGGTCAAGGATGTGGCGGCGGGCTACGCTCGCAACTTCCTCCTGCCGCGCGGGTTGGCAGTCGCTGCGACACGCGGCCGCGAACAAGAGCTGGACCAGCCGCCCCAGGCCAACCCCCGCCGCAAGGCCAAGGTAACGGCCGAGTCCAAGGCCCTGGCGGAGCTCCTCGAAGGCCAGCGGGTCACGGTCAACGCTCGCGCCGGCGAGGGCGGGCGGCTCTACGGCTCCATCACCACCGCCGACATCGCGGCGGCCCTCGAACGCGTCACCGGTGTGCCCGTCGACCGGCGCAAGATCGAGCTAGAGGGCGCCCTGCGCACCATCGGCGATCATCCGGTGACCGTGCGGCTCACTCATGATGCGGTGGCGACCATCACCGTGGTTGTCGAGGCCAAGTCCCGCTCGTGACGACGCCCCCTTCGGTCCTGGCGTCATGCCCGGACCGCGCGGGTAGACCCGCCCCTCAACACCAAGGCACCGTCCCAGGCCCCCTGGCCCCTGGCCACTGGCCGCTGACTCGCCCCAGCCCACCGATCACTGGCCACTGGCCACTCGTCACTCGCCCGGCCCCTTACCACCGGAGCACCGTCTCAGGCGGCTAGCGTGACCGGGGCCGACCGCCTCCCGCCCTACGATAGCGAAGCCGAGGAGGCGGTTCTCGGCTCTCTTCTCCTCGACGACGAGGCCGTCTATCGCGTCGCCCCCGTGCTTCGCCAGGAGGACTTCTTCCGCGAGCGCTCCCGCCTCACCTACTCCGCCTGCCTTGCCCTCTACGAGCGCGGCGAAGCCATCAACCAGATCACCGTCGCCCACCAGCTTGCCGTGCAGGGCAAGCTCGAGGAGGTGGGTGGCGCTGGCTACCTCAGCTATCTCGTCACGTCCGTCCCCACATCCCTCCACATCGACTACTACGCCCAGATCGTGCGTCGCACGGCCATGCTGCGGAACCTTGTCCACGCCGCCGGCCGGATCGAGTCCCTCGCCTACCAGGGTGACGCCGACGTCGAAGCCACCCTCGCCGAAGCCGAGGCGATCCTCTACGGCGTCCGGCGCGGCGAGGCGACCCAATTGGAGCCCCTCCGCGACATCCTCGCCCGCTTCTGGGAGGAGATCGCCACTCCCACCGCGGCCCGGGGCGACCGTCCCGTCCATATCTTCACCGAGTTCCGCGACCTCGATCGGCTCCTGGGTGGACTCAAGCGCGCCGATCTCATCATCCTCGCGGCCCGGCCCAGCTTCGGGAAGACGAGCTTCGCCCTCAACATCGCCTTCAACGCCGCCCTGCACCAGAACGCCACCGTGGCCATCTTCAGCCTGGAAATGTCGAAGGAGCAGCTTGCTCAACGCCTCCTCTCCAGCCACGCCGAGGTGGATTCCCAGCGCATGCGCCTCGAGCATCTCAACTCCGAAGAACGCGGGAGGCTGGCCGAGGGCGTCGGGTTGCTCTCGCAAGCCCCCATCTATGTCGACGACACCGGGGCCATCCGCGTCGCCGAGATGCGCGCGCGGCTGCGCCGCCTCCATCAGGAACACCCCCTCGACCTGGTCGTCGTGGACTACATCCAGCTCATGTCCGGCTCCACCGGCTATCAGAACCGTGTCCAGGAGATGACCGAGATTTCCCGCTCCCTGAAGGTCCTGGCACGAGAGATGAATGTGCCGCTCATTGCCGTTTCCCAGCTCAGCCGGGCGGTCCAGCACCGCTCCCCTCCCACACCGCTGCTCTCCGACCTGCGCGACAGCGGCTCCATCGAGCAGGACGCCGACCTGGTCGTCTTCCTGCACCGCGAGGACAGAACGCCCACGGATCCCGACGCGCCAGCCGGAGACCCGGGCTCCAGGACTCGGGACTCAGGACCCGCCGCCAAGGGCATCGTGCAGGTCATGGTTTCCAAGAACCGCAACGGCCCCATCGGCACCGTCTCTCTGCGCTTTGTCGAACAATACACCCGCTTCTTCAGCCTGGAGACCTTCCGGACTTCACCATGACCTTCCAGGGCTTCCCTCGCGGCGGCCCCTACACGCCGGTGCCCGACCGCTTCGTCACCGAGCTGCTGGCCGGCATCACGAGCCTGGCAGAGCTGAAAGTGACCCTGCACCTGATGCGCGCCCTGGCCCGCCGCCGTGGCTATCCGCGCGCCATCAGCCGCTGGGAGGTGCTGCAGGATCCCTGGCTCCACCGCACCTTGGGCAACGCTACTGGCACGGCCTCCCCGCGCCAAGCAGTGGATGAAGCCCTGCGCCTGGCGGTGGCCCGCGGCACCTTCCTGGTGGCCCGGGTGGAGATCGGGGAGGCCCAGCAGATCTACTATCTCCTGAACACGCCCGCCGACCAGCGCGCCGTCGAACGGATGACCCAGGGCGACCTTGCCGCCCCCTCGGTTGCTCGGCCACCCGACCCGCTGCCGCCTCAGGAGGAGATCGTGCGGCTCTACGAGGACAACGTCGGCCTGGTCACGCCCATGGTGGCCGAGGAGCTCCGGGAGGCGTCGGCGACGTATCCTATGGAGTGGGTCCGGGACGCCTTCCGCGAGGCCACCGCTCTCAATCACCGGAGCTGGCGCTACATCGCCCGCATTCTGCAGCGCTGGGCCGAGGAGGGACGAGACGATGGAGAGACTGAGCGAGATCCTGCGCCGGAGCGCCGCCAGCGAGACAGGTTCGTCCGCGGGCCCTACGGCCATCTCGTCCAACGCTGAGCCCGCGGCGCCCCCCTGCTCCACCTGCAACGGCGCAGGCTATCTCGCCTGCGATGCCCCCTTCGGCCATCCGGATTTCGGCCGGCTAGTACCTTGCGAATGCCTGGAGATCGCCCGGCAGGAGGAGCGCATCCGGCTGCTCCGCGCCCACAGCAACCTGGCAGCCCTCGGCCGCTTCACCTTCGAGAGCCTCAGCGTCCGCGGTCGCTCCAACAACCCTGCCAATCAAGAGCGGTTCACGCGGGCCTTCGAGGCTGCCCGCCGCTTTGCCCGGGGCCCCGAGGGCTGGCTCGTCCTGGCGGGACCCAGCGGTTCCGGCAAGACCCACCTGGCCGCAGCCATCGGCAACGATCGCCTCGCCCACGCTGAGCCGGCCATCTTCATGGTCGTCCCCGACCTGCTGGACCACGTGCGCGCCACCTTCTCCCCCACGAGCGAAGTCACCTACGACAACCTCTTCGATTCCCTGCGCACCACCCCACTCCTGATCCTCGACGACCTGGGGGCTCAGGTCACGACGCCCTGGTCCGAGGAGAAGCTGAACCAGCTCATCAACCACCGCTACAGCGCCCGGCTCCCCACCGTCGTGACCCTCTGTGTGCCCCTCATAGCTCTTTCGGAACGCCTGCGTACCCGCCTGACCGACGGAAGCCTCAGCCAGGTCCACACCCTCGAAGAGGAGGAGCTCTCGCGAGGGGGCGGCAGAGATGACCCCCTGGGCAGCCCGGCCCTGGCCGAGATGACCTTGCAGCGCTTCGATCGCCGGCGCCTCGAGCTCGATGCCGAGAAGCGGCGCAATCTAGAGCGCGCCTACCAGTACGCCGTCGACTTCGCCCGGGAGCCGGCGGGCTGGCTCGTCTACTACGGGGACCACGGCTGCGGCAAGACGCATCTCGCCGCAGCCATCGCCCACGAGAGACGGCGCCTCGGGCACCCGGCCAAGTTCGAGTTCGTGCCCGACCTGCTCGACCATCTGCGGTCCACCTTCCGGCCCGATTCCGGCCAGAGCTACGATGCACTCTTCGAAGAGGTGCGCAACTCGCCCCTCCTCGTCCTGGACGACCTGGGAACCCAGTCCGCCACGCCCTGGGTGTGGGAGAAGCTCCGCCAACTGTTCAATCATCGCTACACCTACAGGCTGCCCACTGTCATCACCTCCAGTTGTCCAGTGGCCGAGATGGACGCCTGGATCGCTTCCCGCCTCACCGACCCGCGCTTCAGCACGTCGTGGGAGATAACGGCGTCTGACTATCGCGGCGGGGCCGGACAAAAGCCAGCGCGCCAGGACGCGCCGCCTCCACGGCGGGAGAGGTCACAGCTCCGTTCGAGATCCTGAGCCATGGGGGCCTCGTTTCTCGGCGGCCCGCTTCCCCGCCTCCGGCGGGGACCGAGGGAGAGGTGGCGGACCCGACCCGGCCCGCTATTGGCCGGGGGGCAGCCTCAGGCTACTTACCCATTCCTCCAGGGCGCGGGTGGTGCTGTCGAAGGAGAGGCCATCCCAGGGAATCTTGTCGGGGCGAAAGAGCTCCACCTCCAGCATCTCAGGGCCGGGGCTCGGTTCCCCACCAACGACGAGCCCCAGATAGGCCACCGCCACGATCCCCGCCTGCGGACGCGAGTAGACGTTCAGCAGGGACTGGATGGCGACCTCCACGTTGACCTCTTCTTGGGTCTCTCGTTGGGCCGCCGCCTCCACCGTCTCTCCCAGTTCGACGAAGCCCGAGGGGTAGGTCCACGACCCGAGCTGTGGCTCGATCGCCCTGCGGCCCAGGATCACCCGCCCATCCAGCACCGGGATACAGGACGCCACCAGCTTGGGATTGAAATAGAAGATGTAGGAGCACCGTTCACAGACGAGGCGTTCGCGGGTCTCACCGGCCACCAGGCGCTCTGCCAGCACTCCCCCACACCGCGGGCAGAAGCCCATGCCACGAAACGGCGGCGGCAGCTCCACCGTCATGGGGTTCTCTCCCCGAGCATCCCCTCTCCCTTTGGGAGAGGGCTAGGGTGAGGGCCCGTGCGCCTCGGCGCTGCCTCGAAAACCTCGGTCACCCCGTGACCACGCTCGTTACCGCTGGCGTCAGTCGATAGGCCCGTGAGGCCACCATACCAGCCGGAGTCTGGGCCACCAGGCGCACGACCACCGTCCCAGCCGGGCTGGGCGGCATGCGGGCTTCGAACACAGGGCCGCGGCGGCGGGCATTGAGTCGCCGCGTACCCGTCTCCACAGCCCCCACCACCACGTAACTGTCCACGACCTCGCCCTCGAGCCGCCAACGCAACGTCGTCGGCATGCCCGCTTCCAGGGCCAACGGGAACTGGAGATCGAAGCCCGTCACCAGGGTCTGGAACTCGCGCGTGTGGTACTCCTCGTTGCCAGCCCGTGCGAAGATGCGCCAGAACAGCCGGTCCGTCATCGGGACCACCAGCGGCCCCCGTCTCACCCGGCGGCGGCCCTCCTCGATCGGGCTGCCAAACTCGTAGCTGCCCGCCTCTGACGCCTCGAAGCCCCAGCCCAGCCAGGTGTCGACGGGCAACCCGTCGTTGTTCATGCTCCAGCGAATGGTGAGGATCTGGCCGGCTACGCCCGTTTGGGGCCGCTCGAGCACCTGAATGCGCTGGAGCCTGTCGTAGGCCGTGACGAGGGAAACGAGGTCGGGCCCGCTGCTGCCGGCCTGGCTTCGGGCCGCATCGGCGCGACGGGCGACCTCCTCCATGACACTGAGCGGGCTCCCGATGCTGCGGAAGACCAGCTCACCTTCGGCGCCAGCCGTTTCCACCCGTATGTCGCCATAGCCAAAGAAGGCAGCCAGGGCATTCGGCACCCTGATCGTCAGACTCTGCACGTTGCGCAGGGGCGCTTCCCGGCTCTCGCTCCCCCAGCCCAGTGGAAGGCGGTGCACGTCTGCGAGACGATCACCGGTCACGCGATAATAGTCATTCTGCCAGTCCAGGTACCGCCACGAGAGCCACCCGGCACAGAAGATCAGACCAGCCGCCACCCACCAGACCCGCTCCGCCAGACCAGACAACACGCCAAGCCAGAGAACCGACCAGAGGAGCCCGAGCGCCAGAGGGGGAATCAGCCGGCGAACCAGATCGAACCAGTGCTTGTGAAATGTGATCCCCTCGTCGTCCCGTTGCGGCGCGAGGGGCAAGAGTCGGCCCGCAAGCTGTCCCCAGCTACGGCCGGCAGATCCCTCTCCCCCTGGGAGAGGGCCAGGGTGACGGCCGGAGCGCCTACGCATCCTCATGACCGGTAACTTCCCTCTCCCGCTCTGGGAGAGGCCTGCCCTGAGCGGAGTCGAAGGGGTCAGGGTAAGGGCCGGCGCCCTTCTGCAACGCAGCCTCCAGGAGGGACTCCAGCGGCCGCCGCGTACCCCGTGCGTCAGCCCCCTGGGCAGCGAACAGGGCCTCCTTCCAGCGCTCCGGGCTACGCACGCCGATCACCTCCAGCGGCCCAGCGACGCTCGCTGTCTGGATCCGGAGGTCGCCATAGTCGAACAGAGTGGCCAGCAGGCTCGCCCTCCGCAACGTGATCGCCTGGACTCGCGCCAGGGGCACCTCCCGCCTCTCCTCGAACACGCGGTGCAGACGGCGGAGAGCCACCACCCGTTGACTCGTGAGCCAGTAGCGCTCGCTGGTCCAGTCCACCCAGGCCAGACTGCTCCAGAGAAGGAGCATCAGAATGCCCAGTCCTGTCAGCAGCCATCCCTCCTCCCCCGCTCCCAACGCCATGGCCAGCCAGAGGAGAAGGAGACACCCCAGGGCAGGTAGGATCAGCGGACGGAGCAGAAAGATGACATGCCGGCGGGCGCTGAGATGGAGAACCTCGCCCTCACGCTGGCCTTCGAGTGCAGGTATGCTCCGCTGACCCAATGTCCGCTCAACCAGCGCCCGAGACCGGCTCCTCCACTTCGACCTGCCAGCCTTCCACCCAGCTCTCGCCGTCTTCGGCCACTTCCTTCTTCCACACGGGCAGCACCTGCTTGATCCGATCCACCAGGTGGTGGCAGGCCTCGAAAGCCTCCTTCCGGTGGGGCGCTGCCAGGACGACCACCAGGCTGGTTTCGCCGATCTCCAGACGGCCAGTGCGGTGGAGGATAGCGACGTCACTAATGCCCCACTGCTCCTCGATCTCGCCCGCGAGCTGGCGCATCTTCTTCTCCGCCATCTCGGGGTAGGCGTCATACTCCAGGTAGCGAATCCGTTTCCCGTATGACTCGTTCCGCACGACACCCAGGAAAACCACCACCGCCCCGTTGCTGTCGCGCCGCACGCTGCTCGCCGCCGACTCCGGATCGAGGGGCGCCTCAGTCACCAGAAACATGCTCTACCCCCCCGCTCACCGGTGGAATGAAAGCCACTTCGTCGCCGTCGTGCAGAACCGTCGACCTCGCAACGTACTCTTGGTTCACCGCAGCGGCGGTGACCTGGGCCAAGCCCCGCAGCCTGGGGAACTCGGCCACGAGCAGGCTCAAGAGATCGGATACCGTCCCGCCCTCCGGCAAATCGACGCTCGTTTCACCGCGACCGACAGCCTCCCGGTAGGCAGCGAACAGACGAACCCTGACCCTCAATCCCTACGCTCCAGCCGCCTCATTATAGGCAGCGGGCCCTCCCGCGCGCCTCATACCCCCGCCGAATCCATGCTGCTGGCCACCGGCCGGCGCTTCAGGCGCCACCAGGACCACGCCGCATAGGAGAGCAAGGGCAGGTAGAGCACGCTTGTCGCGATCCACTGAACATCGCTGTAGGAGAGCCGATCCGCATTCATCACCCACACGTACACGAAGACGCCGTACGTGAGGCCCGCCGTGCAGCTCCACAGGACGACGAGCCGGCGCACCAGCGCAACCTGGGTCAGGGCAGCGAGGGGCAACAGCCAGAGCAAGTACCACGGCTGAAACCACCAGGCCACCAGGGCCAGGTAGGCCGCCAGCAGGAGAGTCGCGGCCAGCGTCAACGGCCAGCCCCGGCGCACCATGGCCCGGCCGATGCCCACCGTTGCCCCCAGGAAGAGCGACAGCGTCACGGCGCGGGCGACCTGCCCCGCTGCCTCTGAACCGGCCCTCTCCTCCAGAGTCAGATGCAGCAGCTTGGCAACGGATGTCGTGAACTGGCCGGCCTGTAGACGCAACCCGCTGAAGGTCGCCTCGCCTGCCCAGAAGGGAGCATAGGCCGCCAACGCGATGACGGCCGAGAGGGCCACCGCCGGCAGCAACCCCCCCCAAGCTCGGCGCCGCCAGACCTCGACGGCCAGCAACGGCACCAGGACAAGCGGCACGAACTTCAGGAGAGCAGCCACGGCCAGGGGGATCCCGGCCAGGGCCGGCCGCGCGCCCCCCGCCAGCACCAGGACCAGCACCAGCAACGGGCCGAGCAAGGCGTCGTTGTGGCCGTTGGCCGCTACCTCGTACACCCCCAGCGGGTTCCACCCCACCAGCACTGCACCCGCCAGCGCGCGCTTGGGCTCCCTGCGCCGCAGCACCCCGTAGACCATGGCCATGGCCGCGAGCCAGGCCACGGCGACCACCACCTTCAGGCTCAGGAGGTTGGCCAGGATGTCGGGCCAGAGGCGCGTCACCCCGGCGCTCAACACGACCCAGAGTGGCCCATACGTCGACGTGTGATAGGGCTGGGCCGTCAGGGCAACGGCTGCGTCGCCCGGGATCTGTGTCGCCGGGATGACCATCGGATTGAGTCCATGAAGGGCAAGCATCCGGCCGTGAGTGACATAGATGAACACATCTGCCGCCCCAACCGGATAGGCGAAGATCAGGATGAAATGAAAGAGCACCGGGAACCCCAGGGCCAGGAGGACCAGCGGCCCGCCGGGCGGGCGCCTTTCGCCCGAGCAGGCGCGAGCAGCCACCCCGTAGGCGGCGAAGAGCGCCGCCGCCGCCAGCAGGAACAGGGCAAAGGCCCCGGACTCGTAATGGGTGAGCTTGCCCAGGTCCATCAGGGGCACGTTGTAGAGCCTGGCCAGGGGAAAAGGGATCGCGAGCGCGACCAGGTAGATGGCCTCGCTGGCCAGCCCGGCCAGCGCGAGCATCAGCCAGGGAGCCGCCCCGACGTGGCCTAGCCGGCCGAGCGCAACGACCATGACGGCGCCTAGCCCCTACGTGGCCTCCCAGCGCCAGGTCGTGCCCTCCGGAGAGTCGCGCAGCTCGATGCCCATGGCGCCCAGCCGGTCGCGGATGCGGTCCGCCACCGCCCACTGCCGCCCAACGCGCGCCTCGGCCCGCAGGTCGATGAGCAGCTCCATCAGCCCAGCGACCAGCCGGTGATCCGGTCCCTCGGACGCTAGCCGCAGTCCCAGGACGCCGCCCAGGTCCCGCAACAGCGCCTGGGCGCCGGCCACGTCGCTCCCCGCCGCGCTCGTCCTGTTGATCTCCCGCGCCAGGTCGAACAGGACGCCCACGCCCTGGGACGCGTTGAAGTCGTCGTCCATGGCTCCCTCGAAGCGGTCACGAAAGGGACTCGGATCGAGGACCTCGCCGGACTCGGCCCGCGAGGGCGCCGCCAGGGCCTCCAGGAGGCGCTGGACCCCCTGCCGCATGGCCGCCACGCTCTCGTCCGACCACCGCAGCGGGGCCCGGGAGTGGGAGCTGAGCACGAAGAGCCGCAGCGCATCGGCACCGTGGCGCTCCACGGCCTCGCGGATGGACACGAGATTGCCCAGGGACTTGCTCATCTTCGTCTCGCCCATTTGCAGAAGGCCGTTGTGCATCCAGCAGCGGACGAAGGGCCGCATCCCCGTAGCGGCCTCCGATTGGGCGATCTCGTTCTCGTGGTGGGGGAAGATCAGGTCGTGCCCGCCACCGTGCAGATCGAGACTGGGGCCCAG
>ORJL011698396.1_pt1 | contig 10259 bp, 10 predicted proteins | sample 1779941 | NCBI WGS metagenome assembly ORJL01 (sample SAMEA104232317, study PRJEB22302) | groundwater metagenome | biome: forest; feature: aquifer; material: groundwater | place: USA | collected 2011-08-07 | depth 5.8 m | reverse complement strand
CGCGCGCGGCGTTCCTGATGGACCGCATCATGGGCGGCGCCGGCCTGCACGGCCGCGCCTTCATTCCGCTGCTGTCGAGTTTCGCCTGCGCGATCCCCGGCATCATGGCGACACGGGTGATCGACAATCGCCGCGACCGGCTGACCACCATCCTGATCGCGCCGCTGATGACCTGTTCGGCGCGGATCCCGGTCTACACGTTGATCATTTCGGCCTTCATCCCCACCACGCAGGTTTGGGGCTGGGTCAGTCTGCAGGGCCTGGTGATGTTCGGCCTCTACGCGGCGGGCATCGCCAGCGCATTGGGCGTGTCATTCCTGATCAAGTTCTTCATGTGGCGCGACTATGCCCCGGCGCCGTTCATGCTGGAACTGCCTGACTACAAGATGCCGCGCGCGCGCAGCATCGCGATCGGCGTCTATACGCGGGCCAAAATGTTCCTGCAGCGCGCCGGAACCACGATCTTCGCGATGATGGTGCTGATCTGGTTTCTGGCGTCGTTTCCGTTATCGCCAGCCGGCGCTACCGACCCCGCCATCAACTACAGCCTCGCCGCCATGATCGGCAAGGCGATCGAGCCGCTGCTGGCCCCGGTCGGCTTCAACTGGCAGATCGCGGTGGCGCTGATCCCGGGCATGGCGGCGCGGGAAGTCGCCGTCGCCGCCCTCGGCACCGTCTATGCCATCGAGGGCGGCAAGGAAGCGGCCGATCAGATCGGCCAGGTGCTGGCGACGAAATGGAGTCTCGCGACGGCGCTGTCGCTATTGGCCTGGTACATCTTCGCGCCGCAATGCGCCTCCACGCTGGCGGTGATCCGCCGCGAGACCGGAAGCTGGAAATGGATGGCGATCACCTTCGCCTACATGTTCGCGCTGGCCTATGCGGCGAGTTTCGCGACCTACAACATCGCCGTCGCGCTTGGTGCGGGCTAGCCAAACGTCGAAGATCTGCCGATGCATTTATTTTCTCACGCGCTGTAGATCCAATCGCGCGCAATAGAATGATTCCAGTCTTGGATCTCCGCACTTTAGTTTTGTTCTAGTTCTAATGTTTGCGCGTTAGAGAGATTCCAATCGACCACTCCATTTCCGATTCCCAAAATATTTCGCGACGGTGTTAGGTGCCCCGGATGTCGCGGAGCCTTTGATCTCCGCAGATTTGGGGGACCCATGTCGTTGCACCAGTTTCCACGTTTGCCGATGTCGATTTTCCGATCGAGGCACCGCTCCACGCTAACAGCGCTTCTGGCCGCGACGGCGATATCGACGGCAAGCTGCAGCGCTGCATGGGCACTGGACGGCGATGCGTCCGATGCACTGCTGAAGAAATTGGAAAAGATGGAACAGCGGATTCAAATGCTCGAAGGAAAGCTCAAACAGAAACAAGCGACCGCTGAAGCCGCGCCTGCAACCGCGCCGCCTTCAATTTCGTCCAGTGCTCGGCCGACAGCGCCGGAGCGTGCTGCAAGAGCAGAGGCCTCGAGCACTGCGCTATCTCCCACACCGACGGCGCCTGCGAACAATGGTATTTTGGGGCTGGCTGATTCGCCGGTTTCCGGTCTCAGCATCGGCGCCTATGGTGAAATCAAGTTCGGCTCTGCGCAAAATCCCGCTGCCAACGGTCAATGGCAGAAGGGTTTCGATGCGCACAGGCTGGTGTTGCTGCCGACCTATGCAATCACACCCAACATCATCTTCAACGCCGAGATCGAGTTTGAACATGGCGGCATAGCGTTCGACGCGGACGATAAGCGGCACGGCTCGGCTGAAATTGAGCAGATCTGGGTCGATTTCAAAATCATCGATCAGTTCAACTGGCGCTCGCCCGGTATCGATCTGGTGCCGATTGGCTATATCAACCAGCATCACGAACCGACCCAGTTTTACAGCGTGAACCGCCCCGAGCTCTATAACGGTCTCATTCCCTCAACATTTCATGTGCCGTCAACCAGTGTCTATGGCACGATTGCGGACGGTCTAAGCTATCAGCTTCAGATCAGCTCAAGTATCGAAGACTTTGGTGACGACTTTGGTTTGCGAACCGACGCCAACACCGTGCCACCTTTCCCGACGGGCTATGCGGCCGGCATCACCGGTCTTGGCGCGCTCGGCTCCGCGAGGCCCGTGGTCGGCGACTTTCGACAACTCAGCAACGATCTTGCCTATTCGGGAAAGCTGGACTTTGCGCCATCCTTCCTGCCGGGATTTGCGGGCAGCGTGAGCGCCTATTACACCCCCAATACGACGCCGCGCGGGGCTCACGACGACATTGGCAACTTGCTCGGTCGGTCGAGCCTCACGCTATTTGATACGGAGTTCCGGTACCGGGTTCAGGGTACTGGTTTGGAATTGCGCGGCGAATACGCCCACGTCGCTTTTGGCCGACCGGAAAACTTGCGCGCCAATAACGACAGCGATCCTACCAACAACGTCGGCAAAACCATGTCCGGGTACTCTGGCGAAGTTGCCTATCATTTCCCGCTCGGCACCATTCTGAATAGCGAATGGGAGGCGGTCCCATTCTATCGATACACACGGCAGGATCTGCAAACTTCCGGATTCGCGGGCACCGACGACAACTTGCCGACCGGAGCGGGGCAGCGACAAATCCACACTGCAGGTGTCGCGGTTTTTCCGTCGCCGAAGCTTGTACTTAAGGCCACGTATCAAAACGTCATCAGCAAACAGGCAGGTGGCGCCATGTCGAATTCCTTTCTTGGCGCGGTGGGATTCTTCTTCTAATGCACGGACGAAAAGGCCACAGGTCCGGAGACGGACAATGGGCGACGATCCGCCCGAAACGCTTGATGAAAGTACACAGGGACTGAAGAGATCATGACGAAATGGGTTCGATATACCTTGCCGGCAGCGGCGATCATGTCGGTCGCCTCCCCTGCCTACGCGATGCAATATCTGTCGATCGACGAAGCTCAGAAACAGGCATTCCCGTCGGCGACGCGCTTTACCGAACTGCAGGCAGGCCGCGTCTGGAAAGCCGAAGCCGGCGGACGCGTTGCAGGCTTCTTCATCCTGGATCGGGTTGTCGGCAAGCACCTCTATATCGACTACGCGGTGGCCTTGACGCCGGGCGGAGCTGTTCACAGCGTCGAGATTCTGCAATACCGGGAGTCTTATGGGGGTGAAATCAGGAGTCCGAGCTGGCTGGCGCAGTTCGTTGGAAAGACCAGCGGCAGCTCGCTCAAGATCAACAGTGATATCCGCAATATCGCCGGCGCGACCCTGTCGTCGACGCATGTCACCGAGGGGGTCAAGAAAGTATTGGCGGCCTATGGCAATCGTCTCCGATAGCATCCGCCGCGCGAGACCGCTGCTCGGAACGTTCGTGGAGATTTCGGTCTCAGGGGCGGAAACGTCAGAAATGCAGCCTGCGGTAAATGCGGCATTCCAAGCCGTCGCCAGCGTCCACCAGTTGATGAGTTTTCACGAGCCGAACAGCGACGTAAGCCGCCTCAACCGGGAAGCTGGCCTTCGACCAATCGCAGTTCACGCCTGGACGTTCCTGGTCCTGGAAGCCGCAATCGAGATGCATCGCCGGTCAAAGGGCATTTTTGACATTGCCGTCGCACCGACGTTGCAAACCATGGGACTGCTGCCCCGGTTGAACGACGATGCTCCAATCGACGCTGGTGCGCGATCGTTCGATATGATCGAACTGCTTCCAGGACGAACTGTTCGCTTTCGAGATGATGCCGTCAGGATTGATCTCGGAGGAATTGCCAAGGGCTTCGCGGTCGATAGGGCGCTGGAGGTGTTGCGCGGCTTCAACATCCCAAACGGCATGGTGAACGCCGGTGGCGATCTCGCCGCGCTTGGGCCAACCCCGCAAACGATTCATATTCGCAATCCACGCGATCCCGGCCGCTTGATCTGCAGCATCGAGGTTACCGACGAAGCGCTGGCATCGACGGCGCGCCGCTTCGACCTGTTTCAATCGGCGGATACAATGGGGTCGGCGATCATCGATCCCCATACCTGCAAACCGGCCCACAGCATTGACGGCGCGACCGTGCGCGCGCCCTCTTGCATGGTTGCCGACGCGCTGACGAAGATTGTCATGATTGCCGGAACTGACGCAACCGAATTGCTTGAGCATTACAACGCAAGTGCGCTACTGATCTCCGCGGACGGCGACGTTCAAATCACCCCTGACTGGCACCACGCAGTGTACCTTGCGGCTTAAACCTTCATTTCGTTTTGCAATCTATGCGGCTTTCGCGGTCCTATTCGCGACAGGCGCCGGCTGGCTCGTGGCAGATTGGCAAAAGGATATTTCCAGCGACGAGATCTGGCAGCAAACGGCAGCTTACTTGCTGATGGTGCACGGCGGCGCCGCGATGGCGACACTGCTATTGTTGGGCGCCCTCGTTCCGGTACATGTATTGCGCGCCTGGCGGCACAGGAAAAATCGCGTTTCAGGATCGCTCATGGCTGCGTTCAACGCGGTGTTGATCGTGACCGCCTTCGGGCTCTATTATCTTGGATCGGAAACCGTACGGCCCTGGATGAGCTGGATCCACATTGCCGCCGGTTTTTCCCTGTCTCTATCATTTCCTGTTCATATCTTCCTGGGTAGACGAGAATTGCCGTAACGCTTCGGCCGCCGCCCCCGGTCTCAAATCACCTGAAATAATCGATGATGAGGTGCACGTCGGATTGCGCAGCGAGCGTGCCGTTCAGATTCGCATCGATCACCCGGCGGCACGCGGCGACGGCGGCATCGTCGCCGAGATCGTTCGCGGCTTCGAGAACGAGCCAGGCCATATCCAGCGGATTGTCGAGCTTCGGGTCGCTGGAAACCATGCCGAGACGATCACGCGCGGCCCTGCCGAATGAGATTGCGTTCATGGCCGAGATTTCCCCAACAGTTTCAGATCGGTCGTCTCATTGCATGGCAAGCGCAGGCTGCCGCTTCGGACCAGCATCGGCATCCCCGGCATTCTTGCGCGACTGATAGAATTCCAGAACGCTGCGGGATGTCTCGACGTTGAGGCGGCCAAACTCGTTTTCCAGGTCCTTCAGTTCCTTTGCGGTGATGCGGTGATCCTTGGCGCCAAGAAACAGCAATGCCATCGTGGTCGCCCACGAAAAGTCGAGGGCCTTGGTCAGGATCAGCAACGTTTCCCGGTTCTTGTCCAGCAGGGCTCGCTCGATCACGTCGCCCGGCAACGCGCACAGCAGGGACAGTCCGATCGTGACCTCGTCGAGCTTATGGGACCGCGCGTATCCGGAGATACTGTTTTCATTCAGGTTGCCCTGCCGGTGCTGCGTCGTCACAACGCGTTTTGCGACATAGTAGCTTCGCGATACCGGGCCGAACTTGGACTGCAGCGCGCCCGTGACGTCGGTCACCGTGGACTGAATGTGGTCAACCATGGTGGGCCGCTCGCGTTCGAGCCGCTTTCTCACGTCGTCCGACGCCTTTGCAATCAGCTGCTGGAAAATATGCCTGGGAATGTCCTCACGAAGACCGAGCTGCTCGGCGAGAATGGAATCGCCTTCGGCCCGCTGGATCATGTGCAAGAAGCCGAAATCCGAGAAACGCGCGCCATTGTTATTGGCGACCGAGCTCACAACCTCCTGATCGCCGCGGGTCACCAGCACGTCCGTCACCGTCTCCTCGAGCGACTCTCGTTTCGAGATCGCGAGCAGATGCGACTGGCTTTTGGTGCAGACGTTGGCAACCAGGGCGTAAGGCTCGAGCCGTTCTGACTCCTGCAGTATCGGGCCGGCGACATCGATCGAGTCGTCGAAGGCGAGCTTATGGATGATATTGACCGGGGCATTGTCGAAGCGGGCCAGTCGCCTCGCAAGCTGGACGCGGGTCGCCACTTCAATCTCGTCCGCGAGCCGTCCGATAACCTCGCCAAAGGTCCATATCTCGTCATTGCTATAGCGGCCGGTTATCATCAGATCGGTCGTGTGCCACAACGCCCGGACGCGGCTTTCAGCCGTTCCCCGCGACACCGCGTGGTCGAGATCCCTCAGAAACGATTTTGCCCCACTCATTTTCTTTAGACCTTAAATCGCGACAAACACGCGCAAACGGTATCTGCGCATTGGAACCATAGTGCGCAAACGCGATTTTTCCGTAAAGTAGGCGAATAAGTATTATCTCTAAAAATTCGCTAAAATGCGCGTGAACCTGTTCGTCCTTTTGCCGGTGTCGTCTTTGCAGGTCGTCGATGGTGACGCAGCCGCACCTCCCCTGGAGCCCCGGTCGCGGCGGATTTGCGTCTGGTGTCAACGGGTTGACTTAACGCAAGATCAGCGCCCGATAGCCTGCTAATCTGTTGTTATGAGTTCTGAAACCGGAAAAACGCCGTCCGTGACATGGCGCGACGTGCCGAAAAGCGTTTGGGCGCTCGGTTTTGTCTCGTTGCTGATGGACGTCTCGTCCGAACTCATTCACAGCCTGCTGCCCGTGTTTCTGGTGACCGTGGTCGGCGCCAGTACGACCGTGGTCGGCCTGATCGAGGGCGTCGCCGAGGCTACCGCCGCAATCGCCAAGGTCTTCTCCGGCGCCCTGTCCGACCGCATCGGCAAGCGCAAGCTCTTGGTCGGCATCGGCTACGGACTGGCTGCCGTCACCAAACCGGTGTTCCCGCTCGCGAGCACGGCATGGGAGGTTCTGGCCGCGCGTTTCGTCGACCGCATCGGCAAGGGCGTCCGCGATGCGCCGCGCGACGCGCTGATCGCCGACATTACGCCACCCACGATCCGCGGCGCCGGCTACGGCATCCGTCAGGCGCTGGATACGGTGGGAGGATTTGCCGGGCCCCTGCTGGCGATGGCGCTGATGGCGCTCTATGCCAACGATTTCCGCGCCGTGTTCTGGTGGGCGGCGGTTCCTGCCGTCCTCGCAGTGCTGCTGGTCGTCGTCGGCGTCCAGGAGCCGGACGGCGTCAAGGCCACGGCGAAACGCGGCTGGCCGATCCACAAGGAGGAGCTCAAGCGTCTGTCTCCCGCGTTCTGGATGGTCGTTGCGATCGGCGTGGTGTTCACGCTGGCGCGCTTCAGTCAGGCCTTTCTCGTGCTGAAGGCGCAAGCCGAAGGCCTGGCATTGGCCCTGATCCCGCTGGTGTTCGTGTGGATGAACATCGTCTATTCCCTGATCGCAACGCCGGCCGGCATTCTTTCCGACAGGATAGGCCGGGAGAAACTGCTGCTTTGCGGACTCGGCGCACTGTTCGTTGCCGATCTCACGCTGGCCCTCGCTCCGGGCCTTGTCGCCGTATTCATCGGCGTCGGTCTCTGGGGTCTCTATCTCGGACTTTCGCAGGGCCTGCTTTCGGCGCTGGTTGCCGATACCGCCCCTGAAGATTTGCGCGGCACCGCCTTCGGCCTGTTCAATCTCGTAACTGGCGCTGCGCTGCTGATCGCCAGCGTGCTTGCCGGCTGGCTATGGCAGGCCTTCGGATCAACGGCGACGTTTCTTGCGGGCGCGGCTTTTTCCGGCTTCGCGGTTCTCATCATGCTCGCCGCCATGAAGGCGGGAACAAAACCAGCCAGCTGACGTCTATCGCCAGCGACCGGACAAATCTCGAGGGGCGCTGCTAAATGCACGAGGACCTTCTGGCGGAACTGGAGCAACGTCTCGGACGCATGCATGCGAAGCAGCGGCTGGGGATCGAGACCGATCACGAGGCGCAACTGTTCGGCCAAGGCCTGACCTTCTTTCACATCGAGAACTGGTACTCGGTCCATTCGGTGATCCGAAACGTGCTCAGGCTGGCCGGCCTCTACGGACGGGGAAGAAGGAATGCCGAACGCATTGTGCTCAGGCACAACGACGTCTGGTTCAAGGAATTGCCGCCGCACTTCGATGGCTTTACCCTCCTCCACATCAGCGACATGCATGCCGACATGAACGAGGCGGCCATGCGCCACCTTGTCGAACTGGTCGCCGACCTGCGTTACGACCTATGTGTTCTGACCGGCGATTTTCGCGGCAAGACTTTTGGACCTTTCGAGGCCGCCCTGGACGGGGTTTCGCGGGTACGGGCGCATCTGAAGGGGGCGATTTATGGCGTGCTCGGCAATCACGATACCATCCAGATGGTTCCCGGGCTCGAGGCCATGGGAATCCGAATGCTGCTCAACGAGAGCGAGGCGATCGTGCGCGACGGCCAGCGGATTTATATCGCTGGGATCGACGATGCGCACTTCTTCAGGGTCGACAACATCGAAAAGGCCGCGGCGCAGATCCCGGATGGCGAATTCTCCATCTTGCTGTCGCACACCCCGGAAATCTATCGCCAGGCCGCCCATGCCGATTTCAATCTCATATTGAGCGGACACACGCATGGCGGCCAGATCTGCTTACCGGGATCGATTCCGATCACGCTCGATTCCGTATTGCCGCGGCGAATGGGGTCCGGCGCCTGGCAATATCACAAAATGATTGGCTATACGTCCGTGGGCGCAGGCTCGAGCGTGGTTGCCGTGCGTTTCAATTGTCCGCCCGAAATAACCCTGCATCACCTGCGGCGCGGTTGAGGGCCGGCCATAGCGTTTTCGAGCGAAGTGGAGACCGGTTCGCGTGAAGAAAACGCGTCAAAACAAAGAGCCTCGGTTCAGAACCGAATAGGCTCTAATATGGCTCATCGCGCAGATGCGCGCGGTAGAGAATCCGGGACAAGATCAGTTCGCCGACAAAAAAGATCCCGACGCCAAGGGGGATGTCGACGGCCGTCAGCGAAAGTGCGGCGCGGCACGCCAGCAACGGCAACAGGGATTCCGGCAATTGATCCAGTCCGAGCGCCTGGCTGCTGGGCGGAAAATTCAAACGGCGCTTGGCGAAACTGGAGCACAGATCACCCGCCATGGCGGAAGCCGCCACGATCGCACCAATGCTCCAATCCAGACCGATCAGCGGCGCGGCTGCGGTCGTGACTAGAACAGAGAACACGATCCCGCGGATGGTCTTCGATGGCCCGAACAGGGGCCGTCCATCGAAAAATGTCAGCCCGGCATCCAATGGAAGCGCCAACGATTGCCCGAGAACCTTCTTGGCAACGACTGGCGTGCCGTTGGCCAGCGTCAGCAAGACCATGGCTTGCAGAATCGGAAAGAGATGCATCTGGAAGACCTATCGCAGTTCACGTCATCCGTCATGCGGTCAGTCGCCGCCCCCGCCGTGCCTGCGCATGTCCTCGAGCCAGCGCGCCCGTTTCTTTTCGTCGGCGAAGCTGAGCCCGTAAAGGCTCTCGCGGACAGGTTTGATCCCGGCGAAGCTCAGCATGCTGCGCTCAAAAGCGCGCAGTCCGTAGGCGCCGAAGTACCAGCGATATAGCAGTACCGGCATCCCCATGGTCACGACGATGCGAGCCGAACGGCCGGCGAGCAGTCGTTTCGGAAAACCTTGCTTCTTGTACGCCATGGCAAAGCCAGGCCTGAAAATGTGTTCGAGAAAACCCTTGAACAGCGCCGGCATGGTTCCATGCCAGAGCGGAAACAGAAACACCCAGTGCTCCGCCCAGCGCATGTCCTCGCTCGGTTGCACCAGAGCCGGCGGCAACGCGCCGGTCTCGAAATCCACCTGCGTGCGCAACAGTGAAAACTCGAGCTTTCCGACTTCGATGCGGCGAACCTCGTGCCCTGCTGCGGTCGCAGCTTCGGCATAAGCGTCGGCCATCGCGTGCAACAGGCGATGGCCCGCCGGGTCTGGATGGCCCTGGATGATCGCTATGCGCTTAGTCATGTACTGCTCCCTGGAGGGGGACCTTCATAGCGCGTTCGCTCAGACAGCTCATTGAGATTGCGCAAGGTCTGAAGGGAGGACCACGCCAGATGGAAGTCGTGGGAGACGACCGTCGGATAAGGCATCTGCACGCTAAAACGCCGGTCATTGCGGACCGGCAGTCGGTGGCGTCAGCACCAGCGGCGGCCGCGGCTTCGGCCGCGCGGCACCGGGCGCCGGCCTGACCTCGATCGGCGGTGGCAGCGGTGCGGCCTGCTGGCTCACGACAGGTGCATTGGGACTTGCTGCATTGGGAATGGCCGCATTGGGAGCCTGCGGCGCCCCCGGCGGACGCAGAACGCCGGCCTTGGCCTTCGGCGGAAGCCGGCGGGGAGCGCGGCCGGGAATCGGCACCTCGGAAGTTGGAAGGGCGGGCAGGACCGCGGCCGGCACCTCGATGGAAGGCGGCGCGGTCGCTGGCGGTGGAAGCGAGGCCGGCAATGGCGGCGGCGGTTCTCCGCGCTCAATCGCATCGAGCCGGCGGGTTTCGCGATCGATCG
>ORJL010847038.1_pt1 | contig 10259 bp, 9 predicted proteins | sample 1779941 | NCBI WGS metagenome assembly ORJL01 (sample SAMEA104232317, study PRJEB22302) | groundwater metagenome | biome: forest; feature: aquifer; material: groundwater | place: USA | collected 2011-08-07 | depth 5.8 m | reverse complement strand
CACGTTCATGCTTCATATAGCCTTTGACTGTTTCAATTAAGTTTGGAATTAAGTCATATCTTCTTTTAAGCTGGACATCTATCTGGCTGAGTGCGTTTTTGATTCTGTTTCTTAAAACGATAAACATGTTGTAAACAGCTATGATCCAAATTATGAAAATTACAACTACTGCTATTACAACCCATAAAATTATGTTTGCCATATTCCACAACAGTTTCAGATGACTATTTAAAACTTTTTATTTTTTACCTACAAAAATTTTATAAAGGGCTTTTGGATTTTAATTGGTACAATGGCAGACAAAGAAAAGAAGAATGACCCTATAGCAATAGAACTGGGCAAGCAACAGAGAGAGATATCTATATCAGAATTTTTTACAAAAAATAGGCATTTACTGGGATTTGATAATCCAGTCAGGGCCCTGATGATGACTGTTAAAGAGGCTGTCGATAATAGCCTTGATGCTTGTGAAGAGATGAAAGTACTTCCGGAATTAAAGATTCAGATAGATCAATTAAGCGAAGACAGATTTAAAGTTACAGTTGAAGACAATGGCCCTGGAATTGTAAAAAAACAGATTCCAAATGTTTTTGCAAAATTGTTGTATGGCAGCAAGTTTCACCGTCTGAAAATGAGCCGCGGACAGCAGGGAATTGGGATTTCAGCAGCAGTTCTTTATTCACAATTAACAACAGGAAAACCGACTAAAATAACATCTAAAATTGATCCAAAAAAACCAGCACATTACTATGAGCTTGGAATCAACACAAAAACAAATGAGCCAGATATCTTAGATGAAAATGATATTGAATGGTCAAAAGACAATGGCACAAAAATCGAACTGGAATTAGAGGCAAAATACCAAAAAGGAAAACAATCTGTTGATGAGTATTTGAAACAGACTGCAATCTCTAACCCACATGCAAACATTGTTTATATAACTCCAGAAAAAGAAAAAATAGAATATCTAAGAGCAACTGAAAAACTGCCTACTGAAGCAAAAGAGATTAAGCCTCATCCTCATGGGATTGAACTTGGGATCATGATAAAGATGCTCCATGATACAGGTGCAAATACTGTATCCGGATTTTTGCAGAACGATTTTTCAAGAATCGGGCCTGGTACAGCAAAGGAAATAATAGATGATGCAAAAATTTCAACTAACAAGCCTAAAGACTTGGAGCGAGATGATATTGAGAGATTATTCAAATCATTGCAAAGTGCAAAAGTCATCGCTCCTCCAACAGACTGCTTAAGCCCGATAGGACCAGAAATTCTAGAAAAAGGACTTCGAAAAGAGATTAACGCTGATTTTTATGCAACAACTACAAGGCCACCATCTGTTTATAGGGGAAATCCTTTTGTTATAGAGGCTGGAATTGCTTATGGTGGAGAATTAGAGAAGGAAGCGAGTGTTAGGTTGATAAGATTTGCTAATAGGGTTCCTTTATTATATCAGCAAGGAGCATGTGCTATAACAGAGGCTGCTACCGATGTTAGCTGGAGATCTTACGGATTACAGCAGTCTGGATCTAATTTGCCTGTAGGCCCAGTGTTGATAATTGTCCATATGGCATCAGTCTGGGTTCCATTTACAAGTGAGGCAAAAGAAGCAATCGCTCATTATGATGAAATTATAAAGGAGATTAAATTAGCGCTGCAGGAATGTGGTCGAAAACTTTATTCATATATAAGACATAATGTAAAAGCAGCTGAACAAAAAGAAAGGATAAGCCTGTTCGAAAAGTATATTCCAGAATTAGCAAGCTCACTTTCAACATTATCTGGAGAGAAAAAAACTATGATAGAAGAGGATTTAAGAAAAATACTAAAGAAAAATATGGCTTCATTATTAAATGAAAATGGACTAAAGGAAGATGACAAAGAAACAAGTAAAAAGTGAAGATGAATTAAAGTTATTCGGAAGTAAATTGGTAAATCAGATAACTAAGGGAAAAAATCCTGAAATAACTTTCACATTAAGATCATTGAATAATATTATTTACGATAAGAAGTCAAGAATATTAAAACTTGGAAATAAATCATCTACAAGATCATTCTTCAACGTAGCTCATGCAAAGAAATTTCTTCAAACTGTCGAAGTTGCTAGCATAATAAAAAAAGAACTCATTGAGTCTGGAAAACATGAGCATTTGAGAGGAGTTTTCTATATGGCAAAGAGAACTATTCCTGGCACTAATGTTAATATTGTGGATGACCAGGTTGAATCTGATAAGTCTATAGAAGATCTGGAAGTAATGACTGGATTGTCAAGAGAACAATTGCATGTTTCAGCGAATAAGATGGGGAGTATGATGGGAAGTATTATTTTAGAAGATTCTGGAGATACAATTGATTGCAGCAAACTTGGAAAAGGCGGTTATTCTATCCCTTCAATTACAGATGAACTTGAATTTAAAAAAGTTAATGCTAAATACATTCTTTATATGGAAAAAGCGGCAATCTTCGAGCGATTAAACGAGGATAAGTTTTGGCAAAAAAATAATGCTATTCTAGTTACATCACAAGGACAAACTACTAGGGGAATAAGAAGGCTATTGCAAAGATTAGCGGAAGAAGAAAACCTTCCTATTTATGTCCTTTGCGATAATGATATTTTTGGTGCATATATTTATTCTGTAATAAAATACGGCAGTATCGCATTGGCATTCGCTTCAGAGAAACTTACCATACCAAACGTTAAGTATATTGGAGTTACATGCGATGATGTTATTAAATATGACTTGAAGAAACACTTGATTAAGTTAACTGAACAAGATTTATCAAGAATCAAACAGGTTTCAGAGTATGCTTGGTTTAAGGATAATAAAGAATGGCAAAGACAATTCAAGATGATGAAAGAGTTTAATGGAAAGGTAGAAATCCAAGCTTTAAGCGCTAGAGGCATCAGTTTTATATCTGAAACATACCTTCCTGAAAAAATTAAAAATAAGGAATTTTTAGATTGATTTATATTCTTTTAAGAATTTTATACATTCATGATTAGGCTTTAAATTAGTTAAAGAACCTATTCTAATATCCTCTATATTGTTAACAATATCCTTTTTAGAATAATTTGAATAATTCAGCAACTTTAGTATTTGCTCCACTCTTAATAAATGAGTGCCATCAACTGTCCTAGATACATTGGCTTGCCAAGAATCTATCTTTTTTGCAATATCTTTCTGATACATATCTAACGATTCAAAGAAATATTTTCGAAATGCTGGTTTAAATTTGATGTGTACGTTTAAGTTTTTTGATATTTTGTTGAATCTATCTTGTTTGCGCTTGCATAAATAAAATAAATTTATATTGTATAATTTTATGTAGTTTTTCCAGTTCTGAATATTGATTTCTAATGAATTATCCTTTATGTTCTCTCTCACTTTGAAAGTTACGGATTCTAACAATAAACATTCACTTATTATATTTTTTAATTTCTTCTCTTTTATAGACAAATTAAAAGTTATTTGGCTTATATACGGCTTTTTCTCTAAATAATCTATTCCAATGCTACCTTCAGCAGCAAATATCCCTCTCAAAAATGCTCTTCTTGAATTTTCATCACTAATAATCTCATTTGTTAAAACATTATTAATAACAGATTCGAATATTAATCTAAAAATAACACCATTAATTTGTATGTGACAGGTTTCTTCTTTATGCCTATTAGAATATTTTGTTAGAATTCTATCAATTTTTAATTTATTAGACCACTCTTTAACTAGGTTATTATTAGATTTTTTGTAATGTACTAGTGTGGTAATATCTTTATTTTTAATGCGGAAATAATTTCTTAAAAAATTTAAAAAAAATCCTACTAAATCTTTGTCTTTTGAAACAAATGTCAAATGTCTTTTATCTTTATTATTAAAATCCCCATCACCTAAATAGAGAGCCAAAGCTTCTACAAATTTTTCATCAATCAATATCTTTTTGGGAAAAATAAATGACTTTCTGTTGTAATTACCTCTTTTTGCTATGTAGTTTACCTTTATTTTATTATTTTTTAATTCTTTTACTATCCAATTGTTCTCTTTCGGGAGAATTTTTATTATATTTATTTCCATGTTCCTAGAATAAATACTCCTCAAATTTATAAACCTTTAAATTAACCACACTTTTCCAATCAGCAATCAAATTTTTATATTGCTGTCTTATATTTCTTGAAATTAACTCATATTCTTCAGTATTTTTAGCTATGATTACAATAGTTAAATCATATTCTCCTAATATTGAGATTAGCTCTATTACATTTTTATGATGTGTTAAGAATGAAATAAATTTGTTTAGTTCTTCTTCCGTAATATTTTGAAGTTTTACCTGAATATTAGCCACTAAATCATAACCCAATGCTTTTGGATTTATGAATATACCAAATTTAGCTATAATCCCATTCTCATGAAGCTTTTTTATTCTTTTATGTGTTGAATCTATTGATAATTTAACAGCTTTAGCTATGTTCGTTAAAGACTCTCTTCCATTTCTCTGTAAAATCTCCAGTAATAGCTTATCTTTATTATCTAATGCCATTTGTCTTAATAATTAAGACTACTATATAAATCTTTCTTATTTTTTTAAGATAAACTGATAGATAAGCTTATTAATAAGTATATACTACTAATAAGTAATTAAATATTAAGATAGGGAGGTAAAACAAATATGAAAACATATAATGAACAACACAGACAGAAAGGAGAGAAAATGGAAATAAGACAAAATCTAGAAAACATTCTGGCTAATGTAATTGCTGGAGGAATAGTTGCTCTCTCGCCACATTATGCCCCAACAGCATTCAGATATTTTAGGGAAAGTGGCCAAAGAAATGGTGTGGATGAGCCTATTAGAAGCCTTAATGCAGCTCAGGCCATACTTTTAACAAGCATGTTTAATGTTGTTGCTTACGGAATTGCGTATGAATCGTTTCCAGAGTCTCGATTTTTTCCCTTAATGACAAATATCATTTCAGTTACTTATGAGATAAAAAAATACAAATCCCAAAAAAAATCTAAAATTTCAGGAGGTATATAAAAATGGAAAGTAATACAAAGTATAGTGGGGAAGACTATAAAAGAAGAGTTCTTTCGATGACGAGGTTGTTGGAAAGAACTATTACGGATGAAGAAATTGCGAAAAATAGTGAATTACAAAGACAAATTGATGAAAATTGCGAATATCGCATGGAGCTATTTAGAAAAGGAAAAATAAAAGCTTATAACAGAGAGTTAAGAAGATTTGGTCTTCCTGAGTTCGTTGAAAATAAGAGATATGATTCACCCAACACATTACTGAAAGGGTTTGGGGCCCTATCACTATCTGGTGCAATGTATTTATTTGGGAGAGATATTTTACCAATAGATAGTAATAGTTTAGAATTTTTGGTTCATGCAGCTTTGCCAGCAGGAATTGGAGCTTTTGGACTTTATAATTTAAGTATGTGGGCTGTCGATACAGAACATCACCATAATGTTGATGAAATATGTCGGGATCTTTCAAGACCAAGATGAAACTAAAAATAGCAGTAGTTCAATTTAGAATTAATCAATATCAACCGGAAAAAAGAATTCAATAGAAGTGTTGGTAAATTAAAGGTAAAACAAAATGGATAGAATATTTAACAACCAAAGAATAAGATATACAATCGAGGATTTTATCAAGGCAAAAACCCAAGAAGGGGGGTACAATGGTGCTTTGATTGGAATAAGCGGCGGCCTCGATTCAGCTACTGCTGCCTATTTGGCTGTAGGAGCATTAGGACAAAGAAATGTGGTTGGGTTAACATTTCAGTTTCCTGAGCAAATAACCCAAGATTTAAAAGATGCTCAAAAAGTTGGTTCTATTCTAGGAATTGAACATAAAATTATCGATGTTTCTACCTTGATAAAGAATTTTAGTAAAGCCGTTAAAAGTGAAAAATTGAAAAATAAAGCAAATGATGAATATTTGGCTTTGTTTGAGAGAATAAGTTCCACTTTATCGTTAACCTGGGCTGATGCATTAAATTATCTAATAGTATCCCCTACAAATAGAACTGAATTTCTTACATCTTATTATAGTATCGGTGGAAATATAGGACACATATATCCATTAGGGGGCTTATTTAAAACAGAAGTAGTGGAACTTGCAAAGTTTATCGGTGTTCCCGGAGAAATCATTGAAAAACCATCTAGAGATGGATTTGCAACACGGAAGCCTTCGGAAGTCATACTTGGTATGCCATATGAAACATTGGATAGAGTATGCTATAACTTAGCATTAGGTGTCGACTCTGGAGTTATTTCTCAAAATGAAAACGTCTTACATTCACAAGTTGAAGAAATTCAAAGAAGAATTAAAGATAGCGAGAGAAAACTCGAATTTCCAGAATGTAAAGTATATATGTCCGAGAGATTTGAAAAACTTGGAAAACCCAAAAAGAAACTTATAGTAACTGCATTCATGAGGTATGGGGGCGGATAGTTTAAATATTAATAGTACTTTTATTTAAAAAACAAAGGTGGTCATCAAAAATTAAAAATGAAACTAAGAATAGCAGTTGTTCAATTTGAGATAAAACAATATTCTCCTGATTATAATCTTAAGAAGGCTGAAAAATTCATTAAGAAAGCTTCTGATTCAAATGCCAATATTATTGTATTCCCTGAAGATTTTGTGACTGGACCTATAAGATTTATGAAGAACCTTGTTGATACAAATAGATATTATGAGAATTATTTTCAAAAATTGGCTAAAAAATATAAAATAGATATAGTTCCTGGTTCATTTATTGAGGAAGATAGAAATGGTTATTTTAATGTAACTCGATATATTGATTCAAAAGGTAAAATAAAAGGCAGATATAAAAAAGTAAACTTATGGATTCCTGAAAGAAGATGGTTAATTCCTGGAGATAAAGTTTGTGTTTTTAATACTAAATATGGAAAAGTTGGATTATTGATTTGTTGGGATTTAATTTTTCCTGAAATGTTTAGGAAAATGGTTAAGATGGGAGTAAAAATAGTTATTTGTCCTAGTTATTGGTGTTTTTATGACACTAAATATAGTCTAAAACACGATAAAAATACTGAGATAAATGTAGTTGACTCTTTATCATCATCAAGAGCTTTTGAAAATGGAATAGTCTTTATATATTGCAATGCTGCAGGAAAAATGAATTTAGGTAAACAAGGACATTATAAGAAAGATACATTAATTGGACATTCACAAATTACAGTGCCATTTAATGGAGCAATAAAGAAGATTAACCATAATAAAGAAGAGATGTTCATTCAAGAAATTGATACTTCTATTTTAAATGATTTTGAGTCATCATATCAAATAAAAAAAGACCTTAAAAAAAGAATTTTATACTAATGATATACTTGAACTGAACATTTTTACTATATAGAAACAATTTTATATTAAAGTTAAATAAGAAATATAATGCTTCAAATAGTTAAAGGAAAAGTTGCTAACAGTGGGCTTGTAAAGGGCAGAGCTGTAATAGTAAGAAGTTTAAATGATATATCAAAAATAAAGAAAGGAGATATTCTTGTATCTGAAAAGACAATTCCAGCAATGGTGATTGCAATGGAAAAGTGTGCAGGCATAGTAACAGATAAAGGCGGGATTACTTCTCATGCAGCTATAGTAAGCAGAGAACTTGGTATAACCTGCTTAGTAGGGTGTAAAAATGCTACTAAAATCTTTAAAGATGGAGACTTGCTTATTATAGATTCTTCAAAATGCATTGCAAAAAAAGTAAGTTTAAAAGAATATTCTTCCTTAAAACAAATTATACAAAAGAATACACTTAATACAGCCAAACAAATAACAAATGATACTTATTCTAAAAAATATGATATAATCTCCTTGAAAGATGTTAATTTGGAAGATTTCGCCCTTGTTGGTGGTAAGTCGTCAAGATTAGGAGAGTTATATTCAAAATTTAATGTTCCTAACGGTTTCTGTATTACGTCAAATGTTTTTAAAAAGTTATTTAGTAAAAAAATAACTAATTTTGATAAAAAGAATAACAATATTGATGATTACTCAAAAAAAATTAAGAATCTAATAGTAAACACAAAGTTACATGCAAAATTGAATAAGCAATTAATTATTGAGTTTAATAAATTAAAAAAACCTGTAGCTGTTAGAAGTTCTGCGACTATGGAAGATTTAGAAGGGATGAGTTTTGCAGGTCAACAAGATAGTTATCTTAACATAAAAACTCAAGAAGAATTTATCAAATCAGTTAAATTATGTTGGGCGAGCTTATTTAACACTAGAGCGATAGTTTATAGAGAAAATAATAAATTAAATCATGAAAGAGCATTTATGTCTATACTTGTTCAAGAAATGATAAAATCAGAAAAAAGCGGAGTCATATTTTCTATAGATCCAATAAACAAGAATCAAGAAAACATTATTATTGAAAGTGTAATGGGTTTAGGAGAAAAATTAGTCTCTGGAACAAAGAATCCTGATACATATTATGTTTCTAAAGAAGATTTTAGCGTTGTAAAGAAAGAGATAAATCAAAAAAATCCAATTCTTAGCAATAAAGAAGTAAAAGAATTAGCAATTTTAGCAAAGAATATAGAACTTTATTTTAACAAAGCCCAAGATATAGAATGGACAATATCAAATAATAAAGTTTTCCTGTTGCAATCTAGAAACATAACAAATTACAATCTAGATGATTTTAATAGATATTTAAATGCAATTGAAAATTCTTTTATGGATTATTCTCCTGATGAAGTATGGCCCCTTAGTGCAGTTCAAATAGAAGCCTATTTCGATGTCGATGAAGCTATTGAAATGTATTACATTATAGAAAAACTAAAGGGAAAGAATATAGATTCAATTATGGAATTATTTCCAAGACAAGTGTGTATGAAGTACTCTTTAATACATAATTTTATTGTAGGCCTAAAAGTTGCTAACATGTTAGGAATAAAGAAATATTCTAAAGAAGAAATTATCAATCACTTAATGTTCTTTATATCTATAATGAAAAATAAGCAGGAAAATGATGTATTCGATAATAATTCTAATAAGATCTATAATAAAAAGTTGATAGAAGAGCAATTGAATAAAACTTTTATAAAAACTAACAAACAAAATATTAAACAATTAAAAAGACTAATAACTATATCTGATGCACTAGTTTATTCTCTATATTATGATGTGTTTATATCTGCAGGCCTTGAAAGACATGGTCCATACGACGTTTCTAAAAAATACGGTCCTGGAACAAAAATGATAATTTTTGATTATTATGATTTAAAACCATCTGTTATATGGTCAAATTTAAAAAACTTGGAATATCGTAATTTAAAAATATCTTTAATATATAAAAATTCCAAGGTAAAAATAAACTTCATAAATAGAATAATATCAGATAATGATTTTATTAATAATGTGTTATATTTTAGCGTAGAATCAGATAAAAAATCTACAATAAATAGGTTGATAGAAGATTTCTCAAATTTAGTATACAATCAAACAAAATATGTAAGTGAATTAAGTGATTTAGATAAAGTAAGAAAAGGTGCTTTAATATATCATTATCAATTTAGAGAATTAAGAAATAAGTACTTAGGTGATTGGAAACCTAAATATATTGAAACTACTATAAGCAAATTTGGAGATAAATTCATCAAGAAATTTAGCAAGCCAAAAAATAGGACTCCTAAAGAGTTTAGAGACATTTATGATCCGAGAAAAAAAATGTAATCATACATACAATAAGATATTGGCTTTGGATGAGCTATCCATTAATTCTTAATAGATTAAAAAAGTGTGAAGATTTATAATTTTATATTTTTACTCTAATCAACTTTAGGCCCTTAAGAGAGTAAATTTTAGAAAAGTTTAAATAGAGTAACTTTTACTAATTTTGTAAAGCTTATGCTATATTATTAAAATGAGCAAATTAAACAATAAATTAATTCAGGGCACAAATGCTGTATCTGGAAGTGTAAGTGTTCTTGGAAGTTATCAAATATGCCATAATATTTGCATGGGATTAATATCATTATTATCTATTTTGGGCTTTACCATAGTGGGAATGCCATTATTGTTCTTAACAAAGATAGCAACTCCATTTTGGATTGCTGCAGTAAGCTTATTAACAATAATGGTAATTTTGAAATTAACAATAATGAAGGGCCTGTCTGTAAATATGATTGTTTTAAATTCTGGATTAATAATAGCCGGAATTCCATTTAAAAGTCTAGAAATTTACAAGAACTATTTTTTTATAGGGGGTGGAT
>ORJL010583036.1_pt1 | contig 10259 bp, 12 predicted proteins | sample 1779941 | NCBI WGS metagenome assembly ORJL01 (sample SAMEA104232317, study PRJEB22302) | groundwater metagenome | biome: forest; feature: aquifer; material: groundwater | place: USA | collected 2011-08-07 | depth 5.8 m | reverse complement strand
TCCCTCTGCACCCCCTTCTTGTATGTGGGGATCCCTCATCCTAACCTTCTCCCAGAGGGAGAAGGAATTCCTGCGTCAGCGGTGTAGTCGGGGAAAACGGACTCGTGCCCCATTCGGGGTAGTCAAGAAGGGGCTGGCCCCTTTTTGGGGGGGTCTAGGGGTCTCCCCTAGTCTTTTCCTTCTCTTCTTCCCCCTTCGGGGGAAGAAGAGAAGAGTCACCTCATGCCTAACAGCCCAGCCTGGGAAGGCTGGGCTGTTGGTAAAGAAAGGGGCCTGCAGACCTACTTCTTGAGCGGTTTCCATCCAGTCGGCTGGTGGCATTTCGCGCAGTTGTTATCCATAGGTGGATGCTTGGGGGTGTGACAGGTGTTGCAGAGGTAGTTCCCGGTGCTAAGAGTTTGGACTGCAGACCCCTGAGAGGGAACATGACACTGGGTGCACTGAAGCTGGCCGTGTGTAGCCGTGAGAGCCACCGGATGAGTCAGTTTCTGCTCACTCCAACTTTGCTTGGAAGAGTGGCACCGGGCACAATCCAACTGTGCCCCGTGGGGGCTCACATGGCAGGTCTGACAGGATTCCGGCTGGCTCACGCGCTTCTGGGTGTGGCAATCGATGCAGGTCTCCTGCACAGGTGTGTTCTGGCGGACCGCGATGTCGTGATTGGGTATCGTCCCGCTATGGCAACTCGAACACGCCACCTGGGCGTCTCCGTGCAGGTAGGTTGGATTGGGACTGGGATGGCAGACCGAGCAGTCCTTAGGACTCAGATTGACCGCCTGCACCATGGCTGGCGACTGCTCGAAGAGCCTTGGATGGACCAGCCGAACATGACACGTAGTGCAATTCTGGTCCTGATGGGCGCTGTGGGCCATCTTCAGAGCCACCTGGGGCATCGTTTCAGGCAGGGTGTCTCGGGGGTGACACGCCAGGCAACTTTCATTCTTGACGGAGGCCTGGGCGGGGAGGTCTACGCCGCCCGACAAATGGTCTGTGATATTGCGCAAGCCGTCGGTGCTTATCTTCGCATAGCCGGCAATCCCTCCCTCCGTATGGCAGTCCAGGCAATTAACATTCTTATGGCTCGAGATACGCCATTGGTCGTAGGCAGGCCCAATCTCGTGGCAGCTACCACAGAAGGAGGGATTGGAGGATACAGTGACGGCCACTCCCGATCCCAGGGCGCCCAGGGACCCGGCGCTGGCCGCCAGGAAGATCAAGAAGATCGCCCCGGTAGTCCCCAGTATGGTCCAGCGTCTCACCCCCCGGTGATGGGCAATCGGCCTGTGAAGCAATTCCCCCAGGCTGTTCTTCAGTCTCTGCAGGAGGCCTGTCTCTTCACTCATTGCGGTGTCCTTTCAGATCTTTTCCGTCGATAAGCCTGGTGCTCTCCCTGTGGGCCTGGGAGGATATCGGGCGACACCCCCGAATCTCCACTTCGCGGCGCATCAGAAGAGGGCCACCGGGACGGCAGCGGTCAGGGCCAAATACCGGAGGATGAACCCTCCCACGAGCACGCTGCCGTCGCTGACGATCATTCCGTAGGCCATCAGGGGCTTTCCCAAGAGAACCTCATATACATATATCAGGATCGGGTCCAGGATGCCGAAGAAGGCTATGCCAATCCAGAACCAGATGGAGAGGTCGCCAAACATCAGCATGTGCACTGACGCGTTCGCGGCGTCGGACGAGTTAGCGGAGAGAAGAAGCCATGAGAAGATAAAGAGCACCTCCACCACAATGATGAGAGAGTGTATCTGGTTTAGCGAGAAGAAGTGGTGGGCCAAGAGACGCCGCTCCTCTATGGGCTGCAGCACGGCATACACCACAGCCGCGGCCAGGCCGGTGGACAGGGCAGAGTCCATGAAGAGCACCGGCAGAATGGCCGAGTTCCAAAGCGGAACGGAGTTGAGGATGCCGATCAGCAGCCCGGTGTAGACCGTGGTGGCCAGTGCCAGGATCGTCCCCGCCAACAGAAGCCGGCCCCGGTAGGGCTCGATCGCCATGTGAATAGGGGTCATCATATCCTTTAGCATGGTCAGGCGCCCATACAGTTTGGGATGGTGGAGCTTCCTCTTTTCCAGCCAGGGCCAAGTCTCATGGAAGTCCAATTCCAGGAACGCCAGGGTCATCGACACCGTGACAAAGGCGCTGATGATCCAGGCGCCCCAGCTCATGATCGAGCCGGGATTGCCGAAGAAGAGGAAGAATATCCGCCAGGGCTCTACCTTACCCGCCCCAAGATCGAAGATCAGGAAGGGCATACCCAGAGCCACCAGAGGGCCGGATATCAGCGTGCCGGAATGGACCAGGGGCTTGAAGGTCTGGCGGCTGTAGATCTCCGCTCCCACCGCGCAGAGAAAGGCGCCGGCCCCGGCGCCGGCCAGGAAGAGATATATGGCAATCGGTAGTCCCCAGGCCATCACGTCACCTCACGTAGAAGATATTGGGGCCGGTTCTCAGGTCAGGCCTGAGAGGTTTGGCCTTCTTGAGCGCCAATAGGCGAGAAACCTCGCTGTTGGGATCGTCGAAGTCCCCGAAGTTCCGCGCCCCGGCCGGGCACGCCAGCACACAGGCCGGCAGGACACCCTTCTGGATTCGGACGTCACACAGGCGGCACTTGCCAGGCGTTCCCCGGGCCTCGTTGAAGGCGCGGGCCTGATAAGGGCACGCCACCACGCAATATTTACAGCCGATGCATCGTCCTTCGTGGATCAGGACCAGGCCGTCCGCGCGTTTGTAGTTGGCGGCGGTGGGGCAGACCCTCACGCAGGGAGCGTCGTCGCAATGCTGGCACTGAACAGTTAGGAACTGCTGGCCGACAGACGGATAGGCGCCCTGGTCCTGTATCTCCACCCTGAGCCAGCGTTCCTCGGGATCGAGTTCCCACTGAGCCTGGCAGGCCACAGTGCAGGAGGCGCAGCCCACACACTTAGTAAGGTCCACAATCAAACCGTATCTGGCCATTTTGCTACCTCCCACCGGTAATAGGAATCATCATGCTCTCCTCACGCGCACCACCGTCTCGCCCGAGGCGGCCCCTCCGGCAACCCGCTCCATGCTCTCAGAAGTGAGTCCGTTGTCACTCACGCCCTTATGATAGGCGAGCCTCTGCGCCGGTACGTTGTGTCCGAAACCGTGGGTGGTGAAAACAGCCTCCGGGTGAATGCCCTCGACAACCATGGCCCGTATGTTGATCTCCCCGGCGTTAGACGTCACTACCAGGAGGTCCCCTGACTTGACGCCCATGCGGGCGGCCCGTGTGGCGCTTATCCAGAGTCGATTCTCCGGGCTAAGCTCATGCAAGTAGGAGTTGTTCTGGGTGGCCGTGCCGGTATGGGCTGCGTCCCGTCCCTGGACCAGACGGAAAGCGTCCGTCTCCCTGGGCAAGGCCGAAGGAGGCGAATAGGCCGGCAACGGGTCCGAACCGGCGGCTTCCACCCGTTTGCAGAACAGCTCGATCTTGCCGCTGGGGGTCTGGAAAGTAGGGACGCCGTACGAAGGTCCTTTAGGATCCGTCCAGATGCCCTCTCTTCCGAGGCCTGTCAAGCTGAGGCTCAGTGGTCTCAGACTCTCCTGTATGACCTGGTCAATTCCGAAGTTGAAGTGGTCCCCCAGTCCGGCGGCCTGGGCCAGTCCCGTTATGATCTCATAGGACGGTTTGGTATCGTGGAGGGGCTTGACCACTGGCTGCCGCAGGGCGACCTCGGATACTAAGTAGGTGGAGGGCGAGATGGGGTCCAACCTCTCGAGGTAGGTGGATTCCGGCAGGATATAGTCGGCCAGTTCCCCCGTGTCGGTTATGTGGGTGTCAATCACCACCAGAAGGTCCAGTTTGCCAAGGGCTTTCAAGACCCTGGATGTATCGGGCAGGGAACGGGCGGGGTTGATATGGTTCGTGACAAGGGCCTTGATGGGATAGGGTTGCCCGGAAGAGATTATCTCCGGCAGCATCTGGATGATACCGTCCCTGGAGGACGCCAGGGGGTACTGAGGTCCGCCGGCCCCGTCTGCCCGAACTGCGCCAATGCCTGGTGTTGCGGGCGGCTGGTAGGCGCCCAGAGGACTTGAAGGAGGAGTGAGAAGACCACCCCTGGCTCCGTAGTTGCCCAGCAACGCGTTGAGGGCCAGAGCGGCCCGCGCCGTCTGAAAGCTGTTGCTATAGGTGGCGCCCCAGGCGCCGTGACGCCCGGGATCGACCAGGGCGGCCGGCCGCGCGGCCCCGATTTCCTGTGCCAGTCGACGGATGGTCTCCGCTGGGACATCGCAGAGGCCGGAGGCCCAGGACGGAGTCTTGTCGGCCAGAAAGAACTTGAGCTCATCGAAGCCTGCGGTGTTGGCCCCCACGAAACCCTTGTCGTACAGGTTTTCCGCCACGAGCACATTCATGATTGCCAGGAGCATGGCCCCATCGGTTCCCGGCCTGATGGGTATCCATTCATGGGCCTGGGCTGCCATGCGCGACAGCCGGGGGTCCACCACCACAATCTTGGCGCCTTTCTCTTTGGCTTGAAACAAAGCGTTGGTGGAGGCAGTGTAGAAGATGCTTTCGGCGTAGTTTCGTCCGAAGAGCAACAGATATTTCGAGTTCCTGAGATCCGGCGCCGGCTCCCATCCCAGGGTGAGATTGGCGGCCAGCCGCGAGGATGCTTGCCCGAGAGACGCGTGCGTGAAGATATTGGGCGAGCCGAAGGCGTCCATGAATCGGCGGTCCCAGAGCTCAGAGAGGTCCGGGTGCACCGCCCAGGCCAGAGTCTGGGGGCCATCCGTCTTCTTGAGAGCTGCTAGCTTCTCCCCGATCTCCCGAAACGCCTGGTCCCAGGAGATGGGATCGAAGAGCCTGTCACCGACTCTTTTCAGCGGGGTTCTTATCCGGTCGGGATCGTACAACAGCTTGACCCCGGCGCTTCCCCTGGCGCAGATCTTGCCCTGGCTCTGGGTGTGACGATAGTTGCCCTCAAGTTTGTACAGGCGGTCATCCACTACATAGGCAATCACCCCACAACGGGCGTCGCACATGCCACAGACCGTGGGAACGAGATGGGGCATCTTGTCCCAGGTTCCCTTGGTGGTGCCCTTTCCAAGTACCTGCGTAGCCCCCAGGGCGCCCGCCCCCATCGTGACGGCCCCGGCAGCCCCCATCGCCTTGAGGAAGTTTCTTCGTGATATTCGTATGCGGCTCATTTATGTCCTCTTACAATCCAGGATGTTCGCTTTCGACGATCTGAGGGTTCTGCTCTGCCACGTCCGGGTCCAAAGGCCCCTCGGTCAGCCGGGCGTACTCCAGAGGATGCTCTTCCAGCATTCGCTCCTCGGAGATCTTTCCGGTAAAGATGGTGGCGTCGAACGGGAATTTGCCGGGCTTGAGATGAGTGCCATAGAGATGCCAGGTCACGATGACCAGAAGGGCCAGAAGAGCCTCGCCACCATGAACGCCCTTGGCCGCAGGCACCAGCTCTCCGGGCAGCATCGAGGTGAACTGCACTGGGAAGATCATCACCAATCCCGTCAGGATCATGACCACGGTGCCCCAGACCACGCCCCAGTACTCGAACTTCTGGGCATAGTCGTAGCGATCGAAAGCCGGGGGGCTCTTTCGCCGGCCCACGTAGTAAGAGACCTGATGGTAAAGGTCCTTGAGGTCCCGGGGCCTCGGAGCCATGTCAGGTACCCTTCGGCTGTTCGCCAGACCGAAGGCGATGTTGATGACGTGGAATACGGACTCCAAGATCATCATGGCAGCGAAGAGCCGGTGAACTACCCTCACCGTTTCGATGCCCCCCATCAAGAGAACCATGCTCTCGCCCCAGGACGTATAGGAGAACCGCTGAGGCACACCCGTGACTACCAGCGCCGTGAAGGAGACCATCAAGAGAAAGTGCTCTGCGCGTGACCTCCAGTTGAACCGCACAAACTCACGGCTCTTCCCGAGATATCCGTCCATGGCATTCCAGTTGATCGCTTTCGGCGCTTGCATCACTTACTCCTTCTGAAACGGCCGGCGAATGTCTTGGTCAAGTCAAGTCCAATGTGAAGTAGCAGGCCTCCCACGGTCAAAGGAATCATGATGTTATAGAACAGGCGGGCGTAGTAGACCAGCGGCCACTTCTCGGGCGTTGGATCGTAGTGCTGTAGCCATGCGTCCGGGAAGTTCGAGGTCGCCTGGGGATGGCACTGCTGGCAAGTGGCCACCAGATTGGCCCTGATCACCGGCGATTGAGGGCTGTCGATGGCCTGAATATCATGGATTCCGTGGCAGTCTGTGCAGACCGCCTTGCGCGGCCAGGCTTGTCCCCCCTCTTTCTGGTAGAATTCCACGGTGACACCGTGGAAATCCTCCAGATAGGTCTTTGCCACCAAGCTGGATATGCCGTACTTGGACATCACTGCCGAGTTGCTGTGGCAACCAGAACACATATCAGGGGAGTCGGCCCGGAAGGACGCAGTTCGTGGATCGTGTATGCTGTGTACCCCGTGGCAGTCGGTGCAAACCGGTACATCCTGGTTGTCCTGCTCCACCAGCGCCTTGCCGTGGATGGATAAGGCATAGTCCTGGCTGATCTTGCCGTGGCATTCGGCGCAAGTATTGGAGATCTTCGGTCTCGGGGCCTGAGGATGACTGACGTTATGGGCGCCGTGGCAGTCCGTGCACACCGGGGCGTCTTTATTGCCGCCGGCAAGCTGAACGTAGTGCATCGAGTCGAGGGCCTTGGTATACTGGTCGAAATGACACCCCTTACAGAGTTCGTAGCTTGCCAGTGAATAGGCCCGCGAGTTCATGGCAAAGATGGCGCGGTGCGGATACCCTTTGATGTCCGTATGGCACCCTATGCAGGTCAACTTGTCAGCATGTGTTGACTGGGACATCTGTTGCGAATCCACGTAGAGGCTCACGCTCTCGCCGCCAGGCAGCTTCCAGGTCAGGTTAGGATTGCCGTGGCAGGTGAGACATTCGTTGCCGGGCTCCTTGGGAGTAGCGGCAGGTTGCGAAACCGGCGCCGGTGGTCCCTCTTTGTGACAGCCGGTGCACCCGTTGATAGGCCAGCCGGCGTGTCCGGACGGTACCGCATGAGTGGAACCAGGCCCGTGACAGCCGAGGCAATCCATACCCGGGGCCAGCGGGTGTGGGGACGGAGGTTGGGCGCCGGCGGTCTCAGGGGCCCATAAGAGAGACAGCCCTAGGATCGCGACCCCAGCCAGGAGACATAAGGCGGCCGCTTTTCGCCACATCTTAGACATCACCCCCTCGCTCTTTCCATGCGCCTGAGCAAATGGGTCAGGGCGGGTCCAGGGAAACGGTCGAGGAGGACATCCATTATCTCCCCGACCCTGGATTGAACGAACTCCTGGCGGCTGCAGCTTGGACTGTAGAGATAGCCTCCAGCCTCGCGGCGCCGCCCCAGCAGACGCTTGCGGTTCAGATTTCGAAGCACGGTCAGCACTGTCGTATAGGCGATCTCCCTCTTTTTCGAGAATACCAGGTAGACATCGCGCACCGAGGCCTCGCCCTTCTGCCAAACCACTTCCATTACTTCTGCCTCCAACGGTCCCATGGCTCTTGCCATCTGGAGCAGGTGTAGGTCCTGGGCACAGGCCTCTCGCGGGTGGTCCTGAAGGGCCTCCCGCATTAGATCGGCTAGTACTAACTCCCTTCGTACGTTAGGGCCAAAAAAAATCGCCTCTTGGCCCGTCCCCTCAGACTGCTCCGGCATCACAGTTCGCCTCCCTCGACCAGGTGGGATGGGCCCGAAGGCCCATCCCACTGAGTACTCATGTTTAGCGGAAGACCACTATGTAGATCCACAGACCGCCCTGGTACACCATGGCAATTCCTGCCAGCAACTCCACCATCCGGGCCATCATTCCGGCCAGATCTCGTACACTATAGGTGCCTGCCGTATGAACCGCCGAGATGTGCAGCTCCCTGCGCCGGTACAACGCGCTCAGGGAATTGACCACCAGGAACGCCCCCACCCCAATCACCAAGCCGAACAACATGAAGGCCATCAGGATTCCGAGCGGATTCATTTCCTATTTCTCCTTTCTCAGTTGATTTTCAATTAACGTTCCGGCCTAGTGGACGCCCGCCAAGATCGCCAGGACCTTGACGATCACGAGCCCCAATAGGATCCACATCACGAAGGTGGCGACTGCCTGGAAGTCATCGCCCTCAAGCGCTTTCTCCAGGACAGGTAGGACTGCCATGAACCCCACGGCCAGGAAGCCGGCGCCTTTTGTCTTGCTGTCCATTTCAGTTTCCTCTTCTCGGCTCACGCTGAGCGGATGGCCGCCACCAGTTCCTCTTGTTTGGTGGCAATACGCTGGTCTTTGTGATAGACTTCCACTTTGCCGTCCTCCGGGTTCAGACAGACAACCTTGGCCTTGGGATTCTGCTCCAGAAGATCGACTATCGCCTGTCTCGCCCGGCTTCCGAGATCACAGGTGTCAACGATGATCACATCAGGTGTCACTGCGACCGCAAAACCGCCTGGACTCTCCTCTTTGCGCATTTGAAGGCTCGCAATGTCCATGCCCCTCTCTGTTCGCAGAAGGTTCTCGATCCCCTGTGCCAGGAGAGAACCTCTATAGAGGATCAGTACTTGCTGGCGAGCCACTTCACAACCTCAACTTAACCATCTACTCTTATCCTGCTTATATGTTAGACCCGCGCACATAGGAAAACATCGTCCCTTGGGCTTACGGTTGGTACTATGAAAGGCCTAGCACGAATGCCAGGCCTTCAGGGGTACTGCAGGTTTGTTTGTTAGAGCCAGCGCGCGCTGGCGCGCATTCGGGGGAGTCTAAAGTACTAGGACTCGTGCTGCTGAGACTGCTGGATGAGGCCCTGGCGGAGGGCGTAGGTTGCTGCCTGGACCCGATTCTGGAGGTGGAGCTTGTCCAGGATGTTGTGCATGTGGTTCTTGACGGTGCGCTGGCTGATGCAAAGGCGTGAAGCGATCTCCTTGTCCGGAGACCCATCGCTAACCAGTTGCAGGACCTCGGCTTCACGGCGCGTCAGGTCGCCTCGGGCGATATCGGCAGGCTCAGGCCGCCGGGATTGAAGTGCGAACTCACTCAGTATCTTGCGGGCCATGGTCCGGGAGATCGGGGCCTCCCCCTGAAACACACCTTTCAGCAGTTCCACCAGTTCCTCCGCATTGAGGGTCTTGAGTAGATAGCCCTCGGCCCCGTTCTTTATGGCTTCGAAGAGATCGTGATCGTCCTCCGAGACGGAGAGCATGACAATCCGGACGTGGGGCATCTCTTCCTTTATCAGACGGGTGGCCTCGAGTCCGTTGCACCGGGGCATCTTGACATCCATCAGGATGAGGTCCGGGACCAACTCCCGCGCCTTGTCCAGCGCCTCCAAACCATCGTTGGCGACGCCCACAACTTCGATGTCGTCCTGCATCGAAAGCAGGCTGACCAAGCCGTCCCGAAATAAAGCGTGGTCGTCCACCAAGAGCACGCTGATACGCTCCATCTATCCTCCTAGTGCCGTCTTTGGAAGGCGGACCACCACCCGGGTGCCGTCCCCGGGACTGCTCCCCACCGCAAACTGGCCTCCCGTCTTCTCTGCTCGCTCCCTCATTATCTGGAGCCCGTACCGATGCCCTGGTCCTTCTTGTATGCTTTCCGGATCAAAGCCCTGGCCGTCGTCCCCGACGGTAAAACAAATCTCTGAACGCGTCTCGGTCACAGAGACCCAGGCCCGGGTTGCCCGGGCGTGCTTGCGCACATTAGTAAGCGCCTCCTGAATGATGCGCAAGAGCTGCATCTCCGTTTCCAGGCTGAAGCGAATGGCCTCCATGCCCCCGGTGTTGAACTCCACCTTCAGGCCAGTCTGTTCGCTGTAGCGGACCAGGAAACCGGCCAGGGTAGCCACCAGTCCCAGTTCCGGAGTGACGGTAGTACGTAGACTCAGGATGGACTCCCGCACATCGGCACACGCGTCGGTGGTGGCCTTCTCCATGTCCTTTAACTCGTGTTGCGCCATTTCGGTCTTCCCGCTCTTGAGCGCCTGCGAGGTCGTCAGGGTCTTCAGGTTCAGGTACGCGAGCACCTGGCCGAGCGTGTCGTGCATCTCGGCGGCAATGCGTTCACGTTCCTCCGGGTTTGCCACCTCGCGGTTGCGTTGATCGACCTCCCGGCTGCGCTGCTCGACACGTTGCTCTAGCTCCTGGTTCCAGACTTCGAGTTGCGGCTTGGCGATTCCCCGGCCATCCAGAGCCTGCCTCTGGGCCTCGAATCGCTCCTCGTCG
>ORJL010359937.1_pt1 | contig 10260 bp, 7 predicted proteins | sample 1779941 | NCBI WGS metagenome assembly ORJL01 (sample SAMEA104232317, study PRJEB22302) | groundwater metagenome | biome: forest; feature: aquifer; material: groundwater | place: USA | collected 2011-08-07 | depth 5.8 m | reverse complement strand
TCATGCGGCTCTTTAAGCCACCATTGGGTATGGATATCAAAGGCTGTTCCGGTATCAAGAATAAGGTCAAGGGCCGCGGCTACTTCACAAAAATAGGCGCCGCGTGGATTTACACTCGCACTCCAACTATGCTGGAGCCAACACCCTTTTACGGCATTAATATAATAATCTCCCAATATTGCCTTTGACCTTACCAATATAGGGCAGTGAAATATCTTTTTATGCGTATGGTCGTTTGGAAAGACTGCCCCAAAGGTATTTGCAATAATCGATGTGTATTTCTTGAATTCTTGAGGAAGCGCACTCCATAACCCTAGCCGCTCCGGAGGGAAATTTGTCTGAAGATACTGGCATATCTCTTTGAAACGCGGGTGTATCAAAGGCTCGCCACCCATAATTCCCACTATAAGTGCTGTTCCTTCTATGTTTATATTGTCCACAACTTCCTTGAAATAATCCAGCTTCATCATATAAGGCTTGTTATGGTGTCCTACTAACCGCGTGCAGTTAGCGCATCTATATATGCACGCATTGGTTACCTCTATCTGGATTGCTTCTTTTAGAGCGATCGGCCTAATTTCACTAACCCTTTCATTCCAAACCATTTATCCTCTTTAGAATTTCCAGCGCCCCCAAGTCACTGTAAACAACTACCATCTTAAAGTAACAACATAGAAACAGGACTGCGATCCTTTGTCAACTCTTAGTCTTCTTACACCTGAAATCTTGATTTCAATAATAGCTCATCCTATCCCCTAAATTCCTCGCTTTGGCCAACAAAGACTTTACGGAATTCATCATTACTAAGTTGCAAATTCTTAAAACTATCTATAATAATTGTATTTGGATCTTTAAGATAGTATACGGTTTCTGTCTTAGCCAACGATGAGAGTCGATGCGAGACAATAATAATACTCGTATCCTGGTAAACATCCTTAATAGTTGTTAATATTTTTTCTTCGCTAGCTGAATCAAGCGAGGAAAACGCTTCGTCAAAAATTAGAATTCGTGGACTTTTAATAAGCGCACGCGCAATAGCAATACGCTGTTTCTGGCCTTCAGAAATCTTACAGGCATTTTCGCCGATAACCGTGTCATAACCTAAGGGCAAATTAAACGCAAACTCATTAATACCAGCAATGCGCACAACCTCATCTATTTGCGCTCCCGAAACGTTTCCCATACCGTAACAGATATTATTTTTTATAGAATCATTCCACAGGAATGGCTCCTGTAATACAATTCCTATTTGCTGTCTTAATGAATTAATTTTTAGCTCCTTTAAATCCACACCATCTATACATATTTGTCCATGCCAAGGATTATAAAGTCGTAACACCAAATTCAATAGCGTTGTCTTACCACATCCAGAAGGCCCCACTAATGCAATATGTTTTCCGCTTTTAATGTTGAAACTTAAATCTTTTATAATATACTTACCTTGACGGTAGCCGAAACTAACCTGGTTAAAAGATATATCGTAACTCTTAAAATCTGCTTCCCTTGCTCCAGGTAACTGGTTTATCCTGTCTTCCTCATCTAATATCTTAGCTATTCTCTCACAGGAAATAACCCCTGAGACACTCTCCTGGAAAAACATAGCTATCTGACCCTGTAAAGCTATTAACTGGCTCAAGTAAACCATTATTGCCATAAGAGTACCTAAACTCATCTGCCCTTTTATCACTTGATAACCACCATAAAAAACTATTAAGCCAGTAACAAAGTTTCCGGCTAAAGAAGCCGCAAAACCTCCGATAATTTCTAGTCTCATGTTTTTTGTATTTATTTTTATACCGGTAATTAATTTCTTTAAGTAAACACGCATAGCAGAGGATTCCCGGCCAAAGGCTTTAATTAACTGAATATGCGAAAATACTTCATTTAGGTTCTTAAATATCTCTTGTGAGTTTAGAATTAAAGCCTGCCAAACTAAACGCATCTTACGGCTAAAATAATATGGTGGAAGATAAAGAATGGGTGCTAGACATAGCGATAGGACAGCTATCCTCCAGTTAAAATAAAAGATAATTGACAAAGTAATAAGCAACTTCGGAAAAATAGCTACCGCCCGTGTAGGGATATCCATGATGAATGCTGTTACACGATCTGCGTCGTAGCTTGTCTTATACATATGCTCTCCGGTAGATTTATCCTCAAACCAACCTAGAGTAAAATTCTGGATGCACCGAAAAATATTCCGATTAAGGTCAAAATTTACCTTCAATTTAATGTACCGCTCTAGGAAATTTGACCAAGAACTAAGTAAGCCAGTCAAGATGAGAACGCTACCTCCAATCAAGGCGAGAATGAAAAAAACCTTTAGATTTTTGTTACCTATCGCATTATCAATAACCAGCTTAATTAAGTAAGGGTTAACTAACCCTAATAACGAAACTAGAGCCTTTAGTATGATTACCGTTAGCCATTTATTACGGTATTTGAAAGTATACCTAGTAAATCTAGATAATAATGCAATTCCTTCATGTAAAATCATAGACATTTAACCTCTCTTATCGTGCTTTAAAACAGTTAAACTAAGAATGTGCTAGCCTTATTAATAATTATATACGGCTTAGTAAAATAGTAAACATAAACTTATATAAACTAAGTAGGCAAAGAGAGCGGGCCTAACTAAAAACATATATTTTACCATTTAGAGTTATCCTGTTGCTCATTAGTTATCTGAACTGAAATATAATTTTTAAAATACACTCAGGTAGTGGTTTACCATTCTAATGAGTGATTTTTAAGTTTATTATGAACACTGGTATTATTTCTAACTCTATATCTACTAGCTTTGGTTCCAATTTCTCACTGAATATAAAAATCAATCCTCTTGAACTTCTTAAATTGTTATGGCATCTTTACAGAATGTTAGATTTGCGACAACAATAGGTAATCCCTCTTCTTTTGATTCATGAAGAAATCACTGTTTAAAACAAAATTTTCTCTTTGAGATCATTATTCAGTTTAAAAAATGTGGGACAATTCTCAAAATAATGCACTCTTCCTCCAAGACGATTATGTAATGATTTACATTTTATGGTTATTAACTATAAGATTTTAAAGCACAATTTAGCTATTTAAAATGGTAGCCTAGGCTGATATATGACTCTATCAATCCCTAGTGCTCTTAGGTACTCTAATGTAGGACTAGTCGTGCAATAGAATACCGTATTCCCGATTGCATAAATACTAAATGATGTCGATTCGTTTTTTAATCGAATAAAGTAATTTTTACATTCTTTATGACATGCTTTATATGTAGAGGTTAGCTTACCGCAAGATCTTGTCGTTGATATATAACCAAACGGAAAATATATAGATAGTTTTAATTTTTTATTCGGCTTTAAGTTCATTTTCCAAACCAGATTATCAATTTCGGCCCTACCAATACCATTAGAAAGTATAAAGTTGCGAAAAATAGAAACATTTAAAGCACAAGTCCGATAATAAGCTGCAAGGCTACTGGGTATTTTCTTAGGTAAAATAACCTCCTTCATTTGATCTTTAGCAGAATAAATTATCTTGGCGCTCTGATCCCCATTAATAATGTCATTTAAGCGAGGATCCCGACGTTGCCTAGACAAAAGCCTACCCAAAACCGGAGTTAAATTTTGGTAGTTGTCTCTAATCAACTTGAATACCCCCCAATCATTAAATACAACCTCTATATTTTCATGCTTATTTAAAAAAGCTAAAATATACCCAAGCTTTTCTATGCCTATATTAGTCACGAAAGGGGTAACAAAAGTCAATCTTTTGTTTGTTGATTTTATGAAATCGATCCAAGACTTTGCCTGTCTTAGGGTTGGGATTAGGTTTTCGCAAAATTCATTGCCAAAGTATATTCTCTGAAAATTTTTGTTAATATCTTCAAAACGGTTTGTAAAAATCGCTTCTTCTATTTTATCATTCATGTTTTATAAAAGAACTGTGGAGGTAACAATCGAATTTACTGCATTGTTTTTCTCCATTAAATACAACATTTGAAAACATGGACTTACACCTAACCCGGAATTCAGATTTAGAAATATCAGTTTTATACAGGGACTTCAAAACCTGAGATAATAATCTAACAAGCTTAGATGTCTCTTTTGAATCTTGACCCCTTCCAACGATTTTTAAAGATTTTATTCGAAAATCCTTTAAATCATATAAATCGCACATCCTACAACCAAATCCTTTATTTTTATTAACATCGTATTGTAAGCTTAAAAGTTTCCTTGCCCCTGATGCTGAATCAAATGCTTCAAATTTATTCTCTAATAATTCTTTAAAATAATAGTTACACCCCCCACTGCACATCTGCGTATCGTAAGCCCTAGTTAAAAATATTCTATTTTTTACTTTTTTTGCTTTGAGCTCAAGTTGTTCAGAGCAATGAAGGAATGTACATAAACTATCAATAAAACCACCACAATTTTCTCTTATAATAAAAATCTCGACATCGATATCTGTCTTGACCTCGGAAATTATCTTCGCGATTTCTTTGGCTGTCAGTTGTCTATCTAAAATTACTCTTTGGGCGCCTAGCTCTTTATAAAAATCAGCCGCAAACGAATTAAAACAACCAGCGATTGTGCTTATATGGATCTCTTTATTAAACTTATTTTTCAAAAACAATATTAACCCTATATCTGCAACAATAATCCCTTTTACACCAGATAATGACTGGAGAGTATGTATCAATTTCAATAACAGGGGATATTGCTGGGCAACATACAATCCATTTACTGTTACGTATACAGGAAGCTTGAGTCTCTCTGCTTCTAATACAGCTTTTTTAAAAATGGAGTAATTATCGAAGCTGCCTTCTTCTCCCCGTCTATTTAAAATATTAAATGCCAATGGCCATCTATTTTTTAGATCTTTTGTAACATATCCACAATAAAGTTCATCCGCACCTGCGTTTTTTAATATTCTAATATCATTTATTGTCGTAAACGGAGCTAAGATTTTGAAATGATCTTTTTGCATTTTATATTTGTTTTCTCATAAAACAACACAGATTATTACCCGTCTCATCATGATGTTTAGTAATTTTTTGTATTTTGAATTTGTCACTAAAAATTAATTTAATGTCATTAGGGGTAAAAAGTATTTCAGACTGGTGTACTTCAAGACAATTCAATAACCATGCTAATTTGCCTAAAAAATGATAGAAACTTTCCTTCGGTAATTTTTGTTGACAGTGACATATAAGATAAAAACTGCCATCTGGGCTTAAAAGCTTACTTATCAATTGTGCATACTCATTATGCAAAATGAATGGTACATGATGGAAACACCCCCTGTCAAAAATAAAATCGAAATTTTCGCTTTTAAGATTCATTTTGAAGATATCTCTATTTAGGAATTTGCATTTAACATCGGCTTTTTTAGCTGATTCTTTTGCAATTTTAATAGCTATTGAAGAAATGTCTACGGCAGTAACATTGCTACCCTTCTCAGCCATAAATATAGCATCCCTACCAGTCCCGCTGCCTAATTCCAAAACATTTCTAGGGACATGTCCATTGCTCTTAAATATTTCTCCTAACAAATTAAACGGCTTATTATCTTCCCATGGTAAACTGGATGTGACTTGTTCAACATAACGCTTAAAATAAGCCATTTCCCAAAAATACTTCTTTTTCTTAGCCAGCATTTTATAAATAACTTTAGAACCTGAAGATTTCTCTAGAAACGCAGCGATTTTTAGCATCGAAACATCCCGAATATCTTTGCCTCCAAATTTGTTTATTATTCTCATCAAAATGGGCACATATACTTCAATACTGGACAATGTATCATTTTTTTCGTAGAATTCTATCGCGGCCATCAATGCGCTTCTAACCTTCATTTATTATTCCCCTTAAAAGCTTCTTGGGTGAATTATCAAAATGTTTTTGCCAATTCTTAATATTATCTGTAATATATTTTAATATCTCTTATAGGTTATTTCTTTTTGTCCTTGATATTAAAATAAGAGCTTCTGATCTTATACTATATTCGTAAACTGAGGCTTGATTTCAGATAACCTTACCACAACTATTAATTTGGATTATAAAAAGATCATGAATTTACTTAGACCAAGAAAAGAAACGAATTCATGAAAAAACCACCTATGTCGAGATTGATCACACGTTTATTATTTCTAAAAGTAATGGTAAATTTAAAATAGTTTTAATGTAGCAGCCAAAAAAATTAGGCTACCATATATCTTAATACAAACCGAAACATATTTTTTTATTGATCTACTTAAATTCTAGAAAATAATTATGTTGGGATCAAAAACCAGATTTTGATCAAAATTATATTTACTATAATAAGCACAAGGAGAGCATCTGCTTTAATCATCAGCTTGCCGAAAACATCTTGCCGAATGTCCTGGCCAAATCGCAGTAATAATCAATTTCTGATTCCATGTTTTTATTCTCTAAAAGCGATTTACCAGGACACCAATAGCAATGCTTCCTAAGTTTGCAAAGCGCACATTTTGCAAGAGAGCAAAATTTCTTATTTTTAATATAACTATTTAATTTATTTAAAGCGTATTTGATATCCATAACCAACAAATCAAAATTCGGAGTTCTTACCTTCATACAAGGAAAAGTATTTCCATACGGATCCACTAAAAGGTTATCCTTATTCCCAATAGCGCACTGAAACAAATTATTGTCTCCGCTTTTGTTATTCTCGCCGCAAGATTCAAAATCACTCAAAGGCAGGATAATCTTTTCTTTTACAATATCTAGGATATCCTGCGGAGACAATCTATAGCTACAAGGAGTAAGATCCCCATCTAGACGAGGGAATAGATCAAAGCTAGGTTTAATTTCTAGCCTTCTTGAATCAATGAACTCTTCGATTTTGCTTAATTCTTTCACGTTATCAATCGTAACCTGTGTTTTAATCTTCAGCTTAATTCCTGATTTCAAAACTAAATCAATGTTATTTTTTACAAGGGCAAAGGAACCTTTTACTTGTGAGATCTTCTCATATGTATGCTCTGTGGCGCCATTAAGAGTTAATTCTATTACGAATGGCGGTAATTCCTTAAAACAATTGACTATTTTTTCATCTATAGAATACCCATTTGTAAATATAGTAACAATAAAACCTTTTTTCTTTGCATAGGTATAAAGCTCAATGAAATCTCTCCGAACAAGAGGATCGCCTCCTGTGAAACACAACCAAATAACTCCAGCATTGTAAAGTTTATCTAGAATAAGCTTTACTTTGTTTGTCTGCAGCTCTTTGCGTGAATACTCTAACTTATTATAACAATCCGAATAACAATGTTTACAATGCAAGCCGCACCTAAAAGTAAGTTCAAATTGGCAGGAATTAATTTTTTTTAATTTCGAATTGTTAAAATGAGTCCCCCAACTAAAATCTTGGTATTTTATTACTTTCATCTAATCTACTATTTGGCTGCTTCTCATTTATTAAATCCTATTATTTCGGTAATAAATTGTTTATGCTTATATATAAAATCTTAAATCTTCCTTACGAAATCGATTGTACTTTCATCATTCCTTAAGCCTAATCTATAACAGGGGACATTTTTAATCAATTTTTGACAAAAAAAACTTATATTTTTTAAACCATTTGCATCCCAAAAGGTAGGAAATATTGAAGGATAGAGAAAACAAAAAGCATTCTTTACAGAAATTCTTTCTGCAGTATTCTTTTTTGAATGATAAATAAAGAATATCTTATTCAGATTCGCTAGCTCTAGCTTAGAAGTCAAATAATCACTAAAATCGCCATGCCATGGTGAACCATGAATAAAGAAATTGCTATTTTTTTTGTTGATTATAATCCTGTCATCATTAAGCACTGTGGCTTTAGAATGTTTATACCATATCCTAGCAGCTGTGGACTTTCCTGCGCCAGATTTGCCACAAAAAAGATAACCTTTCCCATCGGTATCTTTAATACCAACCGAATGAACTATCAAACCTGATTTTCTTTGACTAAAATAATTAATGAGGAGTACTTGTAAAAAATCGTAAATAATATCGGTTTTATTCCAGGCGTAGATTAGCTTTCCATTTTTATCCTCTAATGGCTGATTTAATGATTTAAAAATTAATTCTTTCTTTGGCTGAAGATATGCAATTACTTTATTAAAATGATTATTAATTAACATCATCTGTTTTTTTTGTTCCAGGGGACATATATATACATATCTTTCATTATCCTTAAACAAGCTCCAATTTTCCTGGTGGCCCTGAAAATGATAAACTCTAAATAATGATTTCCCCATATTTATATCGGGCAATTTATTTGTTATCTCTATTCTTATCTCAATAGAATGTTTTCTTTTCCCAAAATATAAGAAATTATCATATCTTTCACTAAGGGTAATATTGTTCGGGTTTCGTTTTTCTAGTTCGAGTGGGAATCTGCTGTGTAAATATACTATAAGATCCGCAATCTTGAGCTTAGTTATGAATTTTCTCATCTATATCCCTTTAAGCTTTCATATTTTTAATAATAAATTCGATTTTTTTTCTATATATAGGTTCACAGCTGGTAAAATCTCGTGAATTTAGCCAAGAGGTAGCCGGACACCATCTACAAAAATTTCTTAAATCGCACTCTTTACAGCGGTAGTTCTTATCTGGTTTTATATCCTCTGCTTTTTTAATTAATCTACTCCAACCATCAATAAGAGAACTATCTAATATCCTATACTTATAGCGCTCAATCATTACGCATAGCTTAATCTCCCCCAAAGGAGTAATCGCTGCATGGCTTTTACCTATTGCACACGAGAAAATATCAGAAAGCACTTCATTACCTTTTTTTTGTCTAAAATCACAATCCTTCCAATTTTGCACATTCAAATATCTCTTCATTTGCAAAATATCGGTTTTACTAAGTTTAATACCCCCTCTATATCTATACGGTGCTTTTGAGCCATTAAGCCGCGGGAATAATGTATGGTCAAAACGACAGCGTGCACCTAAAGAAGCAGCGAAAGAAAAAATTTGCTTTGTTTCATTTTGGTTTTCTTTCAAAACACAAGCTTTAAATCCCAGATTAACTTTTCTTTGATGTAACAAGTGTACCGCATTAAAAACTTTTTTCCATGACCCTTTTATGCCAGTTATCCTTTCAAAAGATTTTTCCTTTAAAGAATGAATGGTTATTTCCACTGCGCTTGGATTCAGAATTGCTAATTCATCAGCTAATTTTTTATCTATCAGTGATCCGTTTGAATAAATGGTGGTTTCGAATCCGCATTTCTTCGCATATCTTAATATATCTATTGCGTCTTGCCTTACAAACAGCTCGCCTCCGGTGAAACCTAAATAAAAACAACCAGAATCCTTTAATTGTTCTAGAATTGCAAAAATTTCTTTACTTTCTAACTCCCCATAATTCTTTCTATAACTATTAGGAAGATAACAATGTTTACACGCAAAATTACATCTGTATGTCAATTCAAACATTACAGTAAGAGGGATTTTCTTCCCCTGTGCTGACTCGGTTATTCTATTTCTGAAGGATGAATATTTTTCGTTTAGCATAATTACATTTTCTTAAGATTTAGCGATCTTTGTCTTGTCAATTGAGCTCGGTGATATAACGGTAAACAACAACTTGTGAAATCACCATGACTTAACCATGATTTAGCTGGACACCAATCACAAAATGGTCTTAGTTCACATAAGTGACACCTGTAATTTCTATCTGGTTTTATTTTATGGACCAACGCGTTCATTCTTGCCCAAGATTTTTTAAAAGAACTATCCAGTATTTTATATCTGGGATAGTCTATCATAACACAAAGCTTAAGTTCACCTAGGGGGGTAATCGTTACTTGTTTAATTCCTGCACCGCAAAAGAAATGATCTTCATCTTTCTTGATTACTGCTTGTTTTGCCTGTTTCGACTTTAACAAAATATTGCAAAAATTTGATTCTTTAGACTTCTTATCACTGCTATATACTATGGACCAATTATAATCTTCTTTTCCTATCCCAAATTTACACGGCTCCAAATTACCATCTAAACATGGAGCAATTAATTCATCCAGTTTATATTTGGTATATAAAGAGTCGGCAAAACTCTTTATTGCTTTTATTTCCCCTTCGTTATTTTTTAATAAGCAGGATTTAAACTCTAACTTTACGCCCGCGTTATGCAATCTATTTATAACTTTAAAAACTTTATTTCTCGATCCGGGGATACCAGTAATTTCTTCAAATACATGCTTACTCATAGCAGGAATAGTTATGCCTATCTTATCTAGGTTTA
>ORJL010439774.1_pt1 | contig 10261 bp, 10 predicted proteins | sample 1779941 | NCBI WGS metagenome assembly ORJL01 (sample SAMEA104232317, study PRJEB22302) | groundwater metagenome | biome: forest; feature: aquifer; material: groundwater | place: USA | collected 2011-08-07 | depth 5.8 m | reverse complement strand
TTCCAAAGTTTCACATGGATACAAAACTTCTACTTTTACATAAATTTTAATCCGCTCGCCGTAACTAAGGAGCGGTGTGGGTGATAGATTAAATTATAATCGCTCATCGCAACAACCTTATAATAAGGGGAGTAGTTTAACAGAGTTTGTTATCATTTTTCCATTTATGGTTATGATTATCATGTTTTTTATTAACGGTATTTTAATTGTGAGTGAAAAATACCTATTGAAGTATGTAGTCTATGCTGAATCGAGAAGGTTTTTAGTTGATGAGGATATAACTCAGATTGATCTGAGAAGAAATATTTTAGAAAAACTTGGGTACTTGCCCTATAACAAATCAATTAAAAGATTAGAATTTTTTGAAGATGAAAGGCTTAAGGGTCTTAATATTACAATTGATTACCAATGGCCTTTCATAGAATTTAATTGGGCTCATTTTTCTTTTGAGGAGTATTGTGTACTTGAAAAATAATGGTCAAGTTCTTGTAAGTTTCGTGATTTTTAGCATGTTACTGTGCTTGTGCATATTTTTTGTTTATGAAAGCTGCCAGTTTTATGCATTAAATATTAAAACGCAGAAAGTTGCAGATGAAGCAGCCAAGAAAGCTGGCCACATTCAGTTAACAGAATTGAAGTTTATAGTTATGACCAATCAAATTTTGGTTGTGCTTCATGCTAGTTTGCGCAGCCTTCAAGCCTTGGCATTAGCAGGGGGAATCTCAGAAGTGCTCTTTCTCGCCTTAGAAGCAGCTTTAAAAAAAGCGATTTATTCTTTAGCAACCATTCAGGATCAAAGTTTAAAACTTTCTTTATGTGCTTCACTGATTCCGTATTTAAAATACAAGTTTGAATTTTTGCCGATGAAAGTTTCAATAAAACCCTATTTTGTTGGGGGTGCACATGAAGAAGAAACCACACTTGAATACCATATTAAAAGGAAAAGAATTTTAGGCTTACCACTTGCCTATGTGTTGGAGGATCATTTTTTTGAAAAACAAAAAACCGTTGTAAACACGCGCTATCTCTATGCGGATTCACTTCTTAAAAAGTTTTTTAAAAAAGATTTCTTTAATATCGAAAAAACATCAGAGGTTGGTTTTGTAGGCAAAAACCTTTTATCGCAAAAATGGAAAACAACTTATCTTCAATAAAAGGGCAAGCCCTGTTGGAATTTTGTGTGGTGATCATTATTTTAATTCCTCTGTGTATTGTGGGTTTTAACTTTTTTGTACGCTCTGGTGAAAAAAGATTAAATGATGAAAGAAGTAGATTTGTAAAGGAAAAAACTGAAGCTTCCGCATTTCAAGATGATGTTGCACCAGAAACAGAGGAATCTGAACTCAATTTAACTCAAGCCTCTCCATCTGGTTTTGAGTTCGGTGGAAAAAAAATTGATTTTGTAGAAGATGATGCTTCAACTGATGAAGCATTAGATAAATTACGATCCGAATTAAAAGAGCAGGGGTGGAAGGAGGTTTTAGAAAATGGAGTTTTCATTTTTTTTCGAGAGGGTGAAAGAAAGTATGCTTGGAAGATGGCTGGAGGGTTCACGCTTTTGGGTGATTGAAAAGCTACACTTCAAGAGAAAAGAAATCTATTATTTAGTCTTAGCTCTTGTTTGTGCTTTGGTTTCGGTAGGCTTGGTTTTTCATAAATTTTCATCTTTCTCTCAAGCACAAATTCAATTGCAAGCCAAAGACGTTCAGAAACGCGACAAGCATACAAAAACCATAGAATTTATTACTGAAAAAGACGTCAAAATACTTGAATTTTAAAGCTTTTTGCTATACCTGCTATATCTATGGCACTAGATCGCGTTCACGTAGAATATGTAGCTCAATTAGCGCGCTTAAAATTGAGTGATGAGGAAATCTCTGCACTTACTCATAGTTTAATCAAAACCCTGGAGCATATTAAAACTCTCGATGAAGTTAATACTGAGAATGTTGAGCCTACTTACCGAGTTGTACCCACTCAAAATGTAGTTCGTGAAGATAATGTTGTGCAGCAAGAAGGGAACCCCTCACTTTTTGAAAATGCTCCTCACACAAAGGGAAATTTTGTGAAGGTTCCTAAAATTATAGATGTCTAATTCTAATCTTTGTCAGAAAACGTTGTTTGAAACTGTCGAACTCTTACGAAAAAAAGAAATTTCGTCAGTTGAAGCTACATCCGCCTATCTTAATCGTATTAAAGAAACAAACGGTGTTTTAAATTCTCTTATTACGGTGTGCGAGAGAGAAGCACGCGAGCAAGCTCAAAAAATTGATGGAAAGCGTTTAAAAAAAGAAAATACTGGTATTTTAGAGGGCGCGCCCATCATTATTAAAGATATTATTGCAACTCACGGCATTAGAACAACATGTGGGTCAAAAATGTTAGAAAATTTTATTCCTTATTATGATGCAACCGTTTCTCATCGCTTAAAAGAGGAAGGGGCCGTTTTTTTAGGAAAGTCTAATATGGATGAATTTGCCATGGGCTCATCCAATGAAAATTCTTATTTTGGTGCTGTGAAGAATCCATGGGATTTAAACCGAACTCCCGGTGGTTCAAGCGGAGGTTCTGCCGCTGCTGTAGCGGCACATCAGGGAACCGCTGCTTTGGGGAGTGATACAGGTGGCTCTGTTCGTTTGCCAGCATCTTTTTGTGGGATTGTTGGATTAAAACCTACTTATGGAAGAGTGAGCCGATTTGGACTCATACCCTTTGCCTCTTCTTTAGATCAAATAGGTCCTATGACACATGATATTCGTGACGCAGCATTGTTAAGCCAGGTTCTATGTGGTCATGATCCACAAGATTCGACCTCTTCGCAGGAGAAAGTTCCAGATTTTTTAAAAGTTTTGGGCACAGGGGTTAAAGGTTTAAAAGTTGGCGTGCCACGTGAATATTTTCAAAAAGGTTTAAATGAAGAAGTCGAAGAAAAAGTAAAAAAAAGTATTTCATTGTTAGAAAAATCAGGTGCAAAAATTATTGATATTGCTTTAACACACACACAATATTCTATTGCAACCTATTATGTTATAGCAACCAGTGAAGTAAGCTCAAATTTAGCGCGCTATGATGGAGTTCGTTACGGTTATTCAACAAAAAAAGCTGAAAATATTAAGGATCTTTATTTTTTAACTCGAGGGGAAGGTTTTGGAAAAGAAGTAAAAAGAAGAATTATGCTTGGAACTTTCTCGTTAAGCTCTGGCTATTATGACGCTTATTATAAAAAGGCTGCTCAATTAAGAACACTCATAAAAAATGATTTTGAGAATGCTTTTAAAAAGGTTGATGTCATTGTGACACCCACTGCACCTGATGTAGCTTTTAAGCTTGGTGAAAAGGTTTCTGATCCGATTCAAATGTATCTTTCTGATATTTATACAACCTCTATTAATTTAGCTGGTTTGCCAGCGCTCTCCATGCCATGCGGGTTTAATAAAAAAGGGTTGCCCATTGGTGTTCAATTGATATCGCCATGGTTTTTTGAAACAACACTCTTCCAAGTTGGAGATTTTCTAGAAAAAGAATTAAGCGATGATATGAGGCAATTTAAACCAAAAATATGAAAGAGTTTGAAGTTGTTATAGGTTTAGAAGTTCATGCTCAGGTTAAAACGAACTCGAAAATTTTTTGTGATTGTTCCACAAATTTTGAAAGCCCAGAAAACAAAAATACGTGTCCTGTTTGTACTGGTATGCCTGGGGTTTTGCCCGTTCTTAATAAAAAAGTTGTTGATTATGCTTTAAAAGCTTCGATTGCACTCAATTGCACTATCAATTCTTATTCACAGTTTGCACGAAAAAATTATTTTTATCCAGATTTACCCAAAGGTTATCAAATTTCTCAGTATGATCAGCCGCTAGCTTCTGGCGGATGGCTTGAAGTAACCCATGATGGGGTGCATAAGAAATTTCGTATTCATCGACTTCACTTGGAAGAAGATGCTGGAAAAAATATTCACCACGGAGAAGAAAGCTATTTAGATTTTAATCGCGCAGGTGTTCCATTAATGGAAATTGTTTCTGAGCCAGATTTTAGAAGCCCCGAAGAAGCTGTTCTTTATGTGAAAGAGCTAAAAAATATTCTTCAGTATCTTGATGTGTGTGATGGCAATATGGAGAAGGGAAATTTGCGTTGTGATGCAAATATTTCTTTGAGACCTAAGGGTGAGAAAAAGCTTGGTGATAGAACAGAAGTAAAAAACATGAACTCATTTAAATTTATTGAGCGGGCCCTTTATTTTGAAATTGAGAGGCAGAAAGAAATTTTAGTTGAAGGTGGAAGGGTAGTCCAAGAAACTCGCCAATGGGATTCAGCCAAAGGAAAAACTATTTCTATGAGGTCAAAAGAAGAGGCTCATGATTATCGATATTTTCCAGAGCCCGATTTGCGCCCCCTTATTATTGATTCAACATGGCTGAATGAAGCGAAATCAAAAATTCCAGAGTTAAGAAGAGAGAAAAAAGCAAGGTTCATAAAAGAATTTAATCTACCTGAATATGATGCTGATATACTTACAGATTCAAAACTTTTAGCTGATTATTTTGAAAGTTGCGAGAGTGAGGTTCATGATGCCAAAATGGTCAGTAACTGGATGATGACTGAGTTACTAAGAGAGCTGAAAGATAGAGATACGGATATTGATAATTGTCCTGTTACTTTTTCACATTTAGCAGAACTTCTCAAACTCGTGAAAAAAGGGACAATAAGTGGTAAGATGGCTAAAGATATTTTTAAAGAAATGTATAGTTCGGGTCATTCACCACTTAAAATAGTAAAAGAAAAAAACTTAACACAGCTAGATGATCAGGGTGCCATTTCTGAAATTGTGGCAGAAGTTTTAAAAAAACATCCCCAAGAGTTAGAACGGTATTTAAAGGGGCAAGATAAGCTTTATGGTTTCTTTGTGGGTCAAGTGATGCAGGTAACTATGGGTAAAGCAAGCCCAGAAGTTGTGAACAAAGTATTAAAAGATAAGCTTGAGGGTTTAAAATCATGATGAAAAAAATTTTAATAGGTTTTGGAGTTTTTGTTCTTCTTCTTATTGCTACCGCTCTTGTTACCATATCCTTCATTGATTTTGAAAAGCATAAAAAAAATATTGTAGAGGAAGTTAATAAATCTATACCCGGTCAATTAAGCGTCGGTGATCTAAAAGTTTCAATATGGAAAGGGCTTTCTTTTAACGTCAGTAACGTTTATTTAAGTGAAGGCAAAGGCCCTCAATCTGCAAAAATTCTTGATATTCCAAGCCTTTCGGGAAGAATAGCATTAATTTCTCTTCTTACAGGTTCCCCACATTTAAAGTTAAAGCTCACAAATCCTAAAATTGCTTTAGAAAGAACATCCGAAAAGAAAATTAATTTACTTCAAGCTCTTCAATCACAAAAGAAAGAAAAAGAAGCTGAAGAGAAAAAAGAAGGACAATCCAAGTTTTTAGCACTTCTTTTATCATCTAAATTAAGTTTAGATATTCAATCGGGCAGCCTTGTTTTTGATGATAAGCTTTCTCAAAAAGTTCAAAAAATAGAAGGTTTTGCACTCAAAGTGAAGGGGTTGGGTTTAGGCTCTACCATCTCTTATTCTTTAAAAACAGGGGTGAAGTATGACCCCTATATTTCTGGCAATGTTGAATTAGAAGGACAAGCTCTAGCTAAATTATCTTCTGATTTTAAGTTAGAGGGGGTTGAGCTCAATGATACGTCCCTTGTTTTAAATGATGCACAAGTATCTTTTGGTAAGGCTTTCTTAAAACCAAAGGGAACCCCATTTACGCTCAAACTTTCTGGGGACTATAAAAATGATGGTCTTAACATCAAAGAGCTTGTTTTTAATTTGAGTACGTTAGAATTTAAGGCAAAGGGACTTTTGTCAGAAGAAAATCTTAATTTTAATTTTTCAACAAATAAGATTGAGCTTAACAATTTAAAATCGGTGTCTCCACTGGTTGCGGAGTTGAAGGTGCGAGGTGAGTGCCTTTTAAAAGGTACTCTTAAGGGAACTCTGAAAGATCCAAACTATGCTGCAGCTTTTATTATAAAAAATGGACAAGCTTCACCTGAAAAATTTAAACCAGGATTGCAAAATCTCACAACAGAATTTGAGCTCAAAAAAGACCTGCTTTCTCTTAAAACTTTATCTTTTAATATGGGAGAATCATCTTTTCAGATAGAGGGTGAGGTGAAAGATTTTAAGCAACCCCAGGCTGAACTTATTATTAAGTCTCCATTGGTGAATCTTAATGAAATCGAGATTGTGGAGGATAAAAAAGCATCCATTCCATTTCTAAATATGGCTTATGCGGAAGGTACACAAAAAACAGAAGAAAAAGGTTTTTTGCAGAAGCTTGTGGCAACGGGCAGCCTCTCTATAGATAAAGTAAAAACAAAAAATCTTATACTTTCAGGGGTGAGTGCTTCACTGCTCTATGAAAATGAAAGTGCAGAGCTGAAAAAACTTCAATTTGAAACAGCAGATGGTAAATTTCAGGCTCAGGCAAAAATTGGTAATTTATTTGCCACAAAATCTTATGAAATATCAGGTACAGTTTCTGAGCTGGATACCAATAAATTTCTAACGGCATTTTCACCCGACATGAAAGATATTCTCTTTGGAAAATTAAAGGCAGAATTTCAGTTAAACAGTGTGGGCAAAACATCTGAACAAATGCTTATGCATGTGGGTGGTAATGGAGGAATGAATATTAAGGATGGTTCATTTAGCACTCTGAAAATTGGTGAAGCCATTCGCGACAATCTAAAACAAAATCCACTTTTTGAGGGCTCTCGAATTTATACTGAGGAGCTAGGGGAAAAATTTAATACAGCTGAGGCCCGTTTTACCATCAATAATCAGGTAGTTAATCTAACTAATTTAAGTTTATTATCTCCAAATTATAATCTTGGCTTAAAGGGTAGGGCCGGTTTTAATCAGTCACTTGATCTTGATGGGTTTATTCGTTTTCCAGCTAATATGATTAATCATGGTGATTTACTTGTCGATGCTGGAGGCAAAGTTCAGGTTCCATTTGCCATTGTTGGAACATTTGCTAAACCAAAAGTAAATGTTGATGTTGTTACCCCTCTCGTACAGAGATTAACCTCAGGTAAGCTTAAAGATCAAATCAAAGAAAAGGTTGGTGGAGATCTTGGTGGCATCTTAGGGGATATCTTTAAAGGAAAATAATTTTTTATGATGTTAGCAGACCACATTCAGTGGCAGAAAGATCATCTTTTATTGCTTGATCAAAGAAAGCTTCCAAGTTCGAAAGAATATTTTAAATGCAAATCATTAGATGATGTGTGCTTTGCTATAAAAAACATGGTTGTGCGTGGTGCTCCAGCAATAGGTATTGTTGCAGCATATGGTGTTGCGCTAGATAGCATCAATCAAAATCTTACATCCTGTGCGCAGCTTAAAGAGCGTGTTCAATTCGCCTGTGAGGTTCTTTCTAAAACTCGTCCTACAGCTGTGAATTTATTTTGGGCCTTGCAAAGAATGAAAGATAAAGCTCTTCATTCAGATTTTAATACAGTTAATGATCTAAAATCTTTTTTACAAAAAGAAGCTCTCCTTATTCATGAAGAAGATATAGCCATGAATAAAAAAATTGGAAATTTTGGAAGTACACTTCTTGAATCGAATTCATGTGTACTTACTCACTGTAATGCCGGAAGCCTTGCAACGGGAGGTTATGGTACTGCTTTAGGAATTGTGCGTTCAGCGTGGAGTCAAAAAAAAATAAAGTATGTTATTGCATCTGAAACACGACCCGTTCTGCAAGGTGCGCGCTTGACTTCCTGGGAATTATTGCAAGAAGGTATTCCCGTTACGGTTGCAACAGATAATATGATTGCATCCCTGATGCAGAAGGGAAAAATAAATGCAGCCATTGTTGGGGCAGATCGAATTGCTAAAAATGGAGATGTTGCAAATAAAATTGGAACCTATTCTTTAGCTGTGTTAGCACGGTATCATAAAATTCCACTCTATGTAGCAGCACCTTCCTCAACCCTGGATAGAAACTTAAACGATGGATCAAAAATCCCCATTGAGGAAAGAGACGCCTCCGAAGTAGTTCACATGAATGGTAAAAGACTTGTTCCAGAGGGGGTGGGTGTCTTTAACCCATCTTTCGATGTGACCCCATCACAGCTCATTTCAGCCATTATTTTAGAAACAGGTATATTTAAATTTCCTTATTCTTTTTAAGTACTTAGCCCTTAATAAGTATTGCTCATTGTATTTTTTTCAAGTCAAGGCAACTTTCTTGACAACCCTTGATAAGTGCCTAAAACGTCATAATTTCCTATATTTAAGAAAGAGAATGGTTGTGGTTAAAGTCTGCTGTTAGCTTTTTCAACAAAAAACATAGGGTGTAAATCTTCATAAGTATTTGATATTTATGAAGATGTCTCATATGGCACCATCCTTGCTTAAGGAGTTTAAATGGGTGGTCTGGGGTTTGATTTAGAAACAATCCTTCAGGATCGTATTCAAATGCGCCGCTTGTTTGCTGGCGTTATTGAAACTATTCAGGATATTATCTTTATTGCAGACTGTGAAGATAAAATTGTTTTTGCAAACCCCCCAGCGTTAAAAAAATTTGGTTATAAGTTGGAAGAAATGTTAGGACAAAAATCACAATTTATTGTTTCCCCGCCTCCAGCTAATCCCTTAGATATGGCTGAAAAGATTTACAATGGCACTTTAGAAAAAGGGTTCTGGAAGGGGGAATGTTTTAACAGAGCTAAGTCTGGAGAAGATTTTCCTGTCTTTCTTACAACAGGTATTGTCTATAATGAAAAGGGAGAAATGATAGCCCTTACGGGTATTGCCAAGGATATTTCTGATTTAAAAAGAACACAAAGCAACCTCAAAGCTACAGCTCAGAAACTGGAGGAAAGTAATAAAAAACTTATTGAGACTCAAAAACAACTTGTAAACTCAGAAAAACTTGCGGCCCTGGGTGGACTGGCGCATGGTTTAGCTCACGAAATTGGAAACCCTATTTCTTCAATTTCTTCTCTTGTGCAGGTGCTTTCAAGAAAGCTCGGACAAAAGGAAGGCTTCTCAGGTGATTTTCAAAACAAGCTATCAACCAACTTAGAAACAATTCAAGACCAGGTTGAAAGAGTAAGCCAAATTCTTCAACATATGCGAGAGCTTTCTCAGACACGCATGTTTGTGAGAGAGAGAGTTGAAGTCGTTCCTATTGTTAAAGAGGCAATTGAAAGAGCTCATTTTCAAATTGAAAAAACAGAAGTTGATGTTCAACTTGAATGTCTTCAAAAAAATATACAAGCATTTGTACTAAGAAATCAGCTCCGACAAGTTTTTCTCAATATTATTTTTAATGCTCTTGAGTCCATGAACGAAAAAGGCCTTTTATCTATTCGCGTATCACAAGATGACAAGAATGTGAGAGTTGAGTTTTGTGATTCAAAACATAAAAGCGACAATCAACCCATCGGTTTAGGCTTATCTGTGAGTCAGAGTATTATTCAGAGTGTTGGTGGAGAAATTCTTATTGAATCAAAAGAAAAAAAAGGAACAACAATAGTTGTTACATTACCCGCTGTTAAAGGAGGAAAATAATTATGGATTATCGTGCAAAGGTGCTTGTTGTTGATGATGAACAAGCCATACGTGAATCGTTAGGAACTGTACTTCTCGATGAAAAATATGAGGTCGATATGGCTGCCAATGGAGAAGTTGCTATTGAGCTCATAAATAAAAATAAATATGATGTTGTTTTTTGTGACATACGAATGCCCAAGGCCGATGGACTTACTGTTTTAAGACATGCAGTAACAGTTCAACCTTCTGTATTCTTCATTGTTATAACGGCTTTCGGAGATATGGATTCAGCCATTTCAGCATTAAAATTCGGAGCCTTTGACTATATTGTAAAGCCACTACTTTTTGATGATCTTCTCATTAAGTTGGACCATCTTTTAAAATATAAAAATTTAATGACCGAAAATCAGGTTTTAAAACAGGAAATTGAAGAAAAATACAGTTTTGATCAACTCGTAGGTCAAGGTCCTGAAATGCGCGAAGTTTATTCTCTTATGAGAGAGGTTTCTAATACGCATAACACGCTTCTCATTACGGGCGAGCGAGGAACAGGTAAAAAGATTGTAGCTAAGGCCATCCATCACAACTCACCTCGTAAATCAAATAGGTTTGTTGGAATACAATGTGGTTTAGTGGGTGAAGAAATGCTTGAAAAGAAACTCTTTGGTTACAAAGACGGAAGTGA
>ORJL011644707.1_pt1 | contig 10262 bp, 6 predicted proteins | sample 1779941 | NCBI WGS metagenome assembly ORJL01 (sample SAMEA104232317, study PRJEB22302) | groundwater metagenome | biome: forest; feature: aquifer; material: groundwater | place: USA | collected 2011-08-07 | depth 5.8 m | reverse complement strand
TGCCGCCTAAATTCTCGAGAGTCACGCGCGTGCGCGCTCCAATCACGAGATTGCTGAGTTCCTCCACGTTCTTCACGATGACGTCCGGCTGCACGGGCGCCACTCTCACGCCCGTTTCCGCCGTGTTATCAAAGTAGTCCAGCTCGCCCTCGCCATTCGTTGTGAAAGCCCTCACCAGCACAGAGTAAGTGCCGGTTTGGTTCGGCGCGCCGAACACAAGCGTGCCGCCGTTGGTCTGCACTTCGCTTGCCAGCGCGCCGTTGTAGAACACCTGCACCGCGGCTGGGACGCTGGCGTTAACCTGCACCTCAATTTCATTCGGCAGTCCCTCGACGAAGTAGCCGCGCTGCCGCAGCCCGCCCACAGAAACGCTTGCGACCGGCTCCTCGTCAAGCAGCCACTTCGCCATTCCTGCCACGAGCGATTGACGGTCCGAAAGTTGCAGGGACTCAAGCGCGAACGGCGCCAAGACCGATTTTGAGTGAGTGCCGTTGGCATTGACCGTAATTGCCGGGAACCCGAGCGGGAACTCGGCAACCGCCCTTGCCTGCGTGAGCGCCACCGCGTCGGGCGGAGTGCCGTCGCTGGCGTTGAAAGCCGATTCCAGTTGCATCAGCCGCGTCACCGTGTGGTAGTGCCCCGGCGAGACCCTTACTGTGCTTTGATTGCCTTCAACTGCCGAATCCCCGTAGAGTTTCGCCCCGAAAACGCTTTCGAGGTGCGCTGAAGCGTTCGCGTCGGTCGTGGCAAGGAGGACGTCGCTCCCCAGCAGCGCAATCCTTCCCCTGAGTCCCGACTGCCCCTTAAACAGCTTGCGCACCGCCGCGGCCTCACCAACGCTCAGCCCAGTAGTGCGGTTGCCCCCGTCCCAGAAGATTGCCTTGAAGGGGTAAAGGTAGATTTCGGGCACTTCGCCGTGCAAGCCGTGTTTCCATCGGGACACGCAATAGGAGGCGTCGAGCTGGGCTGCAAGCCCGTCGTCCCCGTCGACAACCAGCACGTTCTTGGTGCGCTGGCCGCTGCACGCGGGCCACACGAAAGTGCTCGCAGTGGCGTTCGTGCACAGTCCCTGCTCGTCGCAGGCGGTGAAAGTGAATTCATTGTTCCACCCTCCGCCGGGGTAGCTGTAAACCGCTTTGACGAATGTCTTGTTGCCTTGAGTCGTCGTTTCGAAGGGCACGTCGTACAAGCGGTTCCACCGCACCTTCAAGGAAGCGCTGGCCATCGCGCTCTCGTCCTCGAAAACGCCCTCGACCACGATGGGGTTGCGCCCGCGCGATTGCGCCGGGGCGCTGATGTTGAGCAGGGGGTGGTTGTTTTCCCTCACAAACACTCTGCGCGACGCTTCGACAGTGTTGTTTTCATAATCCGTCACGAGCTTCACTTCCAACCACCCGCCGCGGTCGTCTAACCGCAGCGAGAAGTTCGCTTCCTCAACGGCGGACGCATTTTCCCTGCGCCTGACTACCACCCCGGGCGTCATGCTCCTGCCTGCAGTCCACACGGATTTGAAATAAGCGGGACTGCGCGAAACGTTGCTTATGCGCACCTCATCTATTTCTCCGCGGAAGCCAGCGGTTTGCCAGGCGTCATAGTGGCTGCCGATGTAAGTGCGTTTCCAGGGGGAAAGGGGGCCTTCATTGAACGCCGTGCCGGCGAGTTCTCCGTTCACGTAAAGCGCAACTTCCCTTCTCGCCGCGTTGCGCGTGCAGGCAACGTACGTCCACTCGTTAGGCGTAAAGCTCCTCTCGACATACGCGAAGTTCGGACTTACACTGCAGAAGACTCGCGGAACGTCGTTAACCAGCATCAGAAAGAACGGTCCCCCGTAGTCGGAAAATACTATCGGCTCAGCAGAGCCTACCCTGGTCCCGTTCCACTTGAACCACGCTTCGATGGTGAAATCCTCGCTTATTGATGAAAGCGAAGGGGTGGGAGGCACGCTTACGTTGCCGCCTTGCGTGAAGGTGTTGATTGCGCCGCCGAAAATCCCCTGCGCCGGCAGGAACACCTGGCTGTCAGGGTGGTTGAAGTAGCGGGTGCTGTCCAGCAACTGCGTTTCGCCGTTTAGGTGCCATACTCCGATGAAGTTATCGTCCCAAACCCTTTCCGGCGAACTGGAATTGAATCCCGCCGCGGTTTCATTGTACTTGTGCATCCTCGCAAGGCGCGTGGACGCGTTGACCCAATAGGTTGCCGTGCTCCCGCAGCCGCTTTCGTACTCGCTGGCCAGCAATGCCCCGCGCGCCACGAAGGCAGCGCCGTTGCAGTCGTTTTGCGTTGCGAGCGGCACGGGCGCGTCGAGGAAAGCACTTGCGACAAGCGATTGCCTAGAGGCATAGGAATGGTTCCACCAGTCGGCGGGAGTTCCGGTCGGCGGGACAACGCGTCCCCCAACTGGCCTTTCCCCCAGAAACGTTCCGTCCTTCCATAGTTCCGCGCGCGGCATGGCGTCGAAGGAAAGGCCAGACGGGTTGATAAGTTCCGCGCTGAAGGGGTACTCGTTTCCCAGCGCGTAGTCGCCCTCTTCTTGAGTGATTTCCGTGCTTAAAGCGAGCGGAGCTTTCAATGCCGTCGAGCCCGCGACTTCTTCCTTGCGCCCGCCGTAGTCTACTAGCAACTTCGTGGGGTAGAGCCCGCCTTGGATGGAGTAGTTTCCGCTCGCAGAGAACGCCTGCCCCCCGCCCGGGGGCACGGTCATTCTTTCAGACTCGAACAGCTTGAGGAGCTTGTCCTCCACCAATGCATAGACTTGAAGGCTAGCATTCACTTCGAAAGCGCCATTGTTCGTCACGCTCGCGTTATAGGTGGCGTTTTCTCCCTTCGTGGCTTCCATGCGGCTGTCGAACGAGGTTATGTCGAGAACTTCCGGCATTTCCACTTTGATGCTGCTTGTCAGGGTTACTGGCTCGCTATTTTCGAACAAGAACACGCCCATCGCGTCGAAATCGCCGGTCTTGTTGGGGTTCCACGGCCATTCGAAGACGGCAGTCCCCCCGGGCGCAACTGCCCCGTACTCGGGCTGCACTTGCATCATCCTCTCCCCAACGCCGTCCTTTACTTCCAGCCACGCGCCGAAAGTCTTGGTTTGTTCTTCAAAGTTCTTGAATCTGGCGGTGATGACTGCGGTTCCATTATATTGCACTATTTCGGGTGTCGCCTCAAGCGAGTAGTTTTCCGCCTCGAAGAAAGCCGCGACGCTCTTGTTTCCCGAGATTGCGGTTACCATGTAATCGCCCCTTTCACTCGTTTGGTCGAATGCCGCCTTCCACACTAACGCGCTTAACTGCTGGAATTGCAGCGGATGTTCCGCCTGGGCCGGCGTCCTGACCCTCCCAGTTAATGCCGCAACCGGAATGCTCGTGTTCACTTTCACTTCAACCGCGTCCGTTCTGAGCACCCTATGGGGCACACTCAGGGTCAAGTTCGAGTAATCTTCTATGTTTACGCTTATCGCGGCCATCACGTCGAGAAAACCGCTCCCGTACTTCTCGTCTTTGCCTGGTTCCCCTAAATCAACTGCAGTTGCTTCGAGCATCGCCTTTATTGTCGAGGCCGGCATTCCCGGGTATTTTTGCAGCAAAACGGCTACTGCGCCAGAAACGAACGGCGTTGACATGCTCGTTCCCGACGCGTTCATGTACCCCCCGGGCAAGCTGGACGCTATTCCCATTCCCGGCGCCGACAAGTCGGGCTTCAGATTTTCTCCGCGTCTCCCGCCAGAAAAACACGCCCACTCCCGTGCCTTGTCTGTAGCGCCCACGGTGATGGCGTAAGGCGAGTCTCCCGGCGTCGTCACTCCCCTAAAGCCATTGCAGTACCATGCCGGGCAGGCGCTGCCGCAGTTGCCTGCAGCAACCACCGCGACCACGCCGCGTTCAACCGCGTTTTTTATCGCCTGCAGTAGCGGCGTGTCAGGATAGTTGTACGGCCCGCCGAATGACATGCTCACCACGTCGGCGCCGTCCCTCGTCGAGGGGTTTCCGTCAGGGTCAATCGCCCACTGTAGCCCCTCGATTACGGTTTCAGTGCTTCCGTAGCCCGCGTCGTTAAGCACTTTAGCGTTGATTATGGCAGCAGCCGGAGCCACCCCGTTATATCTCCCGCCCGAAGCGTTGCTTCCAGCGGCGATTCCGGCGACATGCGTTCCGTGCCCGAAAACGTCCTGCACTCCCGAAGTGCTGTTCGTGAAGTCCCTTTGCTCGGAAACCCTGCCGGCCAGCATGGGGTGTTCCGCATCCACGCCCGTGTCCAAAACGCCTATCCGCACGCCGCTTCCGTTATACCCGGCGCTCCAAGCGTAAGGCGCTTTCACTAAAGGCACTCCCTCTGCAAGCATCGTCCCGTAATCCCGGATGGCGCTTACCTGCTGTTCCCGTGCCAGTGGTTCCACTTCGTCCAGCGGCACTTGAGCGACGAACGCGTCCGCGAGCCAAAACCATTTTTCAACAGTGCCCCCGCGTTTTCTGATGTCCCCCATAGCCTGGGCCGGGCCGTTTCCCAAACTGGGCCTCACGATGACTTTAACGGGCTGCGAACTCCACGCTGTCCCCTCTCCAAGGGCCTTTTTTCTTTCCCTCTTTAGCGCGACGACCTTGCTTCTTAGTTCAGGGTCAATCTTGTTTCTTCCTACCGGCACTACCAGGCCAAGTGCGCTTCCCTGCGCGAGGGTTTGCCGCCCTCTTGTTTCGGCTAAGGCCATCGCGAGTTCGTCCGCGTCTTCTTGCGCCATCTGCTCGTCAAACTCATCCCATTCCCGTTCTTCCACTTTCACTGGAACGGGGGAGGGCGCAGTATCCTCTTCCCGCGGTTCCGGCGTTGGCGAGGCGCACTCGTTGACCTCAACCACACACGCAATTGGAGTCGCAGTCGGTTCTGGAGTAATTGCCGGCGCCACTTCGGGCGAAGGAGCTGGCGTCGGGCTCGGCACTGGCGTTTCAGTCAGTTCGGGCGATGGTGTTATGGTTGGCGACGGGTTTGGCGTGATTTCGGGAGACGGGTTCGGCGTGGCGCCAGACTCGTTTGCCGCTGGCGTTTCCACCTGCATTCCCGGCCCGGACTGTCCGTCCGCCTGCTGCAAGAGCGCCAACGGCCTTTCAACCGTCGAGGGCGCGAGTGAAAGGAAGGCGAAGGCTAGCAGCAGCACGACGATAATTCCAACTAGTTTTTCCCAAGTCATTTGCGTTTCACCTTTTCTTTAGTAAGCTCATAGCGCGAGTTGTGCAACTCAATTTTGACGGGTTTTTCGCTTTCCTTGCCAGCGGGCTGAGCAGCCGAGTAAGTGGCATAAAGCGTGATGACGAGGAACACGAAATCCAAAAAGTCAAATTTCGCAAAAACCTGTTTTGCAAACCAAGGCCGAGTTATGATTGCGGTAGCTATTGAGACGAAGTTGGTGCCTACGCCTTCAAGTTCAAGCGTAAACAGCAAGTCGGGGTTGGTTTGCGCTAATTTTGCATACCCTTCGGCCATGGTCGCAGTGTGCATGGCGAGGAACGCCGCGAGCCCGATGACCAGCAGCGCGCCCTTAAACAGCAATCCCGGAGCCGCATATGCACTGCGTCGGTCGTCTTCAATGATAATTTTGATCGCGCCGCCGGCAGCGGCTCCGGCGAGGATTGCGCCGATTCCAATTGAAAAGCCAGCAAAGCCAAACGCGAAGCCCATCGCCGTGCCAACGGCAATTCCCACCGCCAATCCTGCCGCTAATGCGAGTAGTTTCTTCATTCTTTCACACCCTTCTCTTCAGGATAGTACGCCGCTTTTTCCAATTCCAGTCCATCGTGCAGTAGTTCCGCGTGCTGTGTAGAATTCAGGAAAACGAGGCTTTCGCCATAGTAAAGAAAATAGTATCTGCCGGTCGTGAGGTTTTCAGCTTCAAGGGCTTGGTTTATCAGCGCTGCGAACGAGCGGTCCATCCATTCTCCGGAAACCGTCCGTTCATAGTGCTTTCCCGCGTAAGTGAATGAAAAGTTTGTTGCAGAAGAGTACTCGGTCCGATTGCCGCGCAAATAAGAATAATTGTCGCTTATTTGCGTTGGATTGAATTCTCCGCGGGAAATTCCGGCAAGTTCTGCAGTCAGGCTGGCGTACGGATGCGGCCCGTTGTAGAGGCCTTCTTCATAGTCGTATCCTATGGTAGTGTTGGGGAACGCCAAAAACAAGTCGAGCTTGTTTTGGACGGGTTTGCGCACGATGCCGCTGACGGCCTGCGCGTACTCTTCTTCAGAAAGCCAGTTGAACAAGCCAACGCGTCGCAGCATTGACGTGAAATTCCCTATTTCTTTCGTTGATGGCGTTTGGTTTTCGTAATAGCTGACGCTCAATCGCGAATTGTGCAGGTAATCCGCCTGCGCGGCGGTTAGGGAAGCGATGCCCGCGTAGTCAGATTCATCCAAAGAAATTCCGTAAAATCGCCGGGTTGCCGACTTGTCCGCAAGCGCCCGGTTCGCTATTTCGTAGGCTTGGTAGTTAACCGCAATGTACTGCCCGTATTCGTTCACTTGCTGGTAGTCGTTTCCGCCCGAAGTGAAGGAAACCAGTACTGCCGGCGTGTCGTTTCCCAAGTAATCGCGTTCAAGAATCCAGGTGGCGTTAAAGTTCTCGAAGGTGAATTCCGGGTCAAGCGCGGCCATTTGCCTGAAGATGCGCGCGTAGTGATCCAACAAAACCGGCTTCGAAACGTTATTTTCGTGTAGGCTCGCCTTGTTTGCCGCAACCATGATGTCGGCCGTTGATTTTATCCTGCTTTCGTTGATTGCCTTAAGTATTTCTTCGAAGCGGGCGTCCGGCAGGCCGTCAAGCATTCCGTGCTCCTTAAGCGACCCGGCTTCTGATTCCACTTGGCGTATCCTTTCGAGGCACTTGAAAGAAGCAATGAGTGATTCCATCGCCTGTTTGAGCTTTGCGTTCGGCAGGCCATAAACATTCACGTTAACGTAGTGCGTTTTACAGGCGGTTCTGGCCGTTTCAAGGCCCGTCGTGTTCAAAGCGCGTGCGAGATACCAGCTGCTGGCGTTAGTTTCGCGGACGGAAAGGGGCTCAGCCGAAAGTTCTTCCATGGCCAGTGTTTCAAATTCTTTGCCGTCCGCGGTGCCGGCTAGGTATTCCTTCGTGCCCGTTATCCCCTCCGCAGTAAAAAATTCGGCAAGATACCCTTCCTCCGAATAGACGTAGATTACGCTAGGGCCGTCAGGCGAATCCTCGCCCCTAAGCAGCAAGAGGTATTTTCCTTCCGGCGTTTCGTTTCCTGAACTGTCCTGCGCGTTCAGCCTCTCCACGCTCCCGTAGTCAGCAACCATGTAGCCCGGGTATTCGAAGGAAAAGTTGCCGTTCGAGAAAAATCCCGCCTGCGTTTCCTGCAGCTGTTCGGCCCCCAGGCATCCAGCTAGGAGCAGCGCGGCGAGCAAAATGGCGAGTTTCAATCCATTCATTTGAGCAGTCTCCATTGGCATCGAGCTATCGGATTTTCTTCACACCCTTGAACTTGAGGTAAATGTAAGCGGTTCCCTTGGCCAGTGCCGCCATGACGTATCCGCCTAGGAAAAATCCCGCCAGAATGGACAGTAACAAAAAGAGTATGAGCGTCGGCGGGAACACGAGCAGGGGATATAACGGCAGTTGGATGACGTTAGTGACGACATAGGCGGCAACAAAAACTGCGAAATACGCCAGCAGGAAGTCCATTCGCCTTCCTTTCGTGGTGTTGTTCGCGTCTTCAATGGCTTGGCTCCGGGTTTTTCCTCCATTCAAGTACTCCGGCACCGCCAGTCCGACAATGGCGAAATTGTAGGTGGTTACTCCGGTCAAGTAGGTTGCGATGAGAATTCCGCCAACAACCAGCCCAATTAGTGACGGGATTAGGAACAAGGCGGCCATTCCCGCAACCAAAACCACCAGAAAAACGGGGTTTTTGATGCTTAGCGTAATGTAGAGCGATTGCTTGACGCCTAGCAAAGCGTATCCGCCTAGCTTGTTCCAAGCGAAGTTTTCTTTGGTAAACGCGTTTTCCCGCATTATCCTCCCGATAACCAGCGCTTCTGGTGCCGTCATGACCGCGGCGTACGCCGCATAAGCGGCAACTAGCGCCGCAAACCCGACCAAGGCCCAAGCTCCCGCGTTTTCAATAGAAAAGGAAAGCCCTTCCGCAATCGCGGGGGCCACGAAAACAACTGCCGCCACAAGCCCCGCGACAGCGCTAGCAACTGAAGCGAGTGCCAGGATGATGATTTCCTTCCACTCTACCCCGGTCTTCGGCACACTAAGCGAGAACTTCAGCAAGTCCATAAAATCGATTTTTCCACTCATTTTGACCCACTCCACTTAATCGGTTCCATCCGATTTTCCGCCGCATTCTGCGGGCTTGCCGCTAGCAACGCCGCCGCGAAAACCGCGACGACAACAACGATTCCGACACACTGCCATCCAGACAAACTCATGCGACAGGCCTCCTTTTCAAAATTGATGAGCTAAATGTCTTCGATTTTGCCGTTTCGAAGCAGACTGTAGTTTACTTTAATGGCGTTTTCTCTGTCTCCTTTTGGCATTATTGCGCTTAGTTGTTTCATTTGAGGTGTCGGTTCGTTTGCACACAGAACCGTAATCGTTACGTTTCGAGGCTTAACTCCGGCATAGTCTTTTTTGAAATCGTCACTCAAGACCCAGTTCACGTAGGTCTTAAGCTTGGACAATAATTTCTCGAACCGCTCTCTTGGCTCAGTCGTTACGCCTGCATCAGTCACAACCAGCTCCAGCTTCCCATTTTTAGGTTTGGTTATCATGTCAATAACATTCGGATTTTCAAGCGGCATCCGTTTCACCTCTAATGTGGTCGTTTGAATGCACTTTCTCCCACTGGACTGATTCGTTTCTTGGGTTCTTGGCGAGGGCGACGACGCGGCCGTTGAACTGTTCATCGTTGAAGGCGAATGCAGAAGCTAGGGAAAACGCGAAAAGCAACAGCAAAGCTGACGCCAGGAACTTCATTTTATTTTCTCCAGAAATTTGGCAAGCCAAGATCGCCCTGTCCCCCCCTTATTTCTCGGGGGCTTTACGGACCAGCCGTACTGTCGTTCGAGGTACTCGTCGGTTTTCTTGCCGTCCTCTTCAAGCGTCGCTACGCGCCAGTTCCTTAGGAAGTATTCTTCTATTTTTTTTAAGTGCGTCTCTTCTGTATCGCCGTATTCCATTAGTTTTTTCCAGTCCTCGCTTTCAGAAGCCAGCATCTTCTGATGTGCGTTGTATGAGCGCGGCAGGTAGAGTGACGGTAAGGGAAGCGTTTGGATTAGTACGCCGTCGCCTACAGCCTCCGTCGCATATGCCGGCGTTTCGAGCAGAGTTTTTCTTCCTATTTTCGCCGTAAGCGCGTGGCCGTAGTAGTTGAGCCAAAACCTAGGCAGATGGGATTCCAGATATTTTTCTTTGCTAAAAGGGAAAAAATAAGCGTCAATCGCCTCGGCCGAGTCCCCAATGCCCCACTGGGCCCTATTACCGAGCGTCAGAGCAATAGTCTTCAACCAACCGGTAAACCTAGCTACCGTCCGCAAACAAGCTTTCGGAGTGTAAGATTTGACTTTAGGATCTATCTGCTCAGATCCAACACTAATGCCTATACTAGAATAATTGCCTTTTTCACCTATGAGATAGATTGAAAAAACATTGGACTTGGCCCTGAAGAAAACAGATTCCTTTGAGCCTCTTCTATACCCTTCCTCGTCCGCCGTTAATCCATCTAGCCTGCCGTACTTTCGCAGTAATGCGTCCGCCGCAGCTCTCAAGTCCCTTAGTGCAAGATCTGATGCGTAGATGTAGAATATAGTGGATTCTTGCATTTCAAAGAACCTCTAGAACGGTAATCTCCGATAAGCGGCGATTACCTACGTATATGCGCGACAGCCTTTGCATCAGATCGTCCCTTACTTCCTGCGTAAGTTCCTTGAAAACAAATCTATTTGTACCGCCAACGTTGCTGTTTGCAAAATATCTGGCGTTTTCTACGAACTCTCTAGCGATGTTGTTATAGTTTGAGCCGTAGTAATCGAATGGTTTTCTCCACCCCATTACGAATTCTCCGTTGCTTCTCACCACGTGCACCGTTCTTTGGGTCGGCCCGCGTTTTGCCAGCACTTCAGTTACGTCGTCGCCATACTTATTCGCTACAGCTAAGATGTGCAGATTCAAGTCGAAATCACCAGCGTAGCTGCCGGAGTATGGCGCGCTTCCGTAAGCATTTGCGCTATCGCCTATCTTTCGTGTTAGTTCGT
>ORJL010688370.1_pt1 | contig 10262 bp, 10 predicted proteins | sample 1779941 | NCBI WGS metagenome assembly ORJL01 (sample SAMEA104232317, study PRJEB22302) | groundwater metagenome | biome: forest; feature: aquifer; material: groundwater | place: USA | collected 2011-08-07 | depth 5.8 m | reverse complement strand
TACCCACAGCCACCTCCCCGCCCTGCTCAAGCAGGACTGCAGGGAGATGGCTATGGATAGCCCCCCCTATCCTTCAGAGTTTGAAAAGCGGACAATTCATTTGCTACAAAACCGGACAATTCTATTTGTTGACAACAGGGAAATGACGACGGCGCAAGATTGATGCGCTCGTAAAAAGTCGTCATTCCGGGCTTCTTTGTCATTCCCGCGGAGGCGGGAATCCAGTGATTACCGCTTGTTTTGGACTCCCGCCGGAGTTTACCCCCCTGGGGGCGGGAGTGACAGTCTTTTCGACTTTTTTAAGACATCAATATTTTTTGCTATTCAGACTTGACCATGATACACAAATATATGTCAACCAGTCAGTTATTTGTGCTTTCCGTGAGGGCGCCCATTAAGCACCCGAGGAAAAACCGATGAGCGACCAACCGGCAGAGACGAAAGATTCAGCGGCCCCGGAAGCGGCTCCGATCACCAAAGCCAACTTTCCCATTGTCGGTCTGGGCGCCTCCGCCGGCGGCCTGGAGGCCTTCGGCGCTTTTTTCACTAACCTGCCTCCCGATACGGGCATGGCCTTTGTCCTGGTGCAGCACCTCGACCCGGGCCACGCCAGCAGCATGGTGCAACTTCTGAAGAGATATACCCGCATGCCCGTTCTGGAAGCTACCAACGAGATACGGATCGAGCCCAACCGCGTTTACATGATCCCTCCCAATAAAGGCATGATCGTGACGGACAAGAATCTGGTGCTTATCGAGCAGGCGGCGCATCCCGGCATCGCCCACTCGATCGACACCTTCTTCCGCTCCCTGGCTCAGGAACGGCAAGAGGACGCCATCGCGATCATCCTTTCGGGGACCGGCTCGGACGGCACCCTGGGCGCCAAAGCCATCAAAGCGGCCTTAGGCTTGGTGCTGGTGCAGGAGCCGGAGTCGGCCCGGTACGACGGCATGCCCAGGGCGGCCATTGCCGCCGGCGTCGCCGATCTCGTACTGCCCGTGGAGCAGATGGCGGGAAAGCTGATCGAGTACGTGATGACGTCTTACGGTAAAGTTGCCGACAGGCGGCACGAAGCCGTAGAGGCGAGTGCGGACGCCATGCAGAGGACCTTTGCCATCATCCGCGCCCGGACCAGGTACGACTTTTCGGGCTACAAACCCTCGACCCTGAACCGGCGCATCGAAAGGCGCATGAAAGTCAACCAGCTCGATAATGTGGAAGCTTACATCCGCCTGCTGAACGAAAGTCCCCAGGAGGTGGAGACCCTGGTAAGGGATCCTGATCAACGTTACCAGTTTTTTCCGTGATCCCGAGGCCTTCGAGGCCCTGGCCGGGAAGCTCCAAAACCTGTTGGAACAGCGGGACAGGGAAGAGAACCGGACCTTCCGGGTCTGGGTGGTCGGGTGCTCGACGGGCGAGGAGGCCTACTCCCTGGCGATCCTGCTGCACGAACTGATGGACCGTTCGAAACGGATATCTCGACTGGCAGATCTTTGCCACCGACCTGGACCGGGAGGCCATCGAGACGGCGCGGCACGGCGTCTACCCGGAAAGCATCAAGAGCGAGGTCAGCCCGGAGCGGCTGAACAAGTTTTTTACGGGCCGGGACGGTCTGTATATCGTCAACCGGGAAATCAGGGAAAGGATGATCTTTTCCGTGCATGACATTACCAGCGACCCCCCTTTTTCCCGCCTCGATCTGCTTTCCGCCCGCAACCTGCTGATCTATCTGAACGGCTCCACGCAACGCCGGCTCATTCCCCTTTTTCACTACGCCCTGAACCAGGGAAGCCTCCTGTTCCTGGGCACGGCGGAGACGGTGGGCGAGTTCGGCGACCACTTTGTGGCGCTGGACCGCAAATGGCGGATCTATGAAACCCGGAAGCAAGCGGCCGGTTTGCCCGTAGCCATCCCCTCCGAGATCCACCCCGCCGTCCGCTTGCCGTCCGCCGCCAGAGCAGCCGCCTACGCCACCGCCGAGAACTACGAAGCGGAAAAAGACCTGCTGAAGGCCCTGCCTCCCTCGATTCTGATCGATGAGACCGGCCGTATCCTGTACGTCCACGGCGATACCTGGAAGTACCTGCAATTGGCCGAGGGCCGGCTTTCCAACAGCGTTTTGGAGATGGCCCGGGAAGGCATCCGGCCGACCCTGGTCAACGCCATCGCTGAAGCCCTCGCCAAAGGGGAAATGGTAATAGCGGAGGGCGCCCGGAGCCGGAGCAATGGCAACATTCTGAAGGTCAGAATCACGGTCAAACCGGTCCGCATGACGCCTCGGGGGCCGCGCAAGCTCGCCCTGATCTTCGAGGATGTCAGCGAGCGGCGCAGAAAAAACAAAAAGGGGCAAACACCGGAGGACAAAGGGCGGGTCACGGAACTGGAGCAGGAATTGCAATTCAGCCGGGAAAGCCTGCGCAGCACCGTCGAGGAACTGGAAACGACCAACGAGGAGCTCCGCTCGGCCAATGAGGAGTACCAATCCACCAACGAAGAGCTGCAAAGCACCAACGAAGAACTGGAAACCTCCCGGGAGGAGTTGCAGTCCGTGAACGAGGAACTGGTGACGATCAATACGGAACACCAGCAAAAGATCGAGGAACTGTCCACCGTCAACGACGACATGCAGAACTTCCTGAACAGCACCAACATCGCCACGGTCTTTCTGGATCATCGTCTCAATATCACGCGTTATACGCCGCCGGCGACCGGCGTCCTGAACCTGATCGGCGCGGATATCGGACGGCCCCTCGCCCATATCACCTCCCACTTGAAAGTTGATAACCTGAGCGCGGCCGCCCAGTCCGTGCTGGATAGACTGGTCCCCCTCGTCCGGGAGGTGGAAACCCTGGACAGCCGGTGGTATTCGCTGCGCATCCATCCCTACCGGACGACGGAAAATTTGATTGCGGGCATCGTGATGTCCCTTGTGGACATCGATGAGCAAAAGCGGTTGCAGGAGGAACAGCGGAAGATCATCGACACGCTCCGGGAGTCGGTCCTGGTGCTGGACACCGACCTGAAGATCACCTCGGCCAACCAGGCCTTTTACCGTATTTTTCAGATAAGTGCGGCCGAGGCGGAAGGCCGGCATATTGCCGAGATCAGCAAAGACCTGGATATTCCTCAACTGCGGGAGTTAGCCCGGAGCGCCAGGGACACAGAGGCCAGAATCGAAGATCTCGAAATAGCCTGCCGGACGCCGCTGGCCGGCTATCACCGGTTGCGACTCAACGGCTACCGTTTGCACATCTCCACCACTGCCAGCCAGAAGGTGCTCCTGGTAATGGAAGACATCACGCAAGACAAGGAAAAGCCGAAAAAGATATCAGGTCCGCAAGGGACCAGGAGGAAGAATGTCCAAGGATAATGACGCTGGGAAAAGCCAAGACCGGCGCCGGAAAGCGGAAGCGCTGCTCTCCAACAAGGCTGACAGCCATGCCGGGTTGTCCCCGGAAGAGGCCGAACACCTGGTTCATGACCTGGAAGTGCACCAGATCGAGCTGGGCCTGCAGAACGAAGAGCTGCGGGAGGCCCAGTTGGAGCTGGGGCTGGCCAAGGACGATTACACCGATCTTTATGACTTTGCCCCCGTGGCCTACCTGAGCACGGATGAAGATCATATCATCAGGAAATGCAACCTCCTGGCGGGTCAACTCCTGGGGGTGGAAAGACAATCCCTCACGGGCCAGCGGTTCACCAGTTATCTTGACCGCGCGAGCATGGACATTTATTATCTGCACCACAAAAAGGTAAGCGAAACGGGCGCCCGGCAGACCTGCGAGGTGGTGATGCACAGGGCGGACGACGGCGGCTCATTTTACGCCCGCCTGGAATGCGTCAAGTCCATGCGCGGCGAATTCCGCACCGCCCTGATCGATATCACCGCGGCGAAGCTGGCGGAAGAAAAACTCCGGGAACGGTCGGCCCAGCTGGCCGCCGCCAACAAGGAACTGGAGTCCTTTGCCTATTCCATCGCCCATGACCTGCGCGCCCCCCTGCGGGCCATCGATGGTTACTCGCGCATGCTCTTAAGGACAGTGAGCGACAAGCTCGATGACGGGGAAAAGCACAAGCTCGCTACCATTCGGGAAAATACCCAAAAAATGGGCCAACTCATCGACGACTTGCTCGCTTTTTCGCGGCTGGGCCGGCAAACCATATCTTTATCCACGGTCGATATGGCGGCCCTGGTAAACCAGGTCTGGCAAGAGTGCCAGGCCCTCAATCCCGGGCGCAACCTGGAGCTGAAACTTTTTCCCCTGCCCCCGGCTTACGCGGATTTGGGGCTGGTAAGGCAGGTGCTCGCGAATCTTTTATATAACGCCGTCAAGTTCACCAGGTCGCGGGAGGTGGCCATCATCGAAATCGGCGGGAGCGAAGGGGAAAAGGAAGCCGTCTATTACGTCAAAGACAACGGCGTCGGGTTCGACATGCATTACCGGGACAAGCTCTTCGGCGTCTTCCAGCGGCTGCACAGCGAGGAGGAATTCGAAGGCACCGGCGTGGGGCTGGCCCTCGCCCAGCGCATCATCCACCGCCACGGGGGCCGGATCTGGGCGGAAGGAAAAGTGGATGAAGGGGCCTGCTTCTTTTTCACGCTGCCCACGCCGGGGGGGTGATAGCCCTATGTTTTCCCGGCCATTGCCGCCCCGGCCGTCTGAACGGCCTTGATGATTTTCTTGTAACCGGTGCAGCGGCAAAGATTGCCGCTTAAGGCCTCCTTGATTTCTTCCTCTGCCGCCCGGGGATTCGTCGTGAGGAGGGCACTGGCGGACAGGAGCATGCCGGGCGTGCAGTAGCCGCATTGCACGGCGCCTTCGCTGACAAAAGCGCATTGCAGGGGAGATAATTCCCGCCCCTGGGCCAGGCCTTCCACGGTGGTTATTTCCTCGTCCCCCAGCGTGGCCGCCAGCACCAGGCAGGAATTGACGGGCAACCCATCCAGGAGCACCGTACAGGCGCCGCATTCTCCTTCACTGCAACTCTTTTTCGTCCCCGTCAGCCCCAGGTCCTCCCGCAAGACATCGACCAGCAGCCGGTCGGCGGGAACCTTCAGGGGATGGCTTTCCCCATTGACGCGCAAATCAAGGCGCCAGGTGGACCGCGCTTTATCCCCCCCCGCCGGTAAGGACCGCTCCTTGCCGGCAGCGATGATTCCGGAGGCCGTAAGGGGGGAGGCTTCTGCTTTCGCCTCTTCTTTGCTCGCCGCCGCCTGCACGGCGCGCCGGACAAGCACTTGGACCATCGCCCGCCGGTAATCCGCCGAGGGCGGAGGGCCGGGGGGGGGGCGCCCCCCCCCCCCCCCCCCCGCCGCTACGCTCTCCACCACCTCAGCCGTAAGCCCGCTTCCCCGGAGCAGGGCCTCCGCCTGACGGGCGCGCAGCGGCGTGGGCGCTACGGCCGCCAGCGCGATCCGGCATTCTTTGACCCGTCCCCCCTCCATCTCCAGCACCGCCGCTGCGCCCACCACGGCGATCTCCATGGCCTTCCGCCGGCCGAGTTTGAGGTAGGCCGAATGCGGGGCCGGCGCAGGAAGAATTATGCCGCTCAGTATTTCGCCCTTGACCAGCGCCGTTCGCCCCGGTTCCAGGAAAAATTCCTCCACCGGCAGTATCCTGCTACCACCGGGCCCGGCGATCTCCAGACGGGCGCCCAGGGCCAGGAGGGCGGTAGCGGCGTCGGCGGCGGGCGAGGCATGGCAAAGATTGCCGCCCAGGCTGCCCATGTTGCGTATCTGGGGCGAACCCACGGTCGCGCATGCCTCCGCCAGTACGGGGTAGAGGGCACAAAAATAACTTGACCGGGCTATCTCGGTATGGGTCGTCAGCGCGCCTATCCTTATTGCGCCCGCGGCTTCCTCCCGCACGCCTTCCAGCCCCAGGCCCGCCAGACTGACCAGGGCCGGCGGCAAGGGAATCCCCCGTTCCCGCCGGGAGAGGAGATCCGTTCCGCCGGCTAAAGGCCGCGCTCCTTCCCTCTCCATCAACAGCATACAGGCCTCCGCCAAACTGCGCGGCCGCAAAAGTTCCAGGCTCATTTACTTTCTCCCTCCTCTATTCTCTGTATTGCGCGCCGGATTTTTTCCGCATCAACGGTAAATTCGCCAGCCGCACCGCTGCCGGCCGGCACCACCTCCACCGCCCCGGTTTCCCGGTCCACCCTGACGGCAATTGCAGAATACCTGCCCTACAAAATAAGTCAACATTTTTTTAGACACACCTTTCCCGGCTTAACAGGGAAGCGAGGAGCCGGCATTCAGGAGCCCGAAAGGAAAAGATACCCTGAATTCCACCTCCCCGCTCCCGGATACTCTTTTAGTGCCAACCAAAATGTCCTTGACAACTGGAAGAATTTATAATTAACTTTTCGACTTAATTTGTTATGAATCTAGGTTAAAACATGGTACAGAGTCTAAAAATTAATATCATAACTATACCAGAGGAGGGGTTAAGTCTCCGGTTTTCCTTACCGGGCAACTTGCTTTCCGGCCTCTGCGCGGGCGCAGGAGAACCTGATTTTACCCTGGAAAAGGTTGACGTCGCCGGTACGGTCAGAAAATCACACCAGAACATTTTTTTCACCGGCACCCTGGAAACCATCGTGGAAACAACGTGTTGCCGCTGTATCGAGGCGGCCCAAGTGCCCATCAAGACCGACTTCCGCTACACTTTGCTGCCGGAAACCGGAACGGGAAAAGAGGAGGCGGAACTGCAAACGGAAGATTTGGACGTGGCCTATTATTCGGGAGAAATTATCGATCTGGCCCCGATGATCGCGGAACAAATCATTCTGCAGGTGCCCATGAAGGTGCTCTGCCGGGAGACGTGCCGGGGTCTTTGCCCGCACTGCGGCGTCAACCTGAATCTGGCGAGTTGCGATTGTCCCGCTGCCCTTGATCCACGCCTGGCCGTGCTGAAAGACTTCAAGGTTAAATAGAAAGATCAAAGAGAGAGGTTAAATAAAAATGGCTAATCCCGTAAAAAGACACTCGAAAACAAGGCGCAACATGAGAAGGGCGCACGATTTTCTGACCGCGCCGACAGTTAATGCCTGCCCCCAATGCGGACAGGCAAAATTGTCCCATCGTGCCTGCGCCAACTGCGGCACCTACAAGGGCCGGGAAGTATTGCCCCTGGAGAAGACGTCCTGATCGAAATAAAAACAGCACTGATTACCGGGGCTTCAAGGGGCATCGGCAGGGCTGTGGCCGTGAAACTTGCGGAGACCGGTTTTTTTATATATATAAACTACCGCCGTAACGAGGAAGCAGCCCGGGAGACCTTGAAGGTGCTAAAAGAGCGCCATGGCGACGGTGAGCTTTGTCCTTTCGACGTTGCCGATGCCGCCGGCGCCAGGGCCGCCGTAGGAAAGATCCTTAAGGATAAAAGCCGGTTGGATGTTCTGGTCAACAATGCCGGGTGGGTGAAAGACGGCCTGATCCTGCGCGTACCGGAAGCGGATTGGGACGGACTCATTGCCACGAACCTCAAGGGCGTATTTAACTGCTGTCAGGCCGCCAGCCGCCCGATGATCAAGCAACGCTGGGGGCGGATAGTCAATGTCACATCGGTGGCCGCCGAAGCGGGCAATGCGGGGCAGGTAGCGTATGCCGCTGCTAAAGCAGGCATCCTCGGCTTGACCAAATCCCTGGCCCGGGAACTGGGCAGCAGGAATGTCTGTGTAAACGCCGTGTCGCCGGGGCTGATCGCGACGGAGATGACGGCCTCTTTGGCCGCAGAGGATCAGGAAAAGATCCGGCAGCAGATTCCCCTGCGGAGAACGGGCACGCCTGAAGATGTTGCGGGAGCGGTTTCGTTTTTGGTTTCCCCGCAGGCGGACTACATCACGGGCCAGGTGCTGCGAATCAACGGCGGACTTTACATGTGACCGTTCGACAAGCCCACGGCTCAGGGCAGGCTTAAGCAGCAGGCAACGAAGACATTGAGAAGAGAGGGAGAATGGAACTGGAAGGAAAAGTCATAGATATTATCGTTGAACAGTTGGATGTGGCAAGAGAACAATGCGTGCCCGAGGCATCTTTCGTAAATGACCTGGGCGCTGATTCCCTCGATTTGATGGAACTGATCATGGCAATGGAAGAGCAATTCGACGTTTCAATATCCGACGAGGAACTGCAGCATATCGTCACCATTCGGAACGTCATTGATTTCATCGAGCGGGCAGGATGCGATAAAGGCAAGGCCAGGGGGGCAATCTAAGAATTGCGGCGGCGGGTGGTTATAACCGGTCTTGGTGCAGTTACGCCCTTGGGCAACACGGCTGCCGAAACATGGGCCGCTCTGTGTGCCGGAAAGTCCGGGATCGGGATAATCACCAAATTCGACAGCCGGGCCTTCAAGACAAAAATTGCCGGTGAGATAAAAAACTTCGACCCGCTGCCCTTCGTCAATAAAAAGGAACTGCGCCGCCTGGATGATTTCATCGTCTACGCTTTGGCAGCTGCCGAAATGGCGATAGCGGATGCGGCCCTGGTCATTGGCGGCGCTTCTGCCGGGCGGGTGGGGGTCTCAATTGGTTCGGCGATCGGCGGTCTGGGGACCCTGGAAAAGGAAATGGAAATTCTCAGCCGGTCGGGACCGGGAAGGGTGTCGCCTTTTACCATTCCCGCCGTTCTTCCCAATCTGGCTGCCGGCCACGTATCCATCAGGCTGCAGGCGAAGGGACCGATTAATTGCAGTACCACGGCCTGCGCCTCGGGTACCTGTGCCGTCGGCGATGCCGCCCGGATAATAGGGGCGGGTTACGCCGAGGCGATGATTGCCGGCGGTGTCGATGCCGCCGTCACTCCCATGGCGGTGGCGGGCTTCAATGCCATGCGCGCCCTCTCCACCAGGAATGATGAGCCGGAAAAAGCCAGCCGGCCTTTTGACCGCCGGCGGGATGGTTTTGTGATCAGCGAGGGATGCGGTCTTTTGGTGCTGGAAGAAATGACGGCCGCCTGTGCACGGGGAGCCCGCATCTATGCGGAACTCATCGGCTACGGGTTGACGAGCGACGCCTACCACCCGGCGGCTCCCCCACCGGGCCATGAGGGCGCGGCCCGGTGTATGCAGGCGGCGCTGGACGATGCCGGGATAGCGCCGACCGGCGTGGATTACATTAACGCCCACGGCACATCCACGCCCCTGAATGACCGGTATGAAAACGAGGCCATAAAAACCGTTTTCCGCGAACATAGCAAGGTCCTGGCCGTCAGTTCCACCAAATCCATGACGGGTCATATGCTGGGGGCCGCCGGTGGAGTCGAGGCCATCGTAACCGCTAAGGCGATCCAGGAAGGCGTGCTGCCGCCTACCATCAACCTGGACGACCCCGACCCGGAATGCGATCTGGACTATGTCCCCCACCGGGCGAAAAGAAGCAGGGTGGAAGTGGCCATGTCTAACACCTTCGGGTTCGGCGGTGTAAATGCAGCACTGCTTTTGAGGAAATTTACCGGGTGAAAACGCTGGCCGGAGAAACTAAGAAGATAGTCATGGGCGCCGACCATGCGGGGTTTGGCCTCAAAGAAGCCCTTAAACCTTTTCTGACCGCGGCGGGGTGGGAAATTACCGACCTAGGGACCGGGAGCGATGAAGCCGTCGATTATCCCGATTTCGCCGGTCCGTTGGCGCTTGCGGTTTCCGATGGCGACTTCAGCCGGGGCATCCTGATCTGCGGCTCCGGCGCGGGAATGGTTATTATGGCCAACAAGTTCCCCGGAGTGCGGGCCGTGTTATGCCTCGACGAGGAAATGGCCGCCCTCAGCCGGAGACACAACGACGCCAATATCCTGGTCCTGGCCGGCCGGCGTACGGATGGCGACCGGGCGGCGGCGATCCTCATGGTCTGGCTGACAACAGCTTTCGAAGGCGGCCGGCACCGTGAACGCCTGGAGAAGATCGGTACCTGGGAACAAAAGATCTGCGGCGCGCAAGTTAATACCCCTGCTGTGGGGAACTAGGAAGCATGAAAAATACTGGGGTCATTCCGGCGAAAGCCGGAATCCAGACATATAAGACTGGATTGCGGCTTTCGCCGGAATGACAATGAGGAGGAAGTACTCTAAATGTCGATATTAGCAACAGTTGACCCTGAAGTTGCCGAGGCCATTCAGCTGGAAACGGAGCGACAGGCCAGCAAACTGGAACTTATTGCCTCGGAGAATTTTGTCAGCGAAGCGGTGCTGGAAGCACAGGGCAGCGTGATGACGAACAAATATGCCGAGGGTTATCCCGGCCAGAGGTATTACGGCGGGT
>ORJL011334741.1_pt1 | contig 10263 bp, 13 predicted proteins | sample 1779941 | NCBI WGS metagenome assembly ORJL01 (sample SAMEA104232317, study PRJEB22302) | groundwater metagenome | biome: forest; feature: aquifer; material: groundwater | place: USA | collected 2011-08-07 | depth 5.8 m | reverse complement strand
CGGGTATTTCTTGGGCGGGCAGGTGGTGTGTTGCGTTTCGCGGGGAGTGGCTTTGATGATTACCGCCGCGATATCCTCCGGTTTTAAATCGTGCTCTTTCACGATACCCAGAGTCGCATATATATGCCCGTTAGTGGTACGGTTGGCGCATAGCGACTTATAGCGGGTGTTGACGATATACCAACCACTGAAATCCTGAAGACGTTCCAGGTCCATTTCATTGTTGATAATGACCTGGCACATGCCGGAATCCCCTTCGACGACACGGATGGGACCGGTGAAACCATTCTTCGCCATCATGCAGGCGAGAATAGCATCATAAACAACCTTCCCAAAACGGGTATTCTTGGACATAGTATTTTCTTCGCGGTGGGCATCGAGAACACCCAGCGGCAAGCTGTGCGAAGCGCATATACCGATGGCATTGGCAATTTGTTCGACATTCAGTCCCATCAACCTGCCCAAGGCAGGAGGCATCGTTAAACCGCCACGTATATCCCCATTCCAACCCCTGTGCTCCAATGAATAGCTGGTGGACTCTCTGAACCTGGCGCCTAGCTCGTAGGTGATTATCACCCCCGTGAGAAACTCCTTGCCGGATGATTTTTCCCGCTCGGCAACTGCGACGACACCCGATATGGCATCGCTGTTATGGCCGCCGCCACCAAGGTCGTTATAGTCCAGAAAACGCACCAGGAAACTGTTGACCAGAGTAGCATTCAGCGCGCTGGTACGGAAACCGGAGCCGAATATAGTGGCTTCTTCCGTTCCGCCGAGCTGTTTCACGGTGTCCTCCAGGATAGGACGTCCGGGAGCTTCGTAAGCGCCGATGGCACAGCCGAGAGCATCCAGCACACAACGCTTGGCTTCGTGGACAACATCCTCGGGAAACTGCGGGTACTTCAGGCCGAGCGCATAACGCCCAAACTGATATGAAACGCTCGATTGGTAAGTCTTTTCCAGGAGTAGCCAGGCCAAATCACGTTGTAAAGTCATCGCCAACCTCCACTACTATTAATTCGACAAAGAAACCAACAAGAGGGGCTTACCGGAAAACCGTGATACCACTTAAAGCAGGCCAAAAGGAAACATGACCAAAAAGAGCTGTCGTTTTTGACCCGTTTGGAAAGAGTCTACTTCACCACCCGTCTCCTGTCAAGATGGAGGTTTGGTAGTACTGGTGGAAATGTCACTGCGAGACCCTTCCGACAAAGTCGGAAAGCAGCCCTTCTCAAAGACCAAAAAAGTGACGGGAAACCTGACAAGGTAGCTGCCATAAAATGAGTTTTGCGGCGATTTGGGACGTAGCATAAAGTACTCCCTTAACTTTTATCCTCTATTGTAGCGGGAAGAAGGAAGCAGGAATCAAGCTTGGGGTAATTCACTATTGTCCAATGACATTATCGCTGCTTTACTCCTTTTTTTGGTGGGAAATACACATCATACTTATACTTTCTTTTAATAAAATCCTCTCGCGTAAAATTGACGGAATATATGACATTTCCTTGCACGTCTTGGGCAGTTACATTATAGTGCGGAAAGATTCCTGCTGTTTGGTATTGTATCTCACCACCGGGTGCGACTTCACCTACAAAGACTTCACCTTCGTGAAATATATGGAGGGTCTTTGGCGTTTGGTTGTGTACCCTAATATCTAATCCTGGTTCGCCGGTATAGAGCCAACAAGAAGTGAAAATGTTGCAAATAGCACCTAGGAAGATAAGAATAATAATAGTCTTAAATAGGGCTGCTCGCTTAATAAATATTGCTGTGCCTCCTCGCCATGACAGCGGAAAAGAGCTTTCGGTACAACATCCATCGGCACTTACAAGTGGCAGTAGAGAGATGTATAAAAAAGCATCAAAGCCGGCGTGAAAAATCGGACATGTTAAGTCTTGTTTAGCGCAAGAGCGGATTGAGCTTCTTGCGGATGATTTCCTCGGCGCCGTTGACGAGGCTCTCCATAAGCTCCTTCACCGTGGGGATATCATGGATGAAGCCTATCACCTGCCCGCACTCGGCAATACCGGCATCCAGTTCGCCCTGGAAATAGACCTTCTGCTCATTCCCCCCACCGGTAACGGTGAGTAACTCTTCCAGAGGCGCTCCGCGATTTTCCATGTCCAGAGCCTTGGTTGACGCCTCATTCCGCAGGCATCGCGCGGGTATACGGATGGAGCGTTGTATAACCACGGTATCTGTTTCCACCGCCTGGAGCAGCCACTCTTTAAACTTGGGGTGAGCCGGGCATTCTTTGGTCGCCATGAAACGTGTACCCATGAGCACGCCATCCGCACCTAAAGCCAGCGCGGCCACAAATCCGGCGGCATCGGCGAAGCCCCCGCCGGCGATGACGGGTATCTGCAACATCTCAACCGCCCTTCGCGCCAATACCAGAGAGCTAATGTCGTCAGGGCCGGGGTGCCCGCCACACTCATAACCGATGATAGAGACGGCATCGCAACCGATAGACTCCGCCGTCTGGGCAAACCTAATCGCGCCCGGCGCCTTATGGATGACCTTTACGCCGCCATCCTTCAGTTGCTTCATGAATGCTTCGGGGCTTCGTCCCGATGTTTCCACGATGCGTACCCCTTCATTGATAAGAACGTCAATATATTCTTGATTGTTAGGCGGACGACGCGCCGGTGACAGGTTTATGTTCACGGCAAATGGCTTATCTGTCAGGCTCTTTGCTTTCTTTATTTCCTCTCTTAGTGTCTCTTTGTTAGGAAAACTCGCCGAGGTAATTATCCCCAAACCGCCGGCATTGGAAACCGCCGCCGCCAGTTCCGCCCTGGCCAGATAAATAATGCCACCCTGGATAATGGGATACTTGATACCCAGCAGTTTCGTCAGTCTTGTTTCAAACACTCTAGTTTACTCCCTTCTTACCGGATAAGCTCCGTTGTAGAAACCAGTAGAGCGGATTATATCAGCTTCGCTCATGGGAAGGCAACCCATATTCCTCGGCATTAATAATAAACAAACGATGGGTTTTGTTTGTATTTGTCGGGTCGGTCATTGCGAGACGTTCTATTTCCATTTAAGCCACTCTTATCATACCCCTGACATTATTGACTTTGGACTTTGCTTCAGGTAAACCGTATTACTTATTTACCATTTTTGTTGTTTTATCATTCGACAATGTAATAGAATAGGCAGAATTGGGCCGGTAGCAGCCGTAGTTTGGCATTTAAGCCAACTAAAATATCAGGATGTTGGTGCAGTCATAGGACTGGTTATCAAGTTCGTGAGGTCAGGAGGCAAATATGGATGTTTTTGAAGCGATTGAGAAGAGAAGGACGGTACGCGTTTTCAAGCAGGGAGTCCCGGAAGAGCAATTACGCAAGCTGTTGCTTGCCGGTATAAAGGCTCCTTCCGGCTCAAATGTGCAACCGTGGGAATTCATTATAATTGACGATACCAAAATCATAGAGCAAATTGCAGAGCAAAAATACCAGCAGAGCCTGAAGATGGCGATTGATGATATTACCCTTAAGCACCCCGAAGTGCTTGAACAAATATATCACCAGACATTACAAAGGCCTTTCTCCCCGCAGTTCGCTATTGCCCAAAGAAATTCCTATCAGCATTGCTCCGTAATCGCCGTCTGCAACCAGAAGTGGCACGGAAACGGGAGAAAGCCCTGGATGAATGTCGAAAACATCGCCAGCACATGGATGTGTATCGAGAATATGGCATTGGCCGCAACTGCCGAGGGACTTAGCCTGCAAATATCCATTCTTCGTGAGGAGCACAAAGCAGCGGTGGAAAAGCTATTAGGTATCCCTGAAGACTACGAACTGGCCACGATGGTGTTAATAGGCATATCGGAGGAAGTTCCTCCCCGCGTAAGACGATTTGGCCCGGTGCGTCCCGAATTCAGCTGGCTGCACCGCAATAGTTTCAGCGGCAGGCAATAAATAGATGAAACAAAATAAAGACACCGCCCATCTCAATCCGCAAATCCTGGTTGAGTTGGTGTCCGTACGAATGCCTTTCGGCAAATATAAAGACCGCATCCTTTGCGATTTGCCCGAACCTTATCTGGTCTGGTTTCACCAGAAAGGTTTCCCTCCCGGAAAAATCGGCGTCTTGTTGTCTGCTCTCTATGAAATCAAATTAAACGGATTAGAGTATCTTCTAAAACCAATCAGGAATAATCAGCCGTAAAAAAGATTTAGAGTCAAACTGCACTCTTTAACACGTGGTCTATAACCCTCTAAGATACTCCGGACGAAGCTGAGACAAATCCTTTTGCGCTAAAATATTTTTCAGCTCCATTACCATCCTCGCTTTATCTGCGGGTAATCTGCCGCGAACTGAAAAATAATTCGACGCATGCATAGAGCTGAAGAAACAATTGGAAAAACTGGAGTGTTCTACAATCTTAAGAAGTTCCTTAAGCGAATCAAAAGGCGAAACCAGAGCAAAGCTACCTTGTTTCCATTCCTGATACAACGGCGTATCGGGGACCAGGGTTAACGTAAGAGCCCCTACGTAATCCGGGTCAATCTCACTGAGTATTCTGGCTGTCTCAAGGGCATGCCTTTCACTGCCTTCCTTGCCGGCAAGTCCTAGAATCACCGTAACGGAAAGAGCGATTCCGGCCTCTTTTACTTTCTTTCCTGCCTTTACCAGTTCTTCATGATTTGCACCTTTATGAATCTTTCTTAGTAACTCATCATCGCCACTTTCAATCCCCATATACAGAATACCCACTTTAAGTTTTCGCAACTCTTCAAGTTCACTAGCGCTCCTTCTTAGAATATCCTGACCGGTAGCGTAAGCGGCAATCCTTGCGAGCCCGGGGAATTTGCGGTTCAGGTATTGGAGTACCTGTATCAACTGGGGGAAAGGGTAGACTAAAGCATCACCATCCTGGAGAAAAACTCCTCGACCATCCCATTGCTCCGCTACGTAATAAACGATATCCGGGATATCCGGCAAGCGAATCCCCTGCTGCATATAGAGAGCGAGAGCGTCTATTTCTTTCTTAACCTCGCCGGCGTCTCTCGTTCGCAATTTTGAGGCATAGTAGTTACAGAATATACATGTGTTATTGGAGCAACCACTGGTTAATGGCAGGAAATAGCTATTCCTTTCACTCGGAGGGCGGATAATATCAGGTCTATGAAAAAGCATAATTAAAGTCCGTTATATCTGTACCCGGTTTGAAGTCCACTTATTGCGTTGAAGCTAAGTCCATCCTCCAGTCATCAAGCACCAATCTGACCCTTAATATCAGCCAAATACAGCCATTATTAGCTTTATGTCTTTACGCTAAACTCTGTACTGGTCACCTGGCAGGCAATGGCCCGAGTTCCTCTTCAGCTTTCCGCAATAGCTGCTCCCAATTTCCTGGGAGTGCTATCTCCGCGCTTACCGGGGAAAGTGGACCCGGGCCGACCCTCATCAGATAGCCATGCCCCGACTGCTCCCCTCCGGCAACCGCTATAATTAAATTCTTGGCAGATGCAGCCAACGGCCATGCCTCGCCTTCGGTAACTAATGACTTCAAATTTTCCCTCTGACTGTAGGCCATAGAATCTTCCTTTATCATAGGCCAGGGAATCTTTGAGTTCTCCCATAAAAATGCCTTTACTTTGTCTTTGGACCAACCAAGCGATGAGAGTCCGCGAGCGATGCCGCGCGGCATAAGAATTACACCCGGGGCACTATCGGGACTGTAATTGGCAAACACGTTGGCAAAATCAGCTACCATGATTCGAACGAATTTTTTTAAAGATTGCAGCGCCACCTCCCTGGTAGATGCTTCAATGCCGTTGACGTTAACTGCGGTGGCGACGGCGTGAAGGGTTACTATGTTACTGCCATCGGGGAAACCCCGTTCGCGACTAAGCGGCGCCCAGTCTGAGGGAAGCCCCTCCTCGTCTTCGGCAAAAACAACGTCGGTGTACCTTGCTGGCCCTCCGTACACGGACATGGTTCCTGAACCAGGTATGGCACCCCCGATGTTTTGTTGTATCAACCTTATTGCGCGTCCGATACTCGCACCGGCGGGATGTGCCGGGTCTGGTCCCAGGCAGCTATACCCCGCGTTAAGGCGGATTTGTTTGCCTACCGGCCCGTTTACTATTACCACGGGATATACCGCGCAAGTTGTTGTTTGCGTTCTCCCCGCCCGCATCAATGGAGCAGTAAAGGCTTTTATGGCAGCCAGGAGCACCGGCATATATTCGGGGCGTCCGCCTGTCATCGCCAGACTGATGGCAAGAGACTCGACCGTTGCTATCCTGCCGCTAGGTGGAATTACGCCAACTACTTCATTCGGGTGAAGGTCTGTTCCTTCCAGCAAAGCATTAACTCGCTCCTCCGTTGCCGGAAGTACGGGTAATCCATCGGCCCAGCCATTCCTGAGAAAGGCAAGGTTCATCTTGATAATGGTGTCGTGATAATCTTTACCGTTGACCTCAATCTTCTCCGGTGTATGTAATGCTTGCTCGGTTTTTTCTGGTGTCCATCTGGTCAGGCCATGAACAATCTTCTCTACATTCTCTTTAATGGGAGTTAAATCACTACCCATTAAAAACATCTCCATGGGGAACTCGTACAAAGATGCGTCTGCGGGGAAGCCTATCCCGGCGAACGCACCCTTAACCACCCGTCCAAAACCCTGTCGGGTAAAGGCGAAAGTAGGTATACCCATTTTCTCAATTGTGGCAAGAGCACGGCCTACGGCCGTGGAGCACGCTCCTCAAGCGGCGTTACCCCCGATAACGCCTTGGTAACCTTTTTCCGCCACCAACTGGCCAATTTTTTCGGTGTCGATTTCATTGCTTCCTACGGGGAGCGCCGAATACGGCACTATGTTTATCTCAGGAAACTTCTTTCGTAACAAATCCCGGATATAAGGGAAAGTCCGGTCTGCTTCCCACAAACCATTCGATAGCTCGCATATCGTTTTCCCGTTTAGCTCTGTTAGACGTGGTGCGTGGCTGAATTTGCTTGCCCCGGTTAATCCGCTTGGATTGAACACACTTAGCGTTACCATGCTCTCCTCCTTATCATCCAGAGTAACCACCGAAACTCCTCGACTGGTAGATAACGTTCTTCCTTAAAGCTCTCAGCTTTGCCCAGTGTGCGTTTACCGGCTACTTGAACTTGAATACCGAGAGAGCTGTTTTACCAAATATCCACTCCCTTGCCTGTTCACTACAGAACCTCGTAAGATGTCCTTCAAGATAGTGAAGCGTGTTTGCATATCCCTCAAGAGTACTGGAAGGCGGATAGTTACTCCCCCACATTATACGTGAGGGACCGAAGGCGTCACAGGCCATCTGGATAAATGGGGGCACATTCTCGAAGGGCACTGGCTGGCGAAAAGGGAAAGGTCTGCTACAAATTTCGCCGAGTCCTCCCAATTTAATGTATGTATTGGGGAATCGGGCCAAGGCCAGTATTTTTTGGTATGTGGTATAAGGAGGTTTTTCGTCTTGCTGGACACGGCCAAGGTGCTCAATGACAAAAGGCACATCCGGTAAAGTTTCCACAAGTGTCCTGAACTGGTCGGAGGCAAAATCATTTTCCTTACCGTTGCATGTTACCGGCAGTTTCAATTCAGCACACGTCCGCCAGATGGCCAGAGTATCACTACCAGGGGAACGGACGGTCACGCCCAGACGAATACCTCCGGCGCCTTCCTGTACCCAGCGTTTCAAAACCTCTGGTGCGTCAGTGCGGCTGGTATCTACCTCGACGACAGGACAGAACCGTCCCGGAAACCGGCGTGCGCAATCTATGATATAACTATTGTCGGTTTGGCCCAAGAACTGAACCAAGGTTGCCTTATCTACGCCGTTGCTCTTCATCTGGCACATAATCATTTCAATAGGTTCAAACCAATAAGGCGATGTGTGGACATGCGTGTCGACAATGACCATGCCAATTCCCTCCCTATTTAGGACGTGCCATTTTTATCGACGTATACCGAAAATAATACTTGATTCCCTTTCTTTTACACAGCAGCTACGCGGATAACGTGTTCTTGACGATTTCCAGCAACCTGAGTGAGTCAATCGGTTTGGTTATATACCCGGCAGCACCTATTTGCTCGGCAAGTTTCTTGTTCAGTTCAAAGTCAAGACCGGTAAGCATGATAACCGGAATATCTTTAGTTGCCGGGTCGCTCTTAAGCCTCGAACAAGCGGTATAACCGTCTGTCCCCGGCATCATGATATCCATCAGAATAAGGTCCGGCCTTTCAGTGTGAGCGATATTTGTCGCTTCCATCCCGTCAATTGCCTCAAGCACGCGGTAGTCCTTCCCCAATAACTGTCTTAACAGTAATCTGATATTTGGTTCATCATCAACAGCAAGGATTATTTTGGCCATTTCTACCTCCCTGATAAAGTCCCTTCTTTGTGAAACGATAGATTGGTGGTTTTCCTGGTTCTGAGGAAGGCATCTACCACCTCAGGGTCAAACTGAGTTTCTTTGCAACGCTCCAGCTCGGCACAGGCAGCTTCATCACTCATAGCCTCCCGGTAGGGTCGCGCTGATGTCATCGCCTCGTAAGCGTCGGCTACTGCCAGTATTTTAATACCTAAAGACATCCCGGTGCAATTAATACCATCAGGATAACCATTGCCATTAAAACGTTCATGGTGACCCCTGACCAGTTTTAATATTTCAGTGTCATCTACAATAGGAGACAGGATGCGTTCCCCCACTTCGGCATGTTTTGAGATGTGTTGAAACTCTTCTGCGGTCAGACGGGACGGTTTATTCAGAATAGATTCTTTGACACCTATCTTGCCGATGTCATGTAGCAGACCTGCTGATTTAATTCTTTCCACACTTTCCGGTGAAAGTTTCAACTCCTGGGCAATGGCGGTGGCAATTTCGGCTACCCGGCGGGAATGGCCGCTCGTATAATCATCCTTAGCTTCAAGAGCCTGGACCAATGCCGTCATAGCATTGAGAAAAAAGGCATGGATTTTCTTAGCTTGTTCCGTAACCTTCTCTTCCAGGTGGTGACGGTACTCTTCTATTTCGAGTTCCAGCCTTCTTTTTTCAAGAGCATGGTCTACGCTGCGGAGAACTCCCTCAAGGTTAAATGGTTTGGTTACGTAATCATAAGCACCATGCTTCATACATTCGACGGCGATGCTGACGTCGGAGACGGCGGTAGCCATGATGATTGACGTATTCGGGTAGGCAGCTCTTATTTGAGGCAATAATTCAACGCCTGATTTACCGGGCATGTTGATGTCCAGAAGCACGAGGGCAATCTGGTTCTGCTTCAGTACCTCCAGAGCTTGCTCGGCATTGCCAGCTTCCAGGCACTGATAGCCCTCACCTTCCAGGGTACGACGCAAAAGCGTCCTGATGGCCCTTTCATCATCTATAACGAGTACTGTTGTCTTCGCTGAATCTATCTCATTCATTATCGTTTGACTTCAGGAATTGCCTTATTACGCTCATTAACTCATCAGGAGTGAACGGCTTGGGTAGACAGGGTCTGTCAGTATGCTCTAGAAACCCCCGCACATCTTCACGCATTACATCACCGGTGGTAAATATGACACCTTGTTCCAGTCCGGTATTTTCTGCCTTCAACCACTGGTAAAGCTCTATCCCGCTCATTGCCGGTGTCCTGATATCCACCAGACAAATATCGTATTGCTTCATCTTTATCATATTCTGAGCCACTTTGCCGTTGACGGCGATGTCAACGGCAAAGCCTTCAGCGGAAAGAACCCTCTGGCAAACGTGACTAATTGACGGTTCATCCTCAACCACCAGGACTCTCTTTGCGATACTTCTTAAGGTTTCCATTTTACTTCTCCCCGGTAACTATCTGTCTAACGGGTAACTCCACCACAAAAGTAGCGCCTTTACCCTGTCTGCTGCTGGCATATATCTTGCCGCCATGCTCGTTTATTATCCCGTGGCAAACCGAGAGGCCAAGCCCGGTGCCTTTGCCCACCTCCTTGGTCGTAAAGAATGGCGTGAATAGTTTTCCCATGTTCTCCGGATTTATCCCCGGACCATCATCGGTAATAGAAGCTCTAACGGTATTCCCCACCCGCTCGGTAACGATGTTAAGAGTTCCTCTTTTACTTGCTTCGAGCATGGCCTGCTCGGCGTTGACGATGAGGTTAATGAAGACCTGTTGTAGTTGACTACCGTTGCCCAAAACCTCCGGTAACTCTAGGGCAAGTTTAGTATTTACCTCAATGTTATTCACTTTATGCTCGTAGCTACGTAGTCGCAGTACGCTTTCGATGATACCGT
>ORJL010357538.1_pt1 | contig 10263 bp, 10 predicted proteins | sample 1779941 | NCBI WGS metagenome assembly ORJL01 (sample SAMEA104232317, study PRJEB22302) | groundwater metagenome | biome: forest; feature: aquifer; material: groundwater | place: USA | collected 2011-08-07 | depth 5.8 m | reverse complement strand
TCGAATCCGTCCGGAAAATGTTTCTCGCGGTCGCGGAGGATATTCGGGTCGTGATTATAAAACTCATGGACCGGCTTCATAACATGAAGACCCTGTCCTATCTTCCCAAAGAAAAACAGGAGAGAATCGCCCAGGAAACTTTGAGTCTCTACGCTCCGCTGGCGGAACGAATCGGGATGTGGAATATAAAAGCCGAACTGGAGGATTTGGCCTTTCAATATCTCTGGCCCAACGAATACAAAGAAATCAAAGAAGAAGTAAAGAGGCGCGCTCCGGAACAGGAAGAACGTCTCAAAAAAATAGTCCCACAGCTCAAAATAGAGCTTGCCGCGGAAAATGTCGAGATGAAAGATATTCATTATCGCGCCAAACATTTGTATTCCGCCTGGCAAAAACTCGAACGCTACGAGGGGGACTGGACGCATCTTACCGACCTCATCGCGGTGCGGGTCATCGCGCCGGACATCAAAAATTGCTACGCCGCGCTCGGCGTCATTCATAAATTATGGAAGCCGGTGCCCGGCAGATTTATGGATTACGTCGCGCTTCCAAAACCGAACGGATATCAAAGTTTACACACCAGAGTTTTCAGCGACGGCGGGGTGGTGGTGGAATTTCAAATCCGAACGCCCGAGATGCACCGCGAGGCGGAAGCCGGCATCGCGGCCCATTGGGTCTGGGCGGAGGCGGGAAAGCCAAAAGAGGGCATAAAAATTATCGGAAAAAAATTCAACTGGATCGGGCAGCTTCACGAGTGGCATAAAGAATTTGAAAAAGGCCACTCCACCTCCGAAGAGCTTTTGGAGGCGCTAAAAATTGATTTTTTCAAAGACCGGATTTTTGTCTTAACCCCCAAGGGGGATGTAATAGACCTGCCTCAAGGAGCCTCGCCCCTCGACTTCGCGTATCATATCCACTCGGAGGTCGGCGACCATGCCTCCGGCGCCAAAGTTAACGACCGCCTCGCGCCCTTCTCCCGCGAATTGCGCTCGGGCGAAGTCGTGGAAATCATAACTAGCAGAAGCAAGCGGCCATCGGTGGAATGGCTCTCCCTCGTTAAAACCAGTCTCGCTAAATCCAGAATCCGACGCTCTCTAAAACTCTCGCCTAAAGAATCTTTCCTGGCGCTTGCGGAAAAACTGGTCGAGATTCAAGTCTACGGCAAAAGCCGGGTCGGCTTTATCAAAGACATCACCTCCGTTTTCGCGCGCCTGCATGTCAACATTCAAAGCTTGAACGCCAACCGTTCCGGCAATGAAGAAGCGCCCATTCGAGTTATTTTCATACCCAAGGATAAAAATTCGGTTCCAAAAATCACCGCGCGGCTCGAAAAAATCGCGGGAGTAAAAAAAGTGAGTTCAAAAGTTAAAACATAAAAAGCTCCGACGAAAGCGTCGGAGTTAAATCGTAAATTCGTCGAGTTCCGCAGGAGAAGCGTGGCTCGCTTCCGACGGTTCCGCGGGCAGAACCGGCGGCAGAACCGCGGGCGTATCTGAAATTTTCTCAACTTGCGCCATTTCTTCCGGAGGAAGAAGCTTATTCTCAAGCGAAATTTCACTTTCGCCGAGCTTGGAAAGGAGGTTCTGAAGCTCCTGGGCGGAGAAAAAATCAATCGAAATTCTGCCGCCCTCCCCTTTCTTCTCGATTGAAACCCTCGTGCCTAAAGCGTTGGCAAGTTTTTCCTCTAAATCCTTAAGCTCTATGTCGGCAGCCGCTTCGCTTCTGGGGCGGTTGGAAATTATTTTTCTGGAAACCCGCTCGGCCTCCCGCACGCTTAAATTTTTATACAAAATATCGTCAAAAAGGGTTTTCTGCTCCTCGGGGCGCGCGGTCAGCATCAACAAGGGGCGCGCGTGTCCCTCGGAGATTCGTCCTTCCCGCAAAGCCTGTTGGGCTTCGGAAGGAAGCGACAGGAGCCGGATGGAGTTTGCCACATATTCGCGCGACCTTCCTATCTTCTCACCAATCGCTTTGTGAGTAATCGCAAATTCCTCGCTAAGTTTTTGAAAGGCCTCGGCCCGGTCGAGCGCGTTCAAATCTTCGCGCTGGAGGTTTTCAACCAGAGCTAACTCGAGTTTTATTTTCTCCGCCGGCTCTTCCCGGATAATCACCGGAATATCGCGCAGTCCCGCGAGGCGCGAGGCGCGAAGCCGCCTTTCTCCCGCGATAAGCTCGTACTCCGTGGCAATTCCGGTGGGGGTAGTCCCTTCCCGGCGCACCACCACCAAGGGTTGGAGCACTCCATATTGCCGGATGGACTCGGCAAGCTCGGCGAGTTTTATCTCGTCAAATTCTTTTCTGGGCTGTTGGGGATTCGGCTTGATTTTATCAAGCTCAATAAAAAAAATACTCTGCTGCCGCCTGATCTGCCCAGAATCTTCCATGAGAAAAGGATAACCAAAAAACACCGAATTGACAACTTCCTAAAAAACTTTTACATTTCTACTATTGCCGCGGTGGCGGAATTGGCAGACGCACAGGACTCAAAATCCTGCGGGCGCAAGCTCATGAGGATTCGACCCCCTCCCGCGGCACTTGAACGAAGTGAAGGTGCAAGGAGCAAACGAACTGCTTCGTTTGCGTGAGGGGTCGAAAGCCGGAGCGATGTCGCGAAGCGGCAAGCGAGGTGGGGTCGCGACTCCAATTCTGATTGGAAGTTGTGACCGACCCCCTCCCGCGGCACAAAATATGAACTTTAACAAGAAAGGGGTGATAATTTTGGCAAAACGTACCAATTGGACAAAGCCCGGAAAAATTAAAGGCGAGAAAGGGAAACCCAATGTTGTTGTGCGGACATTAGACCTTATTTACTCGTATCAGACTAAAAATACCCCTTGGCCTACTGAAATCACAACGGCAAGAATGCATCAATTGGCAAGAAAGTATGACCCTACTCTGTTGAAAAAGGTAAGACTAAACTGGGGCTTAACTTTCCTCGTTAAGCTAGGCCATTTAAAACGCCTCGATATTGGACGTTACAAAATACTCAAATGAAGCCCGTGGTTAGATCTCTTCTCTGGCCCGGGCTTCTTCTATATTACAAATTCGCACGAATTAGCCGATAGCTAAAGTTTTATTTCTCCGGCTTAAATTTTTTTGAAATCAAATTGACGACGACACTGGTCAAAATCCCCACCACCGCCCCAGCTAAAATATCCGAAGGCCAGTGGATGCTTCCAGTAACACGAGCAACGCCGATAGTAAACGCCGCTATCAAGAATAAAATGCTCCATTTGCTTCGATATAGAAAAACCGTTGTTGCAAGCGCGAAGAAAAAAGCCGCGTGTCCGGAGGGAAACGAACCTCCGGGAGCGCGTACCAGCAATTGGTGTATATCGCTTAACACCTCAAAAGGGCGCGGTTTGTCGTAAAAATAGCGGATAATTTCTGTGACAACAAAACGTGATGCTATTCCAGCGGCAAGGGCCTCGATGACCATTAAAATATTTCGGCGCCTATCTTTTCCAAAAACAAGAAATAAGAAAAGTGCTACAATAACTATCAAAGATAAATATGTATATTTACCTGCGAAAATAATTATATTATCAAGCCATCCATTGATTCCAGAGAAAGAGTTCAGCCAATAAAAAAGTTTTAAATCGAGCGCGTTCATTTTGAAAGCTCAACTAAATTTTTGAAAAGCATCGCGACCGTCAAAGGACCTACGCCGCCCGGAACCGGCGAGAAAAGCGCGGCTTTTTTAGAAACTTCCGGGTCAACATCGCCGGAAAGTTTCCCCGCCGATTCCGACGTCCCGGCATCAATAATTATAACTCCTTCTTTAACCATATCTGGGGTTATAAGTTTTGGCTTCCCTGCTCCGGAGATGATGACGTCAGCTTGAAGCGTGAAACGTAAAACGTCAGAAGTGTTCTCATCAATTACCGCAACCGTGGCCTTCTCATTCAAAAGCCAAGTCGCGACCGGTTTACCGACCAAGCGGCCCGCCCCGACCACAACTATGTTTTTATCTTTTATCTCAACCTGATATTCCTCAAAAATAGTTTTAATCGCGCCAACCACCGGAGGCAAAATCTGAGATTTGCCGGTAGAAAACTTACCCCAGCTTTTTGAAGAAAGCATATCCGGGTCTTTCTCCGGGATTAAAGCATCCAAAATATATTGGATATTTATTTGCGCCGGGAGCGGAAGCTGAATTATCACGCCGTCGTTTTCCTTGATGTGCACAATCTCTGAAACCTTTTCGCGGAGTTTATTGGTGGAAATATCGGCGGGGATTTCGTAAATTCTCACGTCCACTCCAATTTGCTCGGCAAACTTTTTTTTCTGCTCCAGAAATTTTTCCGTCGCCGTATCCGAACCGATTTTTATGACGGCCAAACGAATTTTTTTTCCAGAACGCGAAATCTCCTCTTTTAGCAAATTCTTTATCTTTTCCGCCAGCGCTTTGCCGTCAATAATCATTTAATTTCCTACTTTAGAAAAAGTGAAATACTTAAACGTAGAAACAGGAATCTTATAATATTTTTCGATAACAAAGCGGGGAGATTCAAAAACTACCTTTGCCCAATCAAGCCCAAGGACTTTGGCGGCGTCTTTTAATGCTTTTTCTGACGGGCCTTCCAGCTCAACATAGGTGGGAATGGAAGGCCAGGTATCTATATCAAATAAAACCTCTCCCAATTTAAAAGTGCGTCTCTTCTTCTCTTGTTCGCGGAAAGCGACTAGGCCGACTTCTTCTAAAAATTGTTTGGCCTTAGATAAGTCATCTACCTTGAACTCTATTTCTTTTGTACCGGTCGCCGTGTCAGCTTCATTGTGTTTAAAAGCCAAGAAAACCCCTGCTTTGGTGTTCCTAAGACGCGCAAATTTTTTGCTTTTGTATTGCCACTCCAAATTCTTATCGTAAAAAATTATCTCCTTCAAAAAATCATCGCCCAAATCAACCGCTCCAATTTGCTGAAGTTTTTCAATCAGAGATTGCCTATCTATTTCCAAAAAGCGTACCTCAATCTCTCTATTGTCGTTTTTGAGATTCATAATTCAGGAATTATTTTCAACCGATAACTCTTTATAACCAGTTTCTTCATCAAAAACCTTCTTGTAACGTACATCCTCGAAAGCTAATAAAACAATTTCGGCAGTTTTTCTAATTATGCATCCGTCTCGAAGATGTCCACCAAAAACATTTCCGTCTTTATCAGAGATAGCAATATGAATATGGCATCCCTCGGAAGAAATCGTGCCCGTGCCAGCAATAATTTCGAAAGGGCCATCAAAGTTTTTGACTATTTCTTTGCCCGGCTCAGCGCCCGCCATTCTCAAGACTGCATTTTCGAGGCCCGCCACAATTGATACCAAAACTCCCGCCTTGATACTTTTCTCGCGAGAAATTTTTTCTATCTCTTCTTTAAGAAGCTGGCCGGGTTTAAGGCGAAATGTAATTTGTTTCATTTAGTATTACTGACTCTGGATAGAATGTCGTTTATGCGCCGGGCAATTTTTACCATATCTTTTTCTTTCATCCCCTGCGTCGTGACGGCGGGGGTGCCGATGCGGATTCCGGATGGGTCGAAGGGAGAACGGGCGTCAAAAGGGATAGTGTTTTTATTGACGACAATCCCCTTCGCCTCCAAAAGCTCCTGGGCAGTCTTGCCGGAAATTCCGCGCGACCACGTGTCCACTAAAAATAAATGCGTGTCCGTGCCGCCAGATACTATCCGCCAGCCGCACTTCGACAAGCTCAGTGCGAGTATTTTTGCGTTTTTCACTACTTGACGCGCATATTTTTTAAAAGCCGGGCTTCCCGCTTCTTTCAACGCCACTGCTGCCGCCGCGATTTGGTGCATGTGCGGCCCGCCCTGCAAGGCGGGAAATATCGCCCTATCAACCGCAGTAGCGATATCAATGCCGTGGCGTTTTGCAATCTTGGACTCGCGATTTACAAAGATAATCGCGCCCCGCGGACCGCGCAAGGTCTTATGAGTAGTAGTGGTAACAACATCGGCATACGGAAACGGTGAGGGATGGATTTTGGCGGCGATAAGACCTGCGGTATGCGCAATATCAGCTAGACAATAAGCGCCGACCTCCTTTGAAATAGCCGCGAACTTCTTGAAATCAAAAAATCTTCCGTAGGCCGTGGCACCGGTTACAATAAGTTTCGGCTTTTCTTTGCGGGCTAGCTTTCTTACATCTTCATAATTAATAAAGCCATTCTTGCCCACGGTATACTGAACTGATTTATAAAAACGCGCTGAAAAATTAACCTTCCAGCCGTGCGTAAGATGTCCGCCGAAAGGCAGAGAAAGCCCCATGATTTTCTCGCCCGGCTCTAGAAGCGCGTAATAAACCGCCATATTCGCGGGCGAGCCGGAATAGGGCTGAACATTCACAGACCATTTTTTTGGAGAAAGCTTAAAAAGCTGAAGAGCTCTTTTTTGGCAAAGCCGCTCTATTTCATCTACCACCTCATTTCCCCCGTAGTATCTCTTCCCCGGATACCCCTCCGCGTATTTATTATTAAAAACCGAGCCCAAGGCGCGCAGAACATCCGCCGAAGCAAAATTCTCCGAGGCAATCAGATTGATGACCCGCTTCTGCCGCCTCTCTTCCGTTCTTATTAATTCTCCGATTTCTTTATCTTTCATATTATTCTAATTTTACCAAAAGACCGCGTTTCTTTACTACCTCAAAAATCTTGGCAAAGAACAGAACAGCGGCGATGAAATATACCATATTAAATCCGAGCCCCCACCAAAAATGAAGGTAAGAAAATCCGCCGTCCGCCAGAATTTGGCGCATGCCTTCAAAAGAATGGGTAGCCGGCAAAAACCAGGCTATGGACTGAAGAATGGGCGGCAAGGTCGAAAGGGGATAAAAAACGCAAGAGATTGGCTGCAGCAACCCGGCAAAACTCCACGCCAAGGTTTGAATTTTAGTCGTATATCTGAAAATACACGCCGTGATAAAAATACCTACCGCGAGGGCAAAGAACATGAGATTGAAGAAATACGGCAGGAATGGAAGCGCGAAAGGAAAAATGTTGAAAGAATAAAAAGCCAGCGCCAATAAAGACGCGACGAAAAATCCTATAAGCATTTTGAAAAAATTTACGGTAACCAAGCCGATCAGGTATTCCAATACGGTGAGCGGAGTCGAAAAAAGGTTTAGTAGATTTCTCGCCCAAAGTTCATTCAGAAATCCAAGGGCTAAATCGCGCTGGAAGGAAAAAAATGTGCCCCATAGGATTGTAGCCCCAAGAAGAAAATTTACTAAGGTCGGGCCGAGAAAATTATTTTCTCTAAGATAGACGGTCAAGAAACCCCAAATAATAACATCGAGCACCGGCCAGTATGCAATCTCCGCAATGCGGTCAAAATTCCGCCGCGCCTCGTAAAGATGCCGTCGTATTACCGCCTTAATTCTATAAGCTTTCATGTTTGGAATCACCGACAACTTTAAAAAATACTTCCTCCAAAGCTGGCTCCGTGCGCTCTTCTTTCAAAATGGCCTGAGTAATTTCAATCGGGGTCCCCTTCGCAACTATTCTGCCGTGATTTAAAAATATAATACGGTCGCACATTTTCTCTATCTCCGCCATATTATGAGAAGTCCAAAGTATGCTAGTGCCAAATTCTTTCTGGGCCCGCAATAAAATTTCCCGCGCTTCATGCGACATTTGAGGGTCAAGAGAAGCGGTTGGTTCGTCCAGCAACAAAAGCTTCGGCCGATTAAGCAAAGATTTGCAAAGCCCGACTCTCGTAATCTCTCCGGCGGAAAGCTTTGAAACCGGCGTACGCTCGAGATAACTGATTCCAAAAAGTTCCAACAGCTCCGCAATTCTTTTTTCCCTATCGGAAACGCCGTAGAGCTGAGCAAATACCTTGAGGTTTTCCAAAACAGTCAGACGGTATGGCGGAGAAACATACGGAGAAGTGAAATTCATTGCCTGAAGAATTTCTCCCCTATGTTCATGTAAATTTTTTCCGAAAATAAATATTTCCCCCGAATCAGGAGTTATCAAATCAAGAAGCATGTGGATAGTAGTGGTCTTCCCCGCCCCATTCGGGCCTAAAAGTCCGATAATCTCTCCCTCGCCAATATCAAAAGAGATGTCGTTTACCGCGACCACATCTTTAAACCGCTTTGTCAGATTTTTTACTTCCACTACCATAAAAGCGAAAGCCCAATAAAGGGCTTACCCTGTTTATAGCATATCTAAGGTTTTTTGTAATTCCTCCTCCGAAACCGCGCCTTGGCGCAAAATGGCAGGAGGCCATTTTGTTAAATCCACTACAGTGGAAGGTTCAGAGGGCGGCAAGTCGCCGGCATCAATAATTATGTCCGGCCGAACCTCTTGATTTTCAAATTCAGCGATGAGTCCATTGATGTTAGTGTGGCCAACTTCCCCGGAAAGATTGGCGGAAGTTCCGGTCAAAGGGCCGCCGAACTTTTGAAGAAGTTGCAAGACAAAATCATGCTTCGGAATGCGGAGGGCGATAGTCCCCTCCTTCGCTAAAGCTTCGGAGGGCAAGCCGCTTCGCGCCTTGAAAACCGCCGTAATTTTCCCGGGCCAGACACTCGCCAAAAATTTTTTCTGGCGCGCGTCAATTTCCACGATTTTCCAGGCCCCCTCAATACTCCCCGCAAAAATAGGCAGGGTTTTTTCTTCCGGCCGACCCTTAATTTTAAAAACTTTTTGAACGGCCGCGGGATTGGCCGCATCTGCGGCAAAACCGTAGACGGTGTCGGTCGGAACGGCAATCACTCCGCCCCTTTTCAAAACCGAGATTGTTTCCCGGATTATTTCCTCAAACTTTTCCGGCGAGAGCTTTAAGATTTTCATCAATGCGTCTCAAATCCTCGGGCGTCGCCACGGAAAGCCACATCTTGGCGTGCTCCACAAAAACATCATGGTCTTTCGCAAGCCGAGCTAAAGAATTGGTAATATAAAACTCGCCGTTCGAATGCTGCTGCGCCGGATAGTCAAAGATCCGTAAATCGAGCACTTTCACGCCCGTGGAAGCGAAGTTGGACGGCGGAATTTCCGGCTTTTCCACCAGCTCCAGAACTCGCCCTTTTTCATCTGCCACCACTACCCCGAAACGCCTCGGATCTTCGACTTCTTTCACCAAAATTGAAAGTTTGTGCCGAAGACATTTGTCAATGCTTTCCTTGTCCAAAATATCATCGCCGCAGAGCATCAAAAATCTTTCGTTTCCCAAAAGCTCGCGACAAAGCCAGAGTGCGCCAGCTGTACCGCTTTTATTGCTCTGTTCAACATAACGGATTCTTTTTCCGAGAAACTCCTCGCCGAAATAGTCCTGAATCTGCTCCTTGAGATAATTTACCACCAAAACAACCTCATTTATCTCATCCGGGAGATTTTCAAAAATATGAACGAGAATCGGCTTGCCACCAACTTCCAAAAGCTGTTTTGGTTTTGTGAGAGTCAAAGGGCGCATACGCACTCCCTCGCCCGCACACGGGATTACGGCGATCATAATACAAAATTAATCAATTTATCGGGCACAAAAACGACTTTTTTAGGTGTCCCCGCCAAGAACTTTTTAACATTTTCGTCGGATTTTGCAAGTCTCTCGGCTTCATCCTGCGAGATACCGATCGGAACTTTAATCGTGGCGCGGACGCGTCCATTGACCTGAATTACCAGCAAAAACGTGTCTTCTTTGATTTTATTCGCGTCATATTTCGGCCAGGCCTGCAGATGAATGGAATTCTGCCTACTAAATTTTGATTTTTGGTATAGTTCTTCTGAAATATAAGGCGTAAACGGAGCAAGAAGTTTCAAGAAAGCGTCATAAGCATCCCAAGGAATTTTGGGAAGTTCCTCCAATTTATTCAAAAGAATCATTAACTGCGAAATCGCGGTGTTATAGCGAAGATTTTCAATGTCTTCCGTAATTTTTTTGATAGACTGATGCAAAAGTCTTTCTGAATCCTCCGAAAGCCTGTCTTTTGAACTTTTGGCGAGTTTCTTATTAAGCTTGTGAACCCGAGCCAGAAAACGAGTAAGGCCCGAAATTCCAGAATCTCTAAAATCCCCACCTTGGTCAAACGGCCCCAAAAACATCAGGTACATCCGCAAAGCGTCCGCGCCGAACTTTTTAATATACTCGTCCGGGCTTACCACGTTCCCTTTTGATTTGGACATCTTCGCGCCGTCTTTAATGATAAGGCCGTGGGCGCGGAATTTTTTAAAGGGCTCGCGAAACGAAATTAAACCCAAATCATTGAAAGCTTTCGTGATAAATCTCACATAGAGCAAATGCAAAACCG
>ORJL010859107.1_pt1 | contig 10264 bp, 8 predicted proteins | sample 1779941 | NCBI WGS metagenome assembly ORJL01 (sample SAMEA104232317, study PRJEB22302) | groundwater metagenome | biome: forest; feature: aquifer; material: groundwater | place: USA | collected 2011-08-07 | depth 5.8 m | reverse complement strand
CGGAAGGGGAAGGACCTCCATTGGTACTCCAACATTGGTCCCTGGCCACCTTGGAGAATTGGTATGACTATGGTTATGTGTCCGCCCTGAAAAACGATTACCGGCTGATCCTGCTGGATGCGCGCGGACATGGAGCCAGCGATAAGCCGCATAGACCAGAGGCCTATGAGCTCAAAAAGCGGGTGGAGGACATCGTCGCAGTTCTGGATGACCTGGGCATCGCGAAAGCCCATTACTTTGGATACTCGATGGGCGGGTGGATCGGGTTCGGTGTGGCGCGCTATGCTCCTGAACGTTTCCGATCCTTGATTATTGGGGGAGCGGCCCCCTATGCAAGTGACATGGATGGTCTGCGCCAGTTCGTGCGGAATGGGGTCGAGAAGGGGCCGGAAGCATTAGTCGCCATGTGGGAAGAGGAATATGGCGCTCTCTCGTCTGAGTTAAGGGAGCGGATGCTGGCTTACGATTATGAGGCTCTCCTGATGGTAGCCCAGGACCGTGAGAGTCTGGAGGCTGTCCTGCCGACGATGAGAATGCCTTGCTTGCTCTACGCTGGAGAGATGGACGAGTACCAACCTATCGAGGAGTGCGCCAAACAGATAGCCAACGCCACGTTCTTCACCCTGCCGGGGCTCGATCACGGGGGAGCGATCATGCGAAGCGACGAAGTCCTACCGCACGTCAAGAGGTTCTTGGCGGAAGTGGACCAACAAACGGGCGCGGCTTAACACAGCACGCAGTGGACGTTTGGGAGTCTGCGGCATTTTCAAGCATTTTTCTGGCTTCGAGTTTTCCCTGCTCCCAAGCAGAATCCACGCCCGCCCCACCGCCACTAAAGCAAACCGTTAGCCCGCCCGAATACCATACTTCATGCCGAGCGAGAACGACTCCAGTTCTGCTTATCGTAGAGAGTGATAACAACTATGCCATACGTAGAGAACAACGGAATCCGCATTCATTACCAGGTGGAAGGGGAGGGCCCCGCGCTGGTACTGGTGCATGGAACACCTCAAGATCTTGAGGATTGGCGTGAGTTCGGTTGGGTGGAAGAACTCAGGAATGACTATCAGCTGATCTTGGTCGATATCCGTGGACATGGGGCGAGCGACAAACCCCGGGATCCTAAAGCCTATGCATTGGAGTTGAGAGTTAGCGATGTGGTAACTGTGTTGAACAACCTCCACATCAACAAGGCTCACTACTTTGGCTACTCCATGGGCGGATGGCTGGGCTTCGGGATTGCAAAGTACGCCCCAGAACGATTCTACTCGTTGATAATAGGCGGTTATCATCCATATGGTGCTACTGCCTCTCCCGAGGATCTCGCGCGGGACTTTGGGAATAGCATGGACACCTACTTGGCGAATGACGTTTCGCCGGGACTCATCATGACGGAAAAGCATAAAGCACGGAAGCTGGCTTACGATCTACAGGCCCTCATTGCCTCCCTTCAAGAAGACTGGCCCAGCCTCGAGGACGTCCTGCCAACCATGACAATGCCTTGTCTGGTCTATGTTGGCGAGGCGGATCATCACTATCCCAAAGTGAAGAAATGCGTCCAACAGATGCCCAATGTCACATTCTTCTCCTTGCCCAACCTTAGCCATGGACAAGCCTTTCGTTACAGCCATCAAGTGCTGCCATATGTGAGGAAATTCTTGCGGGAGGTCGTCTCGACACCTGAGCAGAACAAGACCCTCGTCCGCCGTGCAATTAAGGAATTCAACAAGGGCAACGTCGCCGTCATAGGCGAGACATATGGTGCCGACTGGGGCTGTACAAGTCAGCCAGATATGCACGGTCCCGAAGGTGTACAGCAGTTCCTCTATCAGATACGCGCCGGCTTCTCCGATGCCGAGGCAGGGATCGAGGTCTTGAGCGCTGAAGACGACAAAGTAGAAATTCGTTGGACATTTCGCGGGACCCACGATGGTGAATGGATGGGCGTTCCCGCGACTGGGAAACGGGTAAGTATTGCGGCAACTACGAAAGACCGGATCGCGGACGGCAAGATCGTGGAAACATGGTTGGAGTGTGACACCGTGGGCATGATGCAACAGTTCGGCGTTGTCTCCCCAGAAGAGAAAAGTAGAGGGCAATTGGGGGCAGAGGCGGGCTAACACGGCACGCAGCCGACCCGCTTGGCTGGCGCTCAGCGGGCGACTGATGCTCCCGTTGGGGCGCACGCAGTTATACGTAGGAAGGCAAGCGGCAGACCGAACGGTGGTCTTAGCGTGAATCTTTCTGTGGACGACGATTAAATGGCAAGGAGGTTCCCATGCGTGTTGCTATCTTTGGTACTGGCGGTGTCGGCGGACTGTTCGGTGCGCGGCTCGCCGCGGTTGGCGTCGATGTCGTCTTCATCGCTCGCGGAGAACATCTCGAGGCCATCCGTACGAGCGGCCTTCGACTTGAGAGTGTTATGGGTGACGTCCTCATTCATCCCGCCCAGGCAAGCGACTCTCCCACTGCTTTCGGCCGGGTAGATGTAGTTCTTCTGGGCGTCAAAACGTGGCAAGTACCTACGGCCGCGGACGCCATGCGCCCGTTGCTTGGCCCAGATACCTGCGTTGTGCCGTTACAAAATGGGGTCGAAACGCCCGCTTTGCTGGCAGACAGGCTCGGTTCGGAGCATGTGTTAGGAGGGTTGTGTGGGGCATTCAGCTTCGTCGCTGGACCTGGTCATATTCGCCACATTGGGGGAGGGCCATTTATCGAGTTTGGGGAATTGGATAACGCAAAAACCGAGCGGGTCGAGCGGTTGCGGGAAGCATTTGACCTGGCAGGGGTTTCCGTCGAAGTGCCGGCAGACATCCACGTCGCCCTGTGGGAGAAGTTCATATGCGTCGCGCCTTTTGGGGGGCTGAGTGCGGTAACCCGTGCTCCTATCGGCGTCCTGATGACGGTGCCGGAAACGCGAAAACTTATGGTACAGGGCGTGGAGGAAATTGACCGCGTGGCCCGAGCGCGGGCGATCCCATTGGCCGATGACATCGTGACAAGATCGATCGCGGATTTGGACACGTTCATGCCGAGCGCTACCTCGTCTCTGCAGAGAGATATTGCTGCGGGCAAACGATCGGAGCTCGATGCGTGGACGGGGGCTGTGGTGCGTCTTGGAGAGGAAGTCGACGTTGCCACACCACTGCATGCGTTTCTCTATGCCAGCTTGTTACCGATGGAATTGCGTGCGCGCGGCGAGGTGGCATTTCCCGACTGAACGAAGAGAGCCTCTATGGCTCAACAAGCGCTTGCTCCGCAAAGCCGGTGGGTATTCGTTGACAGAAATCTGAGCGTTAACGTAGGAACAGAATCGCGCACTCCTTTTTGTCCGCGATTTTTTGCAGTTCGCCGCGATCAGTGGTGATCAGCATTGCGCCGAGTGTCTGAGCAAGGGCCACTGCAAAACAGTCGCCCAACGCAATCGGCGGATTGTGGGCTTTGAGGAAAGCCACCCTCTCGAGATAGGTCGGGCTGATTTCAGTCGAGATTTCGACACCGACAGTTTCGATTAATTGGCGGAAGGGGTTGTCTTCGGGGAGCTGGCCGCGCTGTTCGAGATAGCGAATTTCTACCCAGTTGATAGCGTGAAGAAAGTGATGAGCGTCCGCGTCCATCAGCAGAGGCTCGATAACGTCTGCGCCGGCCTCATCGCGGAGAAAACAAAGTATGGCGCTGCTGTCCAGCACGTACTGAACAACCGGTGTTACCAAATCTCCCGCTTGTGCTGATTCCATTCGTCAACGCTCATTTTTAGTTTATTCTTCAATGACCCGCGCAGTTTTCGGATTGATGCGGCGCGATCTGGCCGCGCCCGCGAGCGCAGGCCGGCTGTTTCTTCCCACGTCACCACTAATCTCAAACGCACTCCGGCTTTGCGAAGCGGGGCCGGGATAATCAATTTCCCGCGCTCAGTGACTGTTGCGATAACTTCGTAGGTTTTCATAACGACCTCACGCCAAAGATTGTAGCATAAGAAGACATGTAGAGGCAAAACCCCACCGGCTCAATCTCCCCACTCGCGCACTTTTGGAGGGCGATCTTTTAGGTCTAATCCGCCCGCCAACCATTACCCAAAGCCGACACTTCTCTGCCGGATGAGCGCAGGAAGAGAAACTTTCGGGACCGAGAAGCCGCTTCCGGGCGATTAGAGAAGCAAAAAGATAGAATCGCTGATGTCACTGAGAACGCTGATTGCGGCGCTTCGCGTCAACGCCCTCAATTCAATCAACGTTTCACCGTTTCCACTTTCGCCAACAGAAATACACTCACCACCGCGCACACCGCGCCGAGGATAAACAGCATCAAGTAGCCCGCGAACACGCCCGGGTAGGCGTTGTTCAGCACATCGATCAGCGGCCCCTCCAGCCGGCCCAGCGCGCCCGACCCCGCTGTGGCCAGGTTGGTCAGCCCCATGTATTTGCCTACCTCCGCCGCCGGCGCGAGCAGGTTCGCCAACGCCCAGTTCGCGGTGATGAATAGGCCGATGCCCGCCCCCAGCACGCTGCCAAAGGCCAGCAACGTGCCGGGCGTGCGCGCGAACAGCAACAGCACACAGCCCACCGCGCTCAACGCGTGTCCCACCACCAGCAGCCGCTTATGCCCCACCCAGTCGCTCAGCCACCCGCCTACCACGGCAAAGCACATTAGCGCAATTGATCTATAATCTGGCAGTTCCATTTCAAGCCGATCCTCTATGATATTGTAGCCAAACCTGACCTCCCAATAGCCAGAACGGAACCACAAACAGGGGCATCGTCATGCTATCAGTACAGTTGCCACTACCTCATCGAAGACAACGCGGGCTAAAAATGGGAAGAGTGGGTTGTACTCTTGCCATTGTACTCGCATTTGTTTTTGCGTTACTGGCTCTTCGACTATATATTCGAGATCCTCGAAACCCGCTGCTGAGCATCTTAACAACAGGAATTGGTTTTCTAACGAGTGCATTAGTGGCGTTTGCTTTTGAAAAGGGGGTGGAATATGTCTGGCAAGCTACTGTTGGCGCTCGTACTCCAAAGCAAGAGGGAGCGCAATGGCTTGAGCCTGCCTTCGATGAGGTATTTAAGGTAATGGTGGCGACTGATTTGCCCAGTGGAACTGCTCTACTCTCAATTCCTTATACAGAACTCCACAACATTGAACGCACCAGCATAGTATCGCACATTGTCATAGTTGGACCATCTGGCGTGGGCAAAACCCGACAAGCCGTAGAGATCATTAGAGACATTGCAAATCGCTCGATATCGGAAACCACCTGCATCCTAACGCCAAAACGTTATCCAATTGTCATTCCACAATCTATTCCGGAGGATGTTGCACGTCAGCATGTAATTCTCTTCCTTGATGATGTTCAACGTATCTACCAGGCGCGTAGTGCGGAGGAATGGGAGGCCTTTCTAGTTGCTCTCATGGCCTTTTTTTCTCACATTTGCAACAAGGGGTTTACAGTTTTAGCCACACTCCGAGAACCTGACTTTGACAAAGCTTACTATCCAAACAGCGCCATATGGAACGATTTTCAAAAGATTCAACTTCGTCTGCTTTCAGACAGTGCGGAAGAACGGCTGATTCACTCGTTGAGCCAGTATACCGGCATCGAGCTAGACGCGCTGCAAGCTGCTGAAATTGCCAAGATAAATCCCGGAACGTGTACGGACTTGATCAATTTCTTCATAAAAAAACGCGCTGACGGTCGCAAGCTACTAACACGGGAAGATGTCAACGGCTTCAAGCCAGATTTTTGGAACAAGCAGGTTTTCCCCAAATTGCCACACTCGACTCAATCGCTCTTCCGCGCCATGGCTTTATGCCGCGATCTAGGTCTCTGGCCAGCCCGAGATTTGGTGTTGCTTTTTGCCGCATCATTAGTTGATGGTTTATGGCTTCGCAACATTTATTTAGTCCAGAAAAGCGTGTCCGCACTCATAGATCAAGGTGTCGTGCGAGAAGCTGATGGTGCCATTCTTTGCCACGACTCATATCTAGATGGTAAAGCCCGAACTCGCGTCGATGCCCCCAAATTAGCCCAGTTGCTCCAGCGTATCGGGCACTCCAAAATGCTTGCTGGGTGGGAAACCTTCGGTTTAGGTATTTTCGGCAAGAAGGAACCCCGGGATAAGCTAAGTATGGAGGCACAATATGCCCTTATTCAAATAGCCGATTACCGTTGGCGACAACAACCTCTTGACGCTCATAAAACAATAGTGAAACTAGAACATCATGTCACCCAGAGCAGCGTCGCCGGCTTGCTAATCCAAGTATTGCTGAAATGGGAGAGCGAAGACGCGTCACAAGTGGCCAGCATAGTGAATAGGCTCAGCCTGAGTAAGAATCCCATGAGTCGGAAGGCGGCGTTGTATTTAGCAAGAAATCTCGGCCTCGCTAATGTATTAAGTAGGGCAACTCACGAATTATCTACAGATGTACGTAGAGTTGGTATCGAGCAGACTTATCTCTATTGGATCGAGTGCGTAGAAAAGGGTCGATCCATAGAATTAGACACATTAGCCAATCAGTTAGCATCGAGAGCAATACTTCCTATTGCTCTCCTGCCGCACCCTATATCAACGCGGTTTTTGGCGGACCTAACATTGCGTCTTGTTGCGAGATTTTTCGGAACAAACAATACGGGGCTGGTTCCTCTTCTGCATTGTTGGCACCAAATCCTCTCTACCGGATTACTTGTAGATGCAACAAACACAAAAAGCATCAGAAGTTTTCGGCGAAAGCTGCGACTATCACTAATTGCATGGTTCGGTTCTTGGCAAATACAGAGATTATTGTCCAACGCTTTTAGGCCAGATCACATCGTGAATCTTGATATCATCGATGAGTGGTTTCATCTCACTTTAGACGAGCGTCAGCAATGGGTTGACTTACTTACACTAACGCAGTCCGGGTTGGAGGGTACCGATTTGATTAGAATACAACTCATCCGCTTGTCACAGGATACTCGCCCTCTTTTTGCTGTATTGGCTATCCCAGCATTGGTGTCGAACCTGAAAACACAATCCTCATTTTGTCTAGAGATTGCCCAAGCAATATTTAGTACTGATAACGCCTTGGCATGGACGATTGGTCTGCGCGGCTTAACGCACGGAGTCGAACTAGGCGTACGAGAGCCAAATCTTCGTTTACGCATATATCAATTGATGAAAGCGCAAGTCCTCAAGATGTGGCGCAACAATAAGTTTCGCGAAGCACGATTCGATACTATTCTTTGGCCCATCTTGGTAAGAGTATGGGGGGAAAATGATGCAGATGAACCAGTCGAGTTTGCTAACGAGTTGTATGCAGAGTTGTCCGAAAGCGATTCGGTTGATGCGATTAGCAAGAAACGGGATTTGATCAAATGTGTTGAAAACCTCGCACTGAATCGCTATCCCAAGATGGCAGTGGCGACACTGGTAAAGTGGTATGCACAAGAACAACCTATTATCCGAATGAGTCTGATTGACACATTAATTTCCATTGGAAATGTATATCCGTCCGAAGTACAAGAATTGCTCCTCCGGCTAGGAGACACGATTGACGTTAGGAAGGTGCTGTCATCACTGGCCGAAGAATCCACTACGAAAGCAATGCAACTTGATATCGCTGGCCCATTGCTGATTGCTCTCTTCGGAGACGCGAATCTAAGGAAAGAATGGCTGGCAGCACTTTCGGAGGATATGCTTGCTTCAAGAAGCTTTGCAGAGGCACTGCGTAAAATGCTATATCGGGTTCTGAATCTCTTGGGAACCAGCAAGATTCTTGGCCCGTTGCCACGAGGACTGTGAGTAAAGATGAATGCACAGCAAGAAACAACTATCGCTTTTGCCTCTCGAAAACGGCGCAAATTGCTTTCGTTGGCGTTGTTCATATCCTTCTTTGCTGGTTGTTTAGGTCTACCACAGATTGCGCCATTGGAAGCTCCGAAACCCGAGGCCGGTCCAGATCATTACTATTTCACAATCAATGGAAAACGGGTTCACTATGTGATGGTAGGTAAAGGTCCACCAGTGTTACTACTTCACGCAGGTGGGACATCATGGCACGACTGGGAAGGCATTATTCCAGTGTTAGCTTCTAACTATACTGTGATTGCTCCCGACATGCCAGGAGCAGGTGACTCCGAGGAGTTGAATGGCACCCATAATGTTGAATCCTATGAGGCTTTTGTGGTGAGTTTCCTAAGTGCTCTGCATTTACGTGAGACAAGAATCCGACTCATGGGAATGTCGTTTGGAGGCATGACGGCTCTGCGCTTTTCGTTAGATCATCAAGATCAGGTTGATAGATTGGTGCTCTTGGAGGTCGCCCAAAGCTATACACATCCGGAAAGGCGGACGGCGCTGAACCTCTTAGCCAATCTGGCTCAAAACGATTTCATGCGAGAGAACGCGAAATGGTGGGTCTACAGACTAGGCCAGACTAGCCTTTTCTTACCTTTTGATCTGGATGTGGGTCCGGGTTTCCTCAAGTCTTCCTCTAGAGCAACTCTGGAAATTTTGCTTAGTTGGTCTCAAATGAAAACTCCAGACGATGAGATAAGAAGACTCGATATCCCTGTTCTACTGTTGGCGGCGGAGAATGACAGAGAAGTGTATGCTTCAGCAACACAAGAATTGGCTTCTCTATTGCCCAACTCCAAGATCATCATCGTGCCTGGCTTCCGTCACTACGATTTCGGTAAGAAGAATCTGGGTGCAGGAGGCGTTGTTGACCAGGCTATCGTAAGTTTTCTTTCAAACACACCGATTTCAACAGAACCATAATAAATATCTTACAGGGACAGATCGGCTCCCATGTTCGCGAAACTTCCCGAAGATTCGGAACCTTTGGGAAGTTCTAACTAACCCTCACCACCCTCCTCTCCCGCGCCGATTGCAGCAGGGCGAGCATGGCGGCCACGTTGGCGCGGCTATCGGCCAGCGTCACACGCGGGGCTTTGCCGTTCAGCACGGCATCGGCCATATCCTCCACTTCACCGCTGTAAAGTTCCTGCCCGGCCGTGGCGATGGATTCCGTTTTGTCGTGGCGCGTGAGCAGGATGGTTTCGTTCAACCCAGGCCTGAACGGGGTCGGGATGGTGATGCAGCCCTCGCTGCCCACCATTTCCATGTGCGCCCGAAACGGCGCGCGGAAGCCACAATCGAACTGGGCCAGCACGTCGCCGGGAAACCGCAACTGCCCGGTGAACGTTTCGTCCACGCCGGTTTTGCCGGGCACTTGCCAGCCAAACGCTTCCACCGGTTCAGTCCCCACCATCGTGCGAGCGTAGCTGATGGGATAGCAACCCACGTCCCACACGCTGCCGCCGCCCATGGCCGGGTCCAACCGCACGTCCGCCTCGCGAGTCAGGTTGAACGTGAACGCCCCCTTCACCACCCGCAGCTTGCCAATCGCGCCGTTATCCAACAGCTCCTTCACTTTGAGCGTTTGCGGATGATGCCGGTACATGAAGGCTTCGGCCACCACCACTTTGCACGCGGCGGCAGCATCGGCCATCGCGTCCACTTCCTGCACCGCAATCGCCAACGGCTTTTCGCACAACACGTGCTTGCCCGCCTGCGCGGCTTTGATCGTCCAGGCCGCATGCAAATGGTTGGGCAGCGGGTTGTAGATCACGTCAATGTCGGGGTCGGCTAGCATGGCCTCGTAACTGCCAAAGGCGCGAGGGATATTATTCTCTTTAGCGTAGGCGTCAGCCTTGTCCCGCGTGCGGCTGGCGACGGCGGCAAGCTGGTTGCGCGTCGAGGCGCGCAGTGGGGTAATCAGCGCGCGGTTGATGCGGGCAGTGCTGAGCAGCCCCCAGCGCAGAACACGGTTAGTCATGGCATTCTCCTGGCGCGAAGCGGATTGGGTGGCAGGAATGATACACCGGATCGCAGACCGCGCCTGAGCGTGTACGCAAAACGTGTCAGTAGACCGACGCGGCTTTGGAAACCGCGTCGGTCTTGGCCGGACAACCTTTGCGTGCACCGCGTCTGCCGGGCATTTGACGAATTGCCCCATGTGTAATAAGGTAAGCGCGCTCGGCCAAGGAGGGGCAGGAACGTGCACGCAATTCACATCGAGAATCTCAGACGCGTTTTTCAAACCACCACCGGCGTCGTGCGCCGCAAAACAAAGGAGATCGTCGCCCTGGACGGCGTGAGCCTTTCCGTGGAGCCGGGCGAGTTGTTTGGCTTGCTGGGGCCTAACGGCGCGGGCAAAACCACTACGCTCAAAATGCTGGCCGGGCTGCTGTATCCCACCGGCGGCGAGGTTCGGGTGCTGG
>ORJL011556790.1_pt1 | contig 10265 bp, 12 predicted proteins | sample 1779941 | NCBI WGS metagenome assembly ORJL01 (sample SAMEA104232317, study PRJEB22302) | groundwater metagenome | biome: forest; feature: aquifer; material: groundwater | place: USA | collected 2011-08-07 | depth 5.8 m | reverse complement strand
TGCACTTACCTGCGAGCCGGAATCAAAAATATGCTCGGAAAAGTAGACATCATGGAACCCCACAATGCTCGGATGATTGAGATATTTGACGTATTCGTAGTAATCATACCGCACGTCATCATACCGGTGTTCGGCATCGATAAAAAGAAAATCAATTTTGCGCCCATCCAAAAGTTCGATCAATTTTTCGTGTGCTTCCGGCGCCCGGTCGATATGAGGAATAATTTTGAGATTGTAGTCATGGATGAGCTTGCCCAAACTCATTTCCTGCTGCATCGTTTTAGGGTTATTGAGCGGATCAATACCGATTGCGATATCCGGCTTGGCTATCTCGGCCCAACTGGCGAGTGATGCACCGTTGGCAATACCGATCTCGACAATCACTTTAGGAGCAAATTTTTTTACAACGCGAAGCGCTATCTCAAGCTCATCAGCATTTTGATAGGAGTGCCAATTTTTGAAGGCATTTTGCGCTACGTCATAACATGCTTTTATGTCAGCAAAATCCATATTATAAAAATACCACGCCTGTACCAGTGCCGTCTTTGCCGACAATCAATTTTTTATTATATCCTTTGAGTTCATCCCAAAATTTCCACACTTCAACTTTTTCGTTGCCGCGAAGCGCCGCGTCATGGAGCGCGATAATGCCCCCACGACGAACCAATGTCATATAAAATGCAACAAAATCTTTTTTTACCGCTTCATAGGTATGATCGCCATCGATAAATAGAAAATCAATTTGTCTATTTCCAAGTAATTCCGCTATATTGGCAAGCGTCTTCGGATCATGGGAATCACCGGATATGCTTATTGCCGACGAATTCATATATGCCAATTCCCCATTTTTGATCCGCTCCCGCATAAAATTAAATGCTTCCTGATCGTTTTCAATGGTTATCAGAAGCTCCGGGGAAAATGCCTTGTACCATAATTCCATTGAGTATCCGCGCCACATGCCGATCTCGACAATGACTTTCGGTTCTATCTTTGCAACTAACGGCAAAAGCTCCCGCAATTCGTCTTTATTCTGCGAGGCTTTGGACTGCGCGATGATGGGTTCAAAATCTATAGCCATTTATAATCCTCACTGCTGGGTTTATAAAATCCGGTGAGGCCGCGGGGTGTTGAAAAGTGAAACGGCCGGAGTTGCCCGTCTTTGACCCAATCTTTGATTTGCTGCGGCAATGGCCCCCAGGGCCATAGTAATTCATTGGGATGATCCGGGTTTTGGCCGACCTGGGCCATGTGACGGTGCAAATCGTGGATAAATACGAAGCCGCCTGGTAGGAGATAGGGCATAAATTTGATAAGTTCGGCAAAACGTATCTGCGGCTCGGTATCGAGAAGAATAAATCCATACATTTCGTCTGGTGATGCCGGAGGCGGAAAATTTTTTACATCTCCAAAGTGGCACGTCACTTGATCTTTCAATTTCATTATTTCATAAATCCGACGACACGCCTGCATGTGTAATTCCGGCAAAAACTCGATTGTATCCAAATGCCCTTTGCCATTATCTTTGAGCGCCATACCCATATAAGAAGCCCCGACGCCGACGTGCGTACCGGTTTCCAGCACGCGATCCGGCTTGAGCAATCGGATCATAGAGTACATAAATTCGCCGGTTTCACATTCAAGTCCTGCATCATTGAAGGATGAAAAATCACCGGGAGTGAGTACGCCGACTGCTGGCATATCCCAATGGCCTTCCGCGTGCTCCACAAGCGTCGGGTCAAGCTGCATCAATCGTTGAGTAATACTCATAGGTTAAAAATATACCTTGCTTAAATCCAAATCCGGCACGACCTTTTGAATTTCCAAAAATCGCTCATAGATACTGGTATTTTCTGTTTCACATATTATCCGGGCCGCGACAAATGCCCCGCGGCGCATACCGGATACGCTTTGCACCAGCACCTTTTCCCCGTTTTGTATTAAATACTTGGGTATATGGCATGCTAAATCTTTTACCCAGGTATAATTTGGGCCATTCAGTAATCCTACTTTATACACCCGTACCCCGCTTGCATCTTCATTCGGCACCGGCAGATCATGCGCCACGATTATTACCGACGTGATCTTATCCGCCTTGAGTTCCTTGAGCGTTTTATATGCTTCTGCATCCCCCAAAAATAAATTCTCCCGCAGTTGTATTTTTATACAATCCCTTTCTCGAAAAAAGTTTTCCATTGCTGGGCAATGGTCGCTTTTCCAAATAATTCTATGGCCCGCGCGCGGCCTGCTTTTGATATATCATTCGCGCGTTTATCGTCAGTCAATAATTCCTTTATGTGAAATCGTATTTGTTCTACATTGTCGCAGATAAACCCGCTCTTGCCATCCTGGATGATCTCATCAACTTCGTAAAAATCTAATTGCTCGAGCTGTGGTACATGGGCAATCCTTTTGCTTGCCGCCACAATCGGTATACCCATCATCATCGCTTCGATAAACGAGAGTGTGTAGCTTGCCGGCCATGATCCGGCATAGACATATACCCTGGCCGCTTGCAAAAGCTCGATTTGGTGTTTTGCGGTCACTTCCCCGCCGTTAAATAGCCCAAGATCATTGTTGCCCGATCCATATACTTTCGCGCCCTCAAACCCAACCAGTGACCCCAAAACCATATCGTAGTGACAAAATAGGCTCCGGCCTTTGAGTGTTTGGGTAAAATTGATCGGTCGCAAGTCATTACCGACCCAACCGGTAAATTCGTCCGGGTCTTTATAGAAACGGATCAATGTGTGCTCTCCTGCATAATTGGGGATATTGCGCTCTTTGGGAGAGTACCGCACGATTTTCAATCCTTCTTTGACAAGGGGCTGTATGCTTCGCTCAACTGCCGAGATTGATTGCCCGATTGTGCGCCACACCACTTTTTTATGCTTGATCGCTTCCCAATTCTGCAAAAGCGGCTGTTCGCTTTCCCCGGACATGAAAACGAGTACATCGTATGGTTCGATCAGTTCCGGCGGAAGTTTTGTTTTGGGATTATTGCCAGTCAATTCGATAAATTTCTCATCCAGGGGAGCGTTGGGGATACCGGGGCGGGGCAGGGTATAGGAGCCGCGGGGATCACGATAACAGCCGTTGCCGTAAACTTCATGTCCAAGCTCCGTCCAGAGCTTCATTTCGTCGTACTCAAGTACCGCGTGACATGACAGATATTGAATTTTCATAATCAGCACTCACAATTCGGACAATGACTTTTTTCTATTGTTAATTCGATATAAAGCTCTTTATTATTGTTCTCATCAAAAAATAACAATCCTTCTCCAAATTTTTCAACCTTGCTATGCCACAAAACACAAGCTTTGCCATTTGCATTTAGTAAAAATTCTTTTATTTTCCCCATGTCTTCTTCATTCATATATCAGTACTGTAATATAAATGTAATATGTTTGTCAAGTAGTCAAAATAATTGCCTGCAATCGTTCCAACATCTTTTTTCCAACAACTTCGGTGGCAAACATATCCTTTACGAGTTTTTGTCCATGTTCTCCCACTGCCTTTGCTTCATCCCTGTGACTATAGACATACCGCATGGTGGCCCGGATATCATCGACTGCTACTTGGGCCCACTTCTGATCGTCACGGTACCATTGCTGATTACGGGTATTGCCGACCAGCGGCACTATTGTACAGGGCAGGAGATACGCCGTTTCCTTGTCCTTCAAATACTCATGGATGCCACCGCAATTGGTCGAAATTACCGGATTGCCGGTGAGCATGGCTTCCATCTGCGGTATGCCCCATCCTTCGCCCCTGTGCGGGCTCACAAAGCAGTCAAATGTCTTATGGAAGGCGTACATTTGGTTTCGGGCTACCAGATGCCGATAGAGATACACCGGGGCATAATAGGGGAGCTGCAAACGCTTTTTGATATTGGCAATATGCTCGTTGATCTCCCTTCGTTTATCCGGGGTGAAATTGTCCACATACGTCTTAATTACCAATGCAACAGCATCTTTTTCGATAAACTCCTGCCAATAGGCTTCCAGAAGCGCCACGGGATTTTTCCGCTCCGTCCACTCGAAGATGGAATAAAACCTATATTCCTCAATTCTGGGCGTCTTATACGGCAACACCGTGCCGATATTGGTGTCAATTGCCTCGGGGATGATGTAGATAGGCTTGGTTATGCCGGAATTTTTGATCGCCTGGGCACAAAATTCACTGCCTGTCCATATCTCATCAACTAAATTGATGCCGGCAACGAAATCCGGCGGGAGTTTGTCGGTTTCCCAAAACACCCGACCGATGTGATACTTGCCAGGCTCGATAAACTGGCCGTAAATGTTCGGCGTCGTATGCAGTATTTTTATCTGATACTCAAGCGGTATGGTGGACAAATTGCGCACCATCTCGCCCAACTGGCCAAATTCTGCTATTTCCAAACAATGCCGGGTCAACTCAACAGTCACGCCAACACCCGCGCTCGTGAGCGCAGCTATATCGTGACGATTGGCTTCGCCATATCCCGAAAAATCTAACCCGGGGCCGCAATATCGGACGTTCATAAAGATATTCTCAAATTATCAACAAAGTTATCCACGATTTACCTCTGCCGCTTCTGCCTCTCCCATGGCTATCCAATTTTCCGGGCGATACGCATTGATGTGATCGCAGTGATGGCATGGCAACGATGAAAATTCAAACGGTGTCGCGCCGTATCCCGCCGGCTTCGTGCATCCATGACAGACATACCGAAACGCCAACTTTGCCGGAGCACTCACGACTTCTTCTGATTTTATTTTCCCCATATTTCTCACCCCCTTTTATTTGACTGGCTCAAGCTGTAAAAAATTCGCCATGTTCTGTTGTTTGGGCGGTTTTTCAAGCACATCATCAATAATCTTTTTTAGCATATCGGCTGTCCGGTCAAGCGTCCATTTTTTTGCATAATCAATCGCTGCCTTGCCCCGTGTCATTGCCTCATCCTGGTGTTCATAGACCCACCGCATGCGACGCTTTAGATCATCTATGTCACATGTTACCATCTGCCCGACATCCATATTTTTATACCGACTATAAAGGGCAGGCGACGGCCCGGCGACTTTCACTTCATACATATATGCCGGATCAAAATACTCGCTGATACCATGAGCATTAGGTACAATCACCGGCATACCGGTTGCCATGCACTCAAGAGGTGTCACGCCAAATCCCTCACCGCGGCTGGGAAACACAAAGCAATCACTCCTAGCCAAAATCCTCTGCATATCAAATGGCGACACCTGCCCGGCAATGACTTCGATGTTGCGGTATATCTCCTCATTGATCGGAAAATGCTGATAGGGATTGGTGAGCGTCGTTTTGAAGATCATCCGTACCGGCTCATCGATGGCAAATTCATTCGTAAACGCCTTATAGACTTCCAAAAACCCCTTGCGGGCATTGTAGGCGTTATAGTGAAGGAAGGTAAAATAATCGTTATTCTCCCGGCGGCTTGGGCGGGTAACCGGCTTAAAAATCATTGGATCATACCCCAAGGGCACCACGCTTGCCTGGATACCGGATTTGGCAAATACTTTCTGGCACCAGTGGGATGGCACGATCACCCGGTCGGCAAGTTGCAGATAGTCTATCCAGTCATCCGGGATTTTATCGCTCTCAAACATGGTATAGATGATCCGGTAAGGTGTTTCGAGGCTAGTGATTGAGTAGGGGTTATGGAATAAGACAGCGAGCTTCTGACCATCATAGTATGTTTTGACGTTTATACCGAGCTTTCGAAGTTCGCGCAGAAGCACACCGCTTGCTACCCCAAAGCCATCAGCGCCGCCCGGGCTGACCGTCACAAAATGGATACCGGTCGGCGGCTTGCCTTCTTCTTCCTTGGCTATCCTCATTGCCTCAAACCATGCTGTCCGTTCTGCCTCAAACTCTTTTACCTCATCCTCGGTGAGCTTGGAAAATCCTCCCTGGTTGACGTATTGATTATAGTGATCCTGGGTATCAAAAACGATGATGCGGCCGACAGGATTACGCAGGTACAGCATCTTACTATCATATTACAAATTTCCCATTCTTGAAACCACGAAAAAGAGGGGTACCAGTCGGTACCCCTCTAATTTCTCGTAATTCAATGTTACGTGCTCTCGACTTCGTGCACTTGAGCCGAGTCACAGACTGCGGCTCCATAGATCACATCTATGGTAAACCGGCTGCCCAAGTCGGCATGCGAGTACCCTTCGGTCAGACGAAACGTGATTCCCGTGTTGGGATCACGCATATTCGTCTGGCGCACACCTTTGCCGTTTCCGTCAAGCGGCATCGGCCGATTGACGAGTACGAACCCATAAGGGGTCGTTGCGACATTGTGGTATGCCACAGGGCTACCGCTTGTCGGGACAAGCTGACTCTCGAAGATGTTTATATTATAGATGCGTCGTATCGCACCCAAATTTACAGCTTCGGTATTCCCGATGTAGTCCCCGCAGGAATACTTATCGATCTTCAACAGTTCGTCGATGATCGACGTGTCAAGAAACGCACCCTTTGGCATCGCTTGCGGCACCTTGTTGCGCGCAAACTTGCTCCGCAAACGGAGAAATGATGCCTCCACGGTCGTCGCACTCGTCTTGTCAAAGCTCACGGTGCTCGTGAGATTTGGGTGGAGCGAGAATATATAGCTCTCGACATCCTCGGCGAGCTTGATGGCCATGTCCCGGGCGTATGCAGCCTGCAAATCCGGCTTCTGCAACAGCTTGGTGATATCTTCCTCAAGTACATCAATGTACTTGTGTTGGTTGAGTACCACCGACACTTTCGTTGCAGTCGGGGATTGCGCGCTCATCGCGGTACCGGCGGTCTTTGTACTGACCGTCAGCGCTCCCGGCTTGACGATATCAAGAGTTTGTCCATAGGTAGCAAAATCCTGACCTGTCCAGTCAGTGTCCTTGGACACAAATTTAGCCAGGCTCATATACCCGGGCATTAGCCGGATCACTTCCTGGGCTATGATCGTTGGAATGGCGACCGCATTGGTCGTCGGTGTAAAATTTGGCATATATTTCTACGGGATTTTTTGTATGGGGAAAAGAAGAATTTGCCTTACACCGGCCGATCATCTACTATTTCGCCTTTGGCTCCGGCCAGTTTTATTGCCTCGAAATTGGCGGCATAAAAAACCGGGTCTTGAATTTGCGTTATAGTAAATTTCCCTGCGTTTCCTTCCGGGTTTGGCGGATTCGTTCCTTGGCCCACACTTCCCTTTTTTCCTCCTACTAAATACGGTTTGTCTTTTACAAGCGCGTCAACTGCCTCAGTGACACCGGATACGGTGCCATCTTCGTTGACTTTGATAGTTGCGCGTTCTATGAGCTTTTTGGCTGCATCCAGGTCAGTTATGCCCTTCTTCGCAGCTTCCATGATGATCTGGTTATCAATAAGCGAGTTATTATACTTACCTATTGCCGCATCACGCTCTGTTGCCCGCAACGCCGCTAATTCCTCATGCTTTTTTTCTTCTACCAGTTTTGCTTCATTTGCCTCAACCTGTGCTTTCTTGAGTGCTTTCAGCTCTTTGGCAGCTTCCGTCAACTCTTTGAAGCGAGGATGTGCAAATGTTCTCGGGTCATCGAAGACTTTATTAAAATCTTCATCGCCGACTTTCGTTGGATCAAATGGCACTGTTGCATCCACCTTGGGTACAACGGGTTTTACTGGCTCTACAACAGGAATTACCGGTTCTGGCATATCTTACGCTTTTTTTAGTGGTCGCTACCACCAAGAAACGCCTTACTTACTATCATAGGTGTACTATAATCAAAATGTCAAGCCCTCGGAAGTTTTACTGTTTTATATTTTTTTGTCTTTTCGTCAAAAACTATAGTTTCTCCCGGCCCCATGAGTGTTTTTGTATTTGGATCATACGCCCGAGTTTTGGCGGCCAATGAGGGAATGAGCACATTGATTGCATGCTTGCATTGAGGGTGAAAAAGTCCGGCGACTTCTGCCTCGGCTACCGTAGGATATCCGTCAGATTCTCCGCTGATTGACAATATCTTTCCTTCCCACACCCTGCATGCCTCATGATCGGTATTGTGATTGGATACCTGCACCAAGTCATAGCCATTTTCTACCATCCGGTTTGCGAGCCCGCGATTTCGCGCCTCAACTGCCTTGGTACGAAAAAGCATCTCGGCATATCGGTCAAGCGTCCATTTATGCCCGCCACGATCAATAAGCGCATCCAATCCCTGCTCCTCAAGCAATCCCTTTATCATCAATTTTATGTCCCGAAGTGCATCGCCGGAAATGATACTGGTCGCCATCCGCTGGGTTATAGCCTCACGTACTGCGCGGCCCAACAGAAGCCGGGCACTCCGGGCCACACCAGTCATGCTTTCGCCAAATGCTTCGGCTGTATCATCAACAAGCGCCACGATTGCTTCCTTATGTATCCGATTAAATCCTTCGGATACACTGACATCAACTCCGGTATTTCGAAGCTGCACCACGGCATCATCCGCGCCGGTTTTATAGTATTTGGGAAGTTCCGTTTCGATGAATGATTCTACATCCGTACCAAGTTCCGCGAGGATCGCTTCTATTTGCTTGAGAATTGCTTTGCGGTTTGCAACACCGAAGTTGGTGGCCCCCACGATCTCATCGACAATATCCTTATACGCACCCTTAAACGTGCTGGTAATTTTGAGGATATTGTCCTCGTTTACTTCGACTTGGAGCGGGTATACGTCCGGCATACATATTATTTCATGGATTTATCCATCGGCATTTTCTTATCAAACGGGTTAGGATTTTTGCCCAAATCCATTTTGGGAAGCGCGACCATTTTTTCCTTATTGATTTCCTCAACCTGTTTTTTCGCCGTTGCCTCGTCCACGTTATATACACGCATGATTGCATCTTTAGTACTGGTAATACCGGCGTCAATTGCCGCTGTTTCATTGATAACTTGCTCACTCTCATCAATCGGCAATCCGTCAGCAAAACGCAAGTCCGGCTTGACCGGCTCGCCGGCAAGTGCTTTGCCTTCAATTTTCACGCCATATTCTTTTGCCAATTTTTGTGCGACATAAAGCACTTTTTGCAAACCGCGGTAATAGTAGAGCTTCTTGCGTGCGACTTTAGCGATTGTCCGAAGCAATTTATACTTGAGCGCCCGGCCGCTATCTGCCTGACCCTGGCCCATACCAAAGACATCCGGGGAAATTTCAGCCACCATCATCAGTAGCTCAACATCCTTCTCGATTGCCTTAAACGCATTTTCAAGCGACGCATCCCATACCACATATTCCGGCTTGTTGTTTTCCCCTTCTTTAATCTCAATGACGCCGATTTTCTTTTTATCGACGTTCCCTTTTTCGTCCAATATGCCGGTCGGCACCAACAGAATCGGATCACTGTGTTTATCTAATATGCTGTCAACCTTGGTCATGCGGTTGTTGATCGCATAAAAAAGCGTATCCAGATCGTAATAATCAGATATACCAAAACTTCGGTTTCCGACTTTCCAATTGGGAATATGCACCAAAAGCGAATCATCAATACCGGTATCTTCAACTGGTAATAAACCCGGAATCCCCAAAATATCCAAACCGACTTGGGTTTTCACCGTTATGCCTTCCATTTCGTACACTTCATTACGAATGATGCCGGGCTCGTGAATTTCCTTGCGCAGATATCGTTTTTCACCCTTTTTGAAGACCCATGCCAATACCTGTTGCAACGGCTCGGCCCGGGTATTGAACGGATCAGTGACGGGAAAATAGATTTTTGGCGTGATGTCTTCGATTATGACGCTATTTTCCTCATCATTGGGATGCCTCTTGCCGACCCGGAGCTTAAATAACGCATCGCCTTCATACGAATTGGAAAGCGCGCTCTCATAACACTGGATATCCAAATCGTTGTCGTGCCACAACCCCTCGATAAATTCCTGGTCGCCATCCGGGGCTTTGATGGTTACCTGCTCGGAAAAAAGCATATCTGCCACAACTTTTGACACCAATCCTGCAAAATTAGCCATCACATAACGCAACTTTGAGTATGCTTTGCTATATTCGCCGCTTGCGATCCGCAAATTAAACGCATCGTAATGCTGGCCCAAAAAAAGAAGCTCGTAATAGTTATACAGGGAAAGCCGCAATGCGGCGGCGGCATCGGGAAAAGTCTGCGCCGGCACATTAGGAGTCACGACAAATGGCTTATCTGCTCCGGGAAGCACAGTTGGATTCTGTGGGGCGTTTGCGGTCGCTATATTCGGTTCTGCCATAGGATAAGTATATCACTAT
>ORJL010944219.1_pt1 | contig 10267 bp, 9 predicted proteins | sample 1779941 | NCBI WGS metagenome assembly ORJL01 (sample SAMEA104232317, study PRJEB22302) | groundwater metagenome | biome: forest; feature: aquifer; material: groundwater | place: USA | collected 2011-08-07 | depth 5.8 m | reverse complement strand
GCTGCAGGGGCGATTGCAGGCGAGGGTATAATCGGAGCGCTGCTTGCGGTTGGAGGGGCGGCAGTGCTGCTGTTTTTGCATTGAGCCGAGCCGGCAAGACTTGGGCGAATGAAATGAACCCAAGCAGATTGCAGGCGAGGGGATAATCGGCGCTCTGCTTGCGGTTGGCGGGGCGGCAGTGCTGCTGTTTTTGCATTAGCTGGCAGAGAAAAAAGGGAAGGTATTTAATCTTCAGGCTGCTTTTGGCAAGCGAATGTCAAGGGCAACCGTGTGGCTGATTGCAATAGCGGTAATGTTGGTGGCAGCTGCGGCGCAGGCAAATGCACAAGAAGCCGGGACTTCCGTAAATGCAAAATACACCGCACTGCTCGCACTCGATGGGAATGCAAGCGCGGAACCTGATGCATTGCAAGCGGTGAATGTGAAAAGCTACAAAGGCGAGGGCGGGGAAGGCGTGCTTGAATTCCTGCACTCCGACACCCTTGATGGAATAGGCCATATGCAAATTGAAGACGCGTCAAAATACGATTTTGGAAGACGGGATTTTGCAATAAGCGCGTGGATAAAAACCGATGCGCAAAACGAGGGCGCCATAGTGTCAAAGGCAAGCTATGTGGAAGGAAGAGGGTATAAGCTCAAGATAAACAGCGGGGGCACGCTTGCATTTTCACTTTGGAATGAAGATGAAAGCATAGAGCTTGAAACAGCCCAGGCAATAAATGACGGGAAGTGGCACCACGTTGCGGCATCAAGAAGCAGCCTTTGGGTGAAAATATTTGTGGACGGCGAGGAGAAGGCATTCTACCTTGGCGGGCCTGTGGATGCCTCAAATGCCGGAAAGCTGAGCATAGGGGCAGGAATGGCAGACTACGAGTGGTCTGGCACGCCGCGCGCGCCGTTTGCGGGGCAGGTTGCATCCCCAAAAATATACGGAAACGCCATTGCCGAAGATGGGGCGCTTGAACTATTTGCAAAGGGGCTTGCATGAAGCTGCTTGCTGCCTGCGCCATTGTGCTGCTTTTGGCTTGCGCGGGATATGCGAGCAACGCGTCGATTGCATACCGCTCAAACACCGGAACGTGCGGGATAAACTGCCCGAAAATAAAGGATTGGAACAATGCAACCGGGCTGTGGGGAAGCGAAATTGAACTTGGGAGCAGCACGGGCGCGGCGATAAGGGAGGCAAAAATCTACTATTCGCCCGTGAATCAAAAGAGGATAGTGGTGGCGGAAAATGACAATGGCGAAATTGACACATATGTTTCGTGGACCGGGGCCGCTTGGAATCAGACTAGGAATTTGACTGATTTGTGGGGTGCCGCACCCGCAGTGCATTACCGGGGGTTTGATTTGGCATTTGAAACCGCAACAGGGGATGCGGTTTTGATTTTCTCGGTTGTGAATGCAAATGCCGCCTGCGATTTGGGATATGTGATAATACGGGCAAATGAAACAACAAACAGCTCGGCATACGGATGCATAGATTACACCGGAAACGCATCCGACCTTACTTTCAGGTGGGTGGCGGCGGACCCGAAGCCGGTGGCAGGCAGCGAAGAAATTATCGTTGCCGCGACAGAAGCAACAACTGATGACGTGCCGGCATGGGTGTGGAATGGCAGTGCATGGGGCAACGAGAAGCAGGTGTCCATAAATGCAACTACAACCGGGGATTTTGAAGCCATTGGTGTGAAGTATGCCGCGGACGGGAGCGCGGCCATGGTTGCGGCAGGCGACGGCGCGAACGGCTTTATCAACTACAGCTATTGGAAGAACACGGCATGGACGGCGGTTGCGAGCTTTGACGTGGATACGGGAGATACCGTTGATGTAAGATGGATTACGATAAAGGCGGACCCGGCTACGGATGACCTGCTGCTCACTGAAGTGGACAGCGGCAGCGACCTTGGCGCTGCATACTGGAACGGGACAACTTGGGCGATGACTAGCAACATAGACACCGCGGTGGACAGCGCTTCGGTGAGGGCTGCAGACTACTCATGGAACCCCTCGGGCTCGACAGGAGGGCTGGTGTGGGATACGGACACCACAGGCACGACGCTTAGCAACCGGACGTTTTCCGGGGGCGCATTTGGCGGCACCACCACATTCTCCACTTATGCCGGCACAGGCGCGTGGATGCAGATGGTGAGGAACCCGAATGCAACGGATGCGGTAAAATTTCTTGGCGCAAGGCTGAACAGCAACTTTGACATAGGCTCGTTCAATTTTACCGGCACGGCATATGCGAATTTGGGGGATTCGGCAATAACCGCCGACACAACCGCAATTACTTTCGAAGCCATGGGAATTGCATTCGTGCTTGCATTCGACACTGCGGCCCCGACAGTGAGCGGCACGGCAGTCAATGACACGTCACTAAACATCAACGAGGACATTTGCGTGAATGCAAGCGCAATAGACCAGAATGGCGTGCCGATACATACGGCAAAGGCGCAAATAGCGTATCCCGGCGGCACGGTGTCAAATGTCACGCTTTCAGACACGGGCTGCAATGCGGGAGGGGTGGGCGACGGCAGGTTTGGCGCAACGGTGAATGTTGGAGGCACGAGCGGCACCCTCACCGTCAACACGACGTTTGCAAACGACTCGTTTGGCAATATGGGCTGGCAGTCGCCATATCCGAATTTGCAGGTGACAGTCGCTTCGGGCATAATAGTGGACACGACTATTTCCGCATCCACACTTTCCTTCGGCTCGCTTAACCCGGCCACGAATGACAATCCCGCAACGGAAAACCCGCTTGTGCTAACCAACACCGCAAACAGCAACACCGCAATAGATGTTTACCTCAACAACACGAATATGACTGCAGGCGCAAACAAAATAGGGTTTGGGAATTTGTCCGTGAACACTACAAACAGCGCGGCTGGCTCGAAAGCCCTGAATGGCAGCACGTTCATCAATGGCACGAGCGCAAACACCGGGTTTGTGGAAAATTTGGCGGTGAGCGGAACTGTCAACTTATACTTCTGGCACGACGTGCCGGCCGCGCAAAATGCAGGAGCATACGCATCAACCGTGGTGGTGCACTCTATTGCGAATGGGGAGGCACCATGAAAATCAGTACATCCGAAAGTAAATAAAACCGATGTTTGAAAAATCAGTAAAATCAATTTTTCCCGCTTGTTATCGGCAGGGCATTGCAGCCTGCCAGTTTTTGGAGGCAGCCAAGGGCAGGCAAAAAACGCCCGGGCGCATCTTTTATCCTCTGCAAAACGTCCTCCCCTGTCCTGTTGTGAACCTGCCCTGAAGCCGTAGATTGATGCGTTGGCATCCCTTCCTTTACGCGTTTAACCCATCTTCCTATTGCAGCCCTGCCAACGTGAAGCAGCCTTGCCGCTTCCCTTGCGGAATGGTGGTCATTGCGCACCATTCCGACAGCCATATTTACTATTTCCGTTGCATATGCCATATGGGGCACCTCCTTGTTTGGTCCAAACAAACTAAGAGGGCGTAGGGCTTAATGCCCTACGCAACCCCATCTAAAGTGGCTCCATAAGCGCTGTCACGCAACACCTAGTTTTTCGCAAAATCGGCTTTTTTCTGATAAACCACCCCGACAATCATGAAAGTCGGGAACCGAAAGTGTGTTCCGACAATGAAATAAACCGGACCTTTGGAAGGTATATCTTCAAGCATTTTCTCCCTGATTTTCCTATGCACTTCCGCTTCACCCGAATATTTGCCCATTTTCCTGTACTTTTCACAATTCCGATAAAGTTCCCCGACTTCCCAATCCTCGCAAAGCAAAGAGTGTTTCCTCCCTTCAGAATCATCCATGAAAATGTACTGATACTTGTATTTTGGAATGTCGAGCTTCAGGGCGGATTCTCCAAATAGGTCTTTCTGCCCCCCCATTGTGACAAGTTTTTCATATTGCTGGTTCGTAACTGGTGGAAAATCGATTAATTTTGAGGGGCAGATTACGCCAATGGATGCTTTTTTTGGCCCCAAGGCTTCCAATTGCTCTATCGTGGTGATTTTTGGCTTCAGCAGCCCCTCGATTTCTGAAAACGGGGCTTCCCTAAGCACCCTGATTGTGTCGAATTTGATTTTCCTGCTTTCCGGGCGGTAATCCGAAGGCTTTTCGCCGGCCAGCTCATATTCTATCCAGAATTTCTTCGGGAAATTCTTGCCGCTGTTCTTCCAGAATATTGCCCACGGAACAGGATAAATCCTGCGCCATTCGCCCTTATCGGTAATTCCTGCAACACAAACCAGTGATTCATATTTCTGGCTGGTTTCCGGGCAAGCTTTGGCAAGGACGAGCAATTTCTCCTTCATAAATGCTCAACTGCCTGCCCGGAAATCTCTGTAATTTTGCTGCTCAATGTGCCGCGATGGCAATAGTCGTGGTCGGATTCAAAGCAAAGCAGTGCAATCCTTTTGCTTGCCCCCAAGGAAATGACTTTTTTCACATATTCCATGTTTTTTGGCAATATGCTTGATGAATAATAGGCAAAAAGTTCGTCGTAATCCGCACGGGCGCTTAATTTTTTCCGAAAACTGCCATCGATGCCAAGGTTGGGGATGTGCATGTACGAAATGCCGGTTTTTTCAAGCGAGCGTTCGAGTTTTGACCTGGTAAATGCAAAATTCATGCTAAATGGATTAGCCCGCACATCAACGACCATTTCAATGCCATTCCGAATCAGCAAATCAAGGAAGGAATCGATATCCTTCTTTTCATACCCGATTGAAAAAATCTTCGGAGGATGGGATTCGGCATTATTCTGCTTCAAAACGCTCTTTACTGCGTATTCCGGGTATTTCCCATAAACGTATTCGATTATCCCATTATAATCCGGAAATCGGCTAATTATATCGGTTATATTGCCATCAAAAGTCGAATCCGTCGCGATATCCTCTCTTGGGGCCAGCTTGTCATCAATAAAGCCCCGGCTTTCAAGGTAGCTTAAGTCGATGTAATAATTATTCGAAAATGGGCCGAAATGGTGGGGGTAAAAGTTGTAAAATTTGACAATATCGTCAATTGAATATTCTTTTTTCAAAAGGAATAGCACTTTGTCGATATACCTTTTAGTTATTGGTTTTCCGGCATTTTTCAGCGAGCAAATAACTGACAATAGCACTTTTTGGCGCCCCAACATGAGGGTTTCAATGCTCGATTGAATATAAACCTCGCGGGAGGGGTGATTTCCGAAAACCAAGCATATTCTCATTTTACGGAGTAGTTTTCGAAATCTTTCGGAAACAGTACATCCGAAAGTAGATAAAACCGATGTTTGAAAAATCAGTAAAATCAATTTTTCCCGCTTGTTATCGGCAGGGCATTGCAGCCTGCCAGTTGGAGCAGTGGATAACTGGCAAGCCTCCTGACTTTTTCAGGCAGGGCTGCCGCTACCTTTTTGAGCTTTTCGTCGCTCATAGACATCACAATCCGCGCCGGAAAATGACGCCTGAAGCCTCAGACAGATTCTGGTCGCATCCTGTTTTAGGAAGGGAAAAAACTTGACACTTTCGGTTGTGTCAAAAGATGTTCGGATCTACTGAAAAATGGGCGAATGAAAACATTTTAAAACATTGCCACGCTAGATAGCGGATGGAAAGTGAAGGGCAATGGCAGATGGAAAGGAATAGCCAGATGAAGGACAATGCAGCATAGGGGTGACCAAATGAAGGACAACGCAGCGTATGTGGCAGTTTTTGGAGTGGTTATTTTGGCGGCAAGCTATTTGGTGTTCGCAGTAAACGAGGATTCATCGCTTGCGGCAAGCTTAACAGTAAATACGTTTGTTGATACGACCATAGGCGCGGCAACGCTTGCCTTCGGCTCGCTTAACCCTGCCACAGTAAACAATGCGGCCACTGAAAACCCGGTATTGCTCACCAACACCGCAAACAGCAACATAGCGGTAGACATTTACCTTAACAATACGAATATGACCTCGGGCGGCAATACCATAAGGTTCAGCAACATGTCAATCAACACAACAAACAACGCCCCGGGAAAGAGGCTGAACGGGACTGCATTCATCAACGGAACAGGCGCAAACACCGGGTTTTACGAGGACTTGGCAGTGAGCGGAAGCGTGAACTTCTATTTCTTCCATGATGTCCCGGCCGCGCAGACTGCTGGTGCGTATACCTCAACAGTAGTGGTGCACTCAGTGTCAAACGCATCCGTGCCATGATGAAGAAACGCACATGGCGAGAAAATGGGAAATTTTTTTACTTTTTTTACATTAGCCTTACTGGCAGGGGCGCTGCTCTCGGCCGAAACCCCGAAGTATGACTTTGGCACCATGCAGCAGGGCGGCACGTTCACTGCCGAGCCTGGGGAAACGGTTACGGCTACGCTGTATTTCTTTCAGGATGAGGAATACGGCAATAGGATAACGCATGTCAAGGTGAGCGCAACCGAAGTGCCGCCGGGCTGGGAGGTGGAACTCAATCCGCCCGTGCATGACGAATATGTGAACGTAAGCGGAGTTATTACGAAGAGCAATGAAAATTTATATGTGGAGCCAAAGCCCGTGCTGCCCGCAATACCGGCAGATAAGGCGGAGGGGGTGAGCTACCTTGCATCGCCTAGCGGCAAGGGGTATTTGCAGGCAAAAAAGCTTGAGGCGAAGATAAAAATACCGAAAGATGCGGAGCTTGGGAAAAAATACGCAATTGCACTCGTTGGGGAGGGATTCTGGTTCGGAGGAACGGGCAATGTGGCGCTTAAGCAGAGCAGGTCGTTTAGATACACGGTTACGCTTGAGAAAAAAGAGTTTACGGAGCAGGTTATTAGCAAGGAGGCGGCGCAGAAGGCAGGGCAAAAGGAGGAAACCGCCCAAACGCCCCCCGCCGTAAAAGCCGCAGGCATTGACCAAACCCTCATCTTCGTGGCACTTGCAATAATAATTGTTGCGCTTGTGGCATACATATTCATTTCAAGGAAGAAATAGGCCGCAGGCACAAAAATAAGCGGCTTGCGGCAAAGGCGGGGGCTGGAATGGACAGGACGATTTTGCTATTGGCAATGCTTGTTTGTGCGCCCCTCGCCTTCCCGTTTGTGGATACTGCGCTCCCGGCTACGCTCAACGTGAGCGTGAACACGAATGTGCAAAACCAGGGTTTTTCCCCAAGCACGCAAACCATAACGTCTGGAAATTCGGCGGACTTTTCCCTTGTTTTGGAAAGCGTTGGGAATACGGTTACAGCCACTTCGGCTAGCGCATATATCCACTATTCAAACGGCTTGCCCGCAGACAGCTTCAGCTATGCCAACACCACGCTTGCCGGGGGGGAAATTATCACGCTTGTGAAAAGCTGGGCAAGCGCGGGATTCCCGCCCGGAAGCTACACCGCATACGCAAACGCAACCTATAATGGCACTGCCACTTCCACCAAAAACTTCACTTTCTCAATCGTGGCGCAGCAGGGCGGCGGGGGAGGAGGGGGCGGCGGAAGCGGAGGCACTGGCGGCGGAGGGGGCGGCGGAGGCTCCGGAAGCGCTGGCGCATCTGGAACGCCGCCACAAGTTGACATTAGCTTCGGAGGAATGGTGGGCGCGCTCAAAGTGCTCACTTACCCGGTGATTAAGGAAATATTGGCAGGGCAGAATTCGTTGCTTTACGTGCTTTTGGAAAATCCCACTGCGGAAATCATAACCGCAACGCTTACGCCGAGCGGGCAGGGCGCGGGGCTGGCATCGCCTATAGAAATTTCGCTTGCGCCATTTGAAAAAAAGACTGCAATCATGCCAATACACGCGCAGCCGGATGCGCAGGCTGGGTATTACTACATGTCGCTTGACTTGGGGCAGAACCAGTCCGCAGCGTCGGTGCCGGTGATATTCAAGGTAATTTCCTCGAAAAATTCCCTCGTGACTGCTAGCCGGGAGATAATCATAAACCCGGATGGCAAGATGCTCACGGTGAGGCTCACCGTGCAAAACAATGCGGATGAAATCGCCGAGCACGTGCAAATATATGAAAAGCTGCCGGCCCAGGCCAGATACCGGAAGCAGGAAATTGAATTTAGCCGCGTGCCCAACGATATTGCGGATGACGGCACCGTAAGATGGGACATAGAGGGCTTGCCGCCCCGCCAAAGCAGGGAAATTGCATATACCCTGCCGCAGGCAGACTATGACTTTTCCGAGCTTGCCGCATGGGGCGTGGAACAGCTTTCGATAATAAAGAAAAGCGGCGAAGGGACAATCCTGATAACCGACATCAGGATGCCGGCATTGAGCCCGGGGGAGATGGCAAGCGCCACGATGAAGCTCTTCAATTCCGGGGCTGTGAATGAGAAAGTGGATGCGAGCATACTCGGGCCCGTGGGCTGGCAGATAACGCCGAGCTCGTTCACGTTCCTGATAGCCTCAAGGGAAGCCGCAGAAGTGAATTTTGAAGTAGCCCTGCCCGATGGGACCGAGAAAGGCACGTATGCGATAACCATAATGCTTGACTACGGCCAAGGCAGCAGCGAAAAGACGGTGTTTGCGGTGGTGCAGGAAACCCCGATAGCAATGCTTCAGGCGCAGGGCGGAACGGCGTTGCGCGAGCTTTTGCTTGGCTGGGCGAATCGCAATATTGCCGCAATAATTTTCATTCTGGCGTTTGCCCTTGCGGCCCTGATTGTGCTCCGGGCGGGATACAAAAAAGTGCGCGAGCCGCAGTATAGCGCAGAGAGGGCTGACACGCTTAGGAAGATAAAGGACATCGTGGATGGGCGCTACAAAAGGAATAAGAGGTGACATTTGAGGAATAACAGGTAACATTTTAAGGCAATGCGGGATAATCCCGCCATGGGGCGCGTCTGGAGCGTAATATCAGGCAAGGGAGGCGTTGGGAAGACAACGGTCGCCGTAAATACCGCTACTTTGCTTAGCCTTAGCGGGGCATCCACCCTGATAATAGATGCAGACATTTACAACCCGTGCGTCAATTTCCACCTTGGGCTCAGCCCGAACGACATAGGCCTGCAGGAGCTTCTTGAAGGGACTGCTGCGGTGGAAGACGTGCTTACCATACACCCGATTTCCGGGCTTAGGTGCATATCGAGCGCCATAAACTTCAAGAAAAGGGTGAGGATAGACAACTTTTCAAAAGTGGCCCGCTCGCTTGATTATGAGCATGTCATAATAGACTGCGCGCCGGGCCTTTCCCCTGTGGTGGAGCAGGCCATGGAAGCCGCGGACGAATACATCAAAGTCATCGCGCCGTCAATACCCTGCGCCACGGACACGATGAAAATATTGGCGATTACCGAAGGGCTTGAGAAGGGGCGGAAAGCAAAATTCGTGCTTAACCGCATGACCGGCATGCCCTACGACCTGCACCCGCGCGAAATAACCGGCATTACCCAGATGCCCCTTGACGCGATGATACCCGAAGACACGGCGGTGCCAAAAAGCATTGCAAAAAAAACGCCGGTGGTGATGGACAGCCCGTATTCGAAGCCGTCAACTTCAATCAGGAAATTCGTGCGCCAATCCTTCGGGGTGAAAAACCCGCCAGCCACTGCCTTTGCAACAAAAGAGAATGAAGGGGCGGTGCACAAGATAGCCAATGCGCTTGACTACCTTTGGAAATAATCCGGGGAAAAAGCGCGGGCGTATTATTTGGCCGGGGAAAAAGCGCGGGCGGGCTATTTTCCCAAGGACAGTGCAAGCCTTGCTTATTCTTTCAGCCTTTGCGCGATTTTTATCGGAATGTGAGCCAAGGAAAGCTGCTCCGGCGTTGCGGACAGCACGTCTGACACCAGTATCATGCCGGCGGAATGCAGGGCAGACAGGGTGCGCCGGTCAAGCGAGGGCAGCACGGTTATTGGGTAGAGTTTTTTTTCATCTATGCGCACCTGGATGCTTTCGCTTGCTGGAAAGCTCCAGCCAAGCAGGCGCAGGCCCACGCAGTCCGCATATTGTATGACATCCGAGGTGAACTTGGTGTTTGTCACAAGCCAGGCGGAGGTTATGTCATGCGCTCCGGCGTCGCGGATGTCGAGGAAGCGCGCCCAGGAGTATAGTGCGGACTGTATGTGGCAGCGTATGCCCGGGGAATTGTGGAATTTGCATTCCACGATTGAGTCTGCCTTTGGCATCCCGTCCATTGCGCCCCGCCTTGCAACGACGTCTATTTCATGGCTGACGCATTTGCCGCGCACGATTTGGCGGAGCGCCGTTTGGTAGCCCCTTCCGCGCAGGAGCGCGCCCACGAAAGTCTCGAACTGGTAGCCGTCCGGCCCGAGCTTGAAAAGCGAGGCTTTGAGCGAAAAGCGCGAGGCT
>ORJL010502283.1_pt1 | contig 10267 bp, 4 predicted proteins | sample 1779941 | NCBI WGS metagenome assembly ORJL01 (sample SAMEA104232317, study PRJEB22302) | groundwater metagenome | biome: forest; feature: aquifer; material: groundwater | place: USA | collected 2011-08-07 | depth 5.8 m | reverse complement strand
TTTTCTTTTGCTACCTCAACCACAAAACGCGAATTTGATTCAGAAAATAGCAATACATTATTTTGTTTAATGCTTTTAGCTCCGGGAATTTCATTTAAAAATATTTCCATCCCTCGACCACCGGCAAACGCCATTTCAGCGGCCGCCACTGCCAAGCCACCTTCAGAACAATCATGCATAGCCCGGATTAATTTTTTAGCTGAAAGCTTAGATAAAGCATCAAAAGTATTCTTTGCTTCTTTTAAATCTACCTTTGGTACATCATTACCAATTGCACCTACTAAATCATAATAATGCGAGCCGCCTAATTCATTCAGAGTCTGGCCCACCACATAAATTAAATCTCCCGGCTCTTTCGCATACATAGAAATAGTCGTATCCACATTATCCATTACTGCAATTGCCGAAATCAAAAGTGTCCCAGGAATAGCTAAGGATTTTCCTCTCTCAGCATATTCATTATACAAACTATCTTTTCCTGAAATAAACGGCACACCAAAACCTTTCGCTGCAAAATAGCATCCGTAAGCCGAACGCACAAGGCTACCCAACCTATCCGGCTTATCTGGATTACCCCAACAGAAATTATCTAATATCGCCACCTCTTTTAATGATCCACCTACGGAAATTATCTGGCGCAGCGCCTCATCAATACAAGACGCGGCCATCCAATAAGGATCAATAAAACCATAATGAAAATTTATACCATTGGAAACAATAATTCCTTTTTTAGAATTTAAAACTGGCTTAACGACTGCCGCATCTGATGGGCCATCATTAACAATCCCGACTAACGGCTTTAAAATTGTACCGCCTTGAACCTCATGGTCATATTGACGAATAATCCATTCTTTAGAACAAATATCATAATGCGAAAGTAACTTTATTAAAGTTTTTGTATAATCTTTGGATTGAGTTATTTTCGGTTCTTTATGTTTAGGCAGAATAAATTCTGCGCGCTTTGTAATTTGAGGATGCCCCTCATGTAGAAATTTCATATCCAAAGAACAAACTAGATTTTCTTTATAATAAAGCTCTAATTTTTTAGTATCCGTAAACTCACCGATTACTGTGGCCTCGACATTTTCCCGGGCAAAACAATCAATTAATTCTTTTATTTTATCCGGGGAAACCGAAAGAACCATTCTCTCCTGCGACTCCGAAATCCAAATCTCCATATAGGAAAGCCCGGTATATTTTAAAGGCACTCGATCCAAATCGACTCTCGCGCCCATTTCCGCGCCCATTTCACCAACCGCGCTAGAAAGCCCACCCGCCCCACAATCAGTAATTGCCGTATATAAATTTAAATCACGCGCCTGTAAAAGCGTATCCAAAACTTTTTTCTCTTGAATAGGATTGCCAATTTGCACGGCACCCGAAGAAATCGTTTCTGATTCATGTGTCAGCTCGCCTGATGAAAAAGTCGCGCCGTGGATTCCGTCGCGGCCAGTACGGCCGCCAACTACCACAATTAAGTCTCCAACATAAGTTTTCTTGAAAGATTTTTCTTTAGGCATAATCCCTACTGTGCCGCAATAAACTAAAGGATTGCCGATAAATTTCTCATGGAATAAAACCGCGCCATTAACCGTGGGAATCCCCATTTTATTTCCGTAATCGCGTACGCCAGAAACAACACCCTTCATTACGCGTTTAGGATGCAAAGCGCCCTCAGGCAACTTATCAAACGAATGATCCGGTAATCCAAAACAAAATACATCAGTATTTAAAATTGGTTTTGCGCCCAGGCCTGTACCCATGGGATCGCGAATTACCCCGCCGATTCCGGTATTCGCCCCACCAAATGGCTCAAGCGCTGAAGGATGATTATGTGTTTCCACTTTAAAACAAACATTGTACTTATCATCAAACTTAATCACACCGGCATTATCTTTAAATACCGAAACACACCACGGCTTATTTAATTCTTGAGTCGCCTTCATAATAGTAGATTTAAGTAGGCTATCGATTAATTTCGTTTTTGCTTTTAGGTTGCCAATTTTTTCTTTGTATTCAATTTTCCCTCTAAATGTTTTATGGTAGCAATGTTCTGACCAGGTCTGGGCAATAGTTTCCAATTCGCAGTCAGTAGGATTACGTTTTAATTTTTTAAAATATTCCTGGATCTGGCGCATTTCAGTTAAATTAAGAAATAGCTGCCCCTTCTTACTTAAATCTTCCAAATCTTTATCCTGAGCATCCAACAGATCCACAGTCGCAAGTTTAAAATTATAGCTTGCCTGGGTGATTGCATGCGGCTGATCACTATCCTCTTTAACCACATGCTGGATCAATTTATTATAAAGAAGTTTATCAGAAATAGTTTTAAGTTGCGCTTCGGAAAGCTTACCTTTAAGAATATATTTCTTGGCGGTTTTAACAGAAGTAACAGATTCAATCCCTAAGTCGCGGATACCTTTAATAGTTGACTCTTCAACCGGATCCATTACCCCGGGATTATAGGCAACTTCAACCACATACAGGGACTGTCCCCGTAGAGAGCTATCTCGTCCTTGAAGGGGACTATCCCTAAGACCATCTATAGAATAATTTTGTGAAATAGGATCAACTAGAAGCTCTGCGGAGATTTTCTGAATTTGAACTTCGGAAAGCTCACCCTCGATGATATAAACCTGCACAAAGCGGACTGCGCGAACGGTTTTAATCCCTAAATCGAAAATGTCCTTCTCTACGCTCGCGCCAGCCGCATCAAAAATGCCGGGCTTATCCTTGACTTCGATTTTATAAAGCATATCAGAAACTTGCTATTAATTGTGGCAGGTTTACTTCAATCCGACTTTGCGGAAGATTTTATCTACATTACGCAGATAATAATCTAAATTAAAAACAGCATCTAATTCTTTTTTACTAAAATATTTTTTGACCTCACTATCACCTAAAAGATTATCTTTAAAAGGAGTTGATTCTTTCCAGGTTTTCATTGCGCATCGCTGTACCAAATCATAGGCTCGAGTGCGAGACAAACCTTTATTCATTAATTCTAAAAGCACCCTTTGTGAGAAAATCAAGCCCTTGGTCTTGATCAAATTAGCCATCATATTTTCCGGATAAACGCTTAAGCCCTCGACCACCTGAATAAATTTATTCAACATATAATCTAAGGCAAGAGTTGCGTCCGGAATAATTATCCGTTCAACTGACGAGTGACTAATATCACGCTCGTGCCATAAAGCAACATTCTCCAGCGCTGCTAAAGCATTACCGCGTAAAAGCCGACTCAATCCGCAAATGCGTTCACAAATTACAGGATTACGTTTATGCGGCATAGCCGATGAACCTTTTTGCCCCTTACCAAACGGCTCTTCAGCTTCCAAAACTTCCGTGCGCTGCAAATGCCTAATTTCAGTAGCAAATTTTTCTAAACTTGAGCCGATGACCGCCAGCTTCACCATAAAATCCGCGTAAATATCCCTTTGAATAATTTGAGTTGATATTTTAGCAGGCCTTAACCCAAGTTTACGACAAACATAATCTTCAACCCGCGGATCGACATTAGAAAACGTCCCCACTGCCCCAGAAAGTTTGCCTACAGAGACTCCCTTTTCTGCCAGCTTCAGACGCTCCAGATTCCGGCTAGTCTCATCAAACATAAGCGCCAATTTCAACCCAAACGTAGTCGGTTCAGCATGCACGCCGTGTGTGCGGCCCATGCAAGCTGTATCTTTATATTTAACGGCTTTTACTGCCAATATTTTCAATAATCTCTCTAAATCATCAATTAAAATATTAGCCGCTGCTTTTAATTGCACACCTAATGTCGTATCTAAAACATCAGATGAAGTCAATCCCATATGCAGATACTTAGCATCAGGCCCAATATATTGTGCCACATTGGTTACAAATGCCACAACATCATGTTGTGTTTTCTCTTCGATTTTCTTAATTTGTTTAATATTAAACTTGGCTTTTTTCTTAATGCGGGCAACTGCTTGCTGCGGGACTTTTTTCTGTTTAGCCAGAGCCTCGAGGGAAAGTATCTCAATATCCAGCATCGTCTTGAACTTAAACTCCTCCTGCCAGATACTATTCATTTTAGGTAAGCTATAACGCTCAATCATCCCTTGCTCCTTTGTTGTTTAAGAGGAATGTATTATACCAAAAAAAGAGCCTTTCGCAAATCAATTTCTCGAATTATACGTCTAAAATTGATACCAAGCGGCGGAATGCCGCGAACGTAGAAAAAAAGGGGCAATTTACTTAATCTGGGCAGAGGGGCAAATCTGATTATAGGCGCAATAGCGGCAGGCCATAAAGCTAGGAGCGGCAGGATACAATTGCTTACGGATACCGCTTGATACTTCGTTTACCTTAATATTAATCTTCTCTAAGTCTTTGGACTTAACTTCGCAACTACCAATAAGGCCTGATTCTAAGAAATGTAATTCAACGCGCTTAGGCAGTGCTCCAAAAATGTTCTGATAAGCCAAAGCATAAAGCACTAGCTGCATACTATCTTTTACTTTCTTATCCGCATCTTCTTGCTTGGTCACCTCGGATGTCTTAAAATCAATAATTACCATGCCATCCGTCTCTATATCCACCCGGTCAAAGCGGCCATTAATTTTATTCTTGCCGAGGGTAAAATGAAATTCTTTTTCAATAAATTTAATCTTAACCGGTTTATTCTTCTCTAACTTATAAAACCGAGCGAGAGCCTCTCGGCCAATACGGAAACGCTCCTCTTGATGCTTCTCCTCTAAAAATCCTTGCGGGTCAAAACTATTCTTAAAAATATTTAAAAAATCATCTAGAGGTAGAATGTTTCCGTCTATTTTATGCTGGAAAAATTGGCATACCGCCTCATGCATCGCCCGGCCGTAAATAACCGTGTGATGCTCCATAATCGGCACGCGTAAAATATTCACGTATTTATATTTTAAAGGACAAGTCAGGTAGTCATCGATCTGATAATAACTTAAATTCAATATTTTGTCTTCGCTTAAAGGTTCTAAGTCGCTTTTTTTAGAATCTTTCTTTGGCGCAAAACGCTCAATCGCTTCTTTAGCGCTAGATTTTATTTTTTCTTTAGCTAAAACGCTTTCACCCATAACCTCAACCACAAACTGGCTAATCTTACGCATACGCTTGCCGCCATAATCCGAAGCGGAAGTTAAAATTAATTCTTCTTTGGCGCGGGTTAAGCCCACATAAAAAAGCCGGCGCTCCTCCTGCAGATGAAAATCGCCTTCTGGCAAAATCTCTTTGATTAAGGCTTCCGGCAATTCTAAGGATTGCCCTCTGCGCTGTACAGGGAATCTCCCAGCAACCAGACTCACTAAAAACACCACTCTAAATTCAAGGCCTTTAGCTTTATGGATCGTCAAAACATTTACCGCATCCGTATCTAAATCCGCCTCAACCGTAGGCGGGTCATCTCCTGCCTCAATTAAAAGATTTAAATAAGTTACAAAATTAATTACCCGATCCTCATGAGCCACCAATTCAAAATCTCGCACCATATTAAAAAATTTAGCGATATTCTGAATCTTAGCTTCATTTTCTAAAGATTGCTCGAGCGTTAATTGCTTTAAATATCCGGTGTCAGTCAAAAAAGTATACAAAAGCCGGCCGGTAGTTTCCCGGCGGGAAATCTCCATAAATTTAGTAATATCATCCAGAATTACTTTTATTTTCTTGCGCGATTCTTCAGAGACTTCTTCTAACTCCGGAATGTTTGTAATGTCAGTAAATACAGAATACAAAGATTTATTCCTGCGCCGGGCGAAATGCATACATAAAGTCAAATCCCCTAAACCTAAGTTATAAATCTCGGAGCTGGCTAAATAATATAAATTAAGTGAATCCGATTGATTAGCCGCCACCCTTAAGAAACTAATACAAAGCTTGACCTCTTCTCTAGAGTAAAGCCCCTGGTTGCCGCTAAACTGCCAAGGAATATCTTGCATATTTAAAGACTGCAAAAATGCATCCGCGTCAGAATTAGAACGCACCAGAATCGCAAAATCACGATATTTATATCCGGACTTAACCTTATCTTTAATAAACTGCGCCACCCAATCGCTTTCCGAAGAATTTGTATCAAAATGATTATGCGTAATAGGCTTTCCATGGCCGGAAACCGCCACCAGCTTTTTACTAATATTCGCCTTAACCTCGAAACGATCGGGGTTATTATTTTGGATCGCTTGGTATGCCCCATCTAAGATTTCCTGCGACGAGCGATAATTCTGTATAATACTTACTTTCTTAACATCTGTAAAATCATTAACAAAATTTAAAAGATTCGAGTATGCTGCGCCTCGAAAACGATAAATACATTGATCATCATCACCAGTAACATTAATATTCCTATGCTCTCCCCCTAAAAGTTTTACTAATTGATATTGTGCGAAATTAGTATCCTGAAATTCATCAATTAAAATATATTTAAATTGTTTACGGTATTTTTTTAAGACCAACGGATGCCCGCGCAGTAAATCTAGCGCCATATAAAACTGATTGCCAAAATCTACCACGCCTTCTTGAGTTAATAATTCCTGATATTTTGTGTAAGCAGCGGCTAATTCTACTTGTTGCGCCGCCTCTTCCTGCAAAGCCTCATCGTGCGGATTGTCTTTAGCCTTAAGCGCTAATTGCCTAGCAAATTCTAAATAATCTTTTGACGCAATATCTTCGTCTTTGGCGCGGCTAAATAAAGTAATCATCGCTTCTAAGAAACGCGTGGGATCTGCTAGCGGCCGGTAATACTTCAAATCAAATTTAAATAAGTGTTCACGGAAAAATACTGCGGATTCAGGCCGGGTTAAAACTTTAAAATCCGGATTTATTCCGGCTACAAGTGCGTTTTCACGCAAAATCCGGTCGCCAAAGGCGTGAAATGTTGAAATCCAGATATCCGTGTAACCATACGGCACAAGAATATCCACACGCTCCAGCATCTCATGCGCTGCCTTATCAGTAAAGGTAAGCGCCAATATTTCATCGGTCTTACACAACCCTTCATTTAAAAGCCAAGCAATGCGCCGCGAAATAACGCTAGTTTTTCCGGTTCCCGCACCAGCAATAATCAAAAGCGGGCCCTGGCCATGTGTCACCGCCTCAACTTGCTCCTTATTTAATCCTTCTAAGATTTTATTCATATCTATTAAGATTATTATTCTTGGCTTCTGTATTTGCTCACTCGCGAAAATTTTTGCCGTCTGCTACGGTTTGCGGCGCCCTCGCTCCGAAAGAACACAGCATTATAAACTATCCCGCTCGTTCGCCGCAAAACCTTGCAGACTTTTGCCAAAAATTTTCTAATGCTCGTTCGCAAACAAAGAAGCCATCTATACTTGCCTATGGCAATATTCCGAGCGAATGGAGCTTTTAGCCAGAGGAGTTCGAATATTTTCGGGAATCCCGAGGTCAGCCGAAGGCTGACAATCTCGGGACAGCGATGCTGTTTGAGCCCTTTTTGCTAGAGCAAAAAGGGCGAGTTCAGCAGCTGCCGAAAATATGAGAAATCTCTGGCGGCCCGAAGGGCAAAAGCGACTTTGAGCGAGAAATATTGCCAGAGGCATTAGAAATATTCAAGCCAAATAACATGTTTATATTATTATACTTGACAACTTGCTATTTTCAAGTATACTTTACTCTTTACAAGAACAGGAGTAAATAAAATGATTAAAAAATGTATTCTATGCGGAAAAGGCGAGCTAACCGGAAAATCTGTAACCCGTAAAGGCCAATATAAGGCTAAAGGCGGAACCGGAAGTAAAATAAGCCGCTGGACCATGCGTAGATTCCTGCCTAATTTACAAAAAATGCGCTTACTCATTAAAGGGCGAGCCCAAAGATGTTATGTTTGCGCAAAATGTATCAAAAAAGGCAACCTCACAAAAGCTTAAAATCCTCTACCTAAAAAATATTTCGCGCGCTTCCAGAATAATAGAGCGAGAGTCATTCCAAGTGTCTATTTTAGGACTATAAACTAAATCTACAGTTTTTGCGGCCATTAAACTATTCCTTAGGCCCGCCATCCCAAAAGCAATTACCTGCTGGCTCATTTTACCATCTGTAACCCAGAATTTTAAAGTATCGCGCGCTAAAGTTAAGGCTTCGCCTTTTATTTTTAACCCCCGAGTATAGAATAACGGCTCGGGATTCTCTGCCCCAAACGGCTCTAAGCTCTCTAATTCTGCCACAGTATCCTCATTTAAATCTTTTAAAGCTACCTCCATATCAATCTCGAGACTCGGGATTAAATCCTCTAAAGTCAATTTTTCATGCGCCAAACTATTTATACTACGCCTAAATTCGGCAATACTTTTCTTATCAATCAATAAACCGGCAGCATGCGCGTGTCCTCCGAATGAATTTAATAACTCCTTGCAATCACGCAGCGCATGGAACAAATGGAAATTTTTAATCGAACGGCCCGAACCTTTACAAAGTTCGCCATCAAGCGAGATCACGATTGTCGGCCGGTAAAATCTATCCGCAAGCTTAGAAGCCACAATCCCTAAAACTCCATGGTGCCAATCTTCTTTAGCCACCACAATAACTTTATGATCTTTAAAATTAACCTCGCGGTCAATCAAATCTTCGGCTTCCTGCATAATCTTACCTTCTATTTTCTGGCGGCTACGATTATGCGACTCAATAACTTTTGCTAACTCTTGCGCTTCAGAGTCGCTTTGGCTCATCAATAAATTTAAAGAAACTTCCGCGTCATCCATACGGCCAGAAGCATTAATCCGCGGGCCTAAAATATAGCTGATAGATGTGGCGCTAAATTTGCGGCTATTAAGCCGCGCGCTCTCCATTAAAGCTTTTATCCCCGGCCTTTTGGTCTTAGAAAATTTAGTCAGCCCCTCTTTTACAATTATTCTATTCTCTCCCTTTAACGGCACAACATCGGCAATTGTCCCTAAGGTAACTAAATCTAATTCTTCTAAAAGCATAGAGTGCGCCAAACTTTGCGCAAATTTATAAGCCACACCTACGCCGGCTAAATCACGAAATCCGTAACCTGAATCTTTAACTTTAGGATTAATTATTGCCGAAGCGCTTGGTAATTGAATTCCTGAAGGCTCATGATGGTCAGTAATAATTACTTCGATGTTATTTGCGCGTAACGCCGCTATTTCTTCATACCCAGAAATTCCGCAATCAACCGTGACTAAAACCTTAATCCCTTTAGCTTTGGCCTCACGTAAAATGTCTTTGCTTAAGCCGTAGCCTTCTTTAATCCTATGCGGCAGGCGGGCCACGACATCCGCGCCCATCTTCGTTAAAACATCTTTAACCACCGCCAGAGCCGTAATCCCATCCACATCATAATCGCCGAATATCATCACCCGCTCTTTATTTTTAATAGCTTTCTTGATAATATCCACTGCCTTTTGCATATCTTTAAAAGAAAACGGACTTAAAAGATGTTTTAATTTAGCATTTAAGAATTGATCGGCTTGAGCAGGAGACTTTATCCCGCGGTTAATTAGAAGCTGGGAAATAATTTTCGATATGCCTAATTCACGGCTTAGAGTATTTTGTAGATTGACATCAGGAGGGAAAACTTTAATAATTTTATTAGATTGCATAATGATATCTGAATGGAAATCCCGCCTGCGGCGGGATAAATTCGGCCAAATAACTTAGCTTCACTATCGTTCGCTAAGTTATGGCCTCATTTACATCTTCTCTGGATGAGATACGCCTAATAAATCAAACCCAAGCCCTAAAATAATCTTGACGCCCTCAATCAGGGCTAAACGCGCCTTTGTCAGCGCCTCATTGTCGCCTAAAACGCGGTGTAAATCGTAAAATTTATGAAACTCGCGCGCCAACTCCTGTAAATAAACTGTAAGCATGTAAGGATCGCGCGTTTCTAAACAAATATTTAAAATATATGAAACCTGCAATAACTTCTTAATTAAGTCCAACTCCTCTTTTTCTTTTAATAAAGATAAGTCGATATTATCGCCTAAAGTTACGCCACTAGACCTTAAAATACTACAGATACGCGCGTGGGCATATTGGACATAATAAACTGGATTATCCGAAGTTTGCTTCTTGGCGGTATCTAAATCAAAATCTAAGTGGCTGGAAGTTCGGCGCATTAAAAAGAAAAATCTCGCGGCGTCTTTTCCTACTTCATCTAAAACCTCACGCAAAGTAATATATTGTCCCTTGCGGGTCGACATATGCACCGGCTTACCATCACGAAAGATAGTAGCTAACTGTACGATGATTACCGAAAGTGATTCTGGATCCTTACCAAAGGCCGCAACAGAAGCCT
>ORJL010123515.1_pt1 | contig 10267 bp, 15 predicted proteins | sample 1779941 | NCBI WGS metagenome assembly ORJL01 (sample SAMEA104232317, study PRJEB22302) | groundwater metagenome | biome: forest; feature: aquifer; material: groundwater | place: USA | collected 2011-08-07 | depth 5.8 m | reverse complement strand
TCAGCAGGAATATTTCTTTTTCCGATAGCATTATTCCTTTACTTCATTCCTTTCCTGAAAGGATACGGAAAATTTCTCATGAACATAATATTCCTGTGCATGTTCCTGCCATTCTTTCAGTCAATCATATTATTGGCAGGCTCATTAATCTCAGAGCTTCCAGTATTTTCAACATTCAAAACATTAATTCTCGCAGCAATATTCCTGATAATCAATGTCATGTTTTTCTGGGCAATGTATTACATTGTAACATCATCAGCTCAGGGAATTTCAAATTCAACTGCTGGAAAATCAACAGTTCATCTTCATCAGACTGTAAAAAATATCTATAAAAAAGCCACAAGGGATACAACTCCCGACGACGAATCAAGAGAAATCAACATGAATCTGTAACATGTCATACGAAATACCTCAGGAACTGCAATACAAGGAAATAATAATGTTCGGCCTGACAGGAGGTCAAATTGGATTCGCATTATTATTCGGGTTTCCTGTTTTATTTATTTTCTTCAAGACAAACTTACCGCTATCTGTAAAAATTATTCTCGGAAGTCCGTTAATCTTCATCGGCATAATGTTCATGTTCTTCAAATTCAAGGACATGATAAACAGCATTTTCTTTTACCTGTCATTTCGGAAAGCAGAAATCTTCTCCCAGAAGATGAAAGAATATCTTCCAATAAAAAAGATAGAAGATTCAGTCATCACAATACAACATAAAAAAACAAAAAAGAAAATCAGCATCATAGAAATCAAGCCACTCAATTACAAGATAAGAAACATTGGAGAGAGAGAAGCCATAATCTCTGGATTCCAGAGATTCCTTGACAGCTTGGAATTCCCAATTCAGATAATCATAGCCACAGAGCCATTAAACATAGATGAGTATCTCAAGTCTTTAGAGGAAAGAGTTGACGCTGTAATTGACATAACAAAAAACCCAGATTATGAAAAGCATTTCATCTCATTCAAAGAGCATATCGAGAACACAATCAAGACAAGTTCGCTGATGAACAGGAAATTCTTCATAGCAATTCCAGAAAAAGAATCTATCGGAATAAATATTCAAACTGAAATATGCAAAGACGAATTAAAAAACCTTGGCATAACTGTAAAAAGTCTTGACAGAGAAGAGATAACAGGAATTCTCTCAGGTTTTTTCAATGACAATTTAAATGAAAACGACACAAAGCCAGATGTCAAGGAAATCTCAACAGAAAATTTCCTTCACAGAATTATTGCGCCAAATCACATACAGAACAATCCAGACCACATCAAAATAGACAATAAATTCTCAAGAATAATTGCAATAACTGGCTATCCGAGAGCAGTCGAGCCGGGTTTTCTTGACAGGATAATCTCAACAATGGGAGACTTTGACATAAGCATACACATTGAGCCTTTTCCGATAGAAACAACAATGCTCATGCTCAACCGTGAGATACAAAAACAAAGTGCTGACCTATACGCATCAAAAATCAAAGGGGTTATGAATCATTCTCTGGAAATAAAATACGCAGACACAAAATTTGCAGAAAGGAAATGAGAAACTATACAACATTTCATTTTACATAAACTGCAAAGCAAATTCTTTAGAAGAATTAAATCTCGTCTCAAAGAAAATAGAATCGCAATTAAACGGAATAATGATGATTCCAAAAGTTCCAATGTTCAGAATGTCTCAGGGCTTAAAATCTTCTATCCCTCTCTCGATAAATGAATTAAATATCAAGAGGAACATCACAACAAAAGCATTAAGCGCGTTCTTCCCATTCACAAGCCAATTCCTGAACATAGATGAGAACGGAGTTTTGTTCGGCATGAACAAGAACGATGTCCCGATAATCAGGGATATATTCACATTGACAAATCCAAACGGTTTAACTGGCGGAAAAGCAGTTCTTCACGAGCATGAATTGACTTATTCGATAATCCTCGACGAAAATCTGCTGCCAAAGAGTATTGTTGAAAGCTATAAGATTATTTCACAAGGTATTTTGATAGCGCCTGAAATGCTTGGACTGAAAGCAAGAATGAAAGAATTTCTCGACGAGAAGCCAAAATCAGCAATATGCTTTAACGAGCCTTCTTATTATGAAATAATTGTTAACGGAAAAAAGATTGTCGGCTCTGCCCAGACAAGGAAAAAGAAGAAAATTCTGCAGCATGGCGCCGTGCTGATTGAGATTGATGTTGATAAATATTGCTCTCTATTCAATAATTATTCGGAAAAATCCGTCGAGGAAACAAGAAAGAGGGTTACATCCCTAAGGCAGGAAATGAAGAAGGATATTTTATTTGAGGATGTTGCTGAAGCCATGAAGTTTGGCTTTATGAAATGTTTTCAGGCAGAATTTGTCACATCTGAACTGACAGATGAAGAGAAAGGTTTATCAGAAAAGCTCGCTAAGGATAAATACTCGTCTGATGAATGGAATTTGATGAAATAAATTAAAATGAAAACCGTCATGGCATTCGGAAGCTTTGATTTTCTGCATGAGGGTCATCTGTATTATTTTAAGGAAGCAAAAAAGCTCGGCGACATATTGATTGTTATCGTTGGCAGAGATTCGACTATTGGAAAAATTAAAGGCAATAAGCCGAGATTTTCCGAGGATAAAAGGCTTGCAGAGATTAGGAAAATTGATTTTATTGACAATGCAGTTCTTGGGGATGAAATAGATAGGTTTAAAGTTCTTGATGATTTTAAGCCGGATATTATTTGTTTAGGTTACGACCAGAAATCCTTTATTACTGAGAGGCTCGAGGAAGAATTGAAAAAGAGAGGGCTCAAATCAAGAATCGTAAGGATAAAGCCATACAAGCCTGAGATATATAAATCGTCTAAGCTGAGAGGTAAAAAATGAAAATGTCCATAATGAAAATATCAGGAATCCTTTTGGCTGTTATGCTTCTTTTATCTGCATGCCAGTATTCTGAAAAGCAGAACTCCATTCCTAACCCAAGCTCAAAAGTGAATGATGATGCTGAAAAAAATTCTGCGGCAAGCAATAATGCCCAAGAGAAGATAGAAGGAGGTAATGACGATAATCAAATGGATTATGATGAGATTAAAGACGAGCCGCAAGAGGACAGCAGCATTGATGAGCAGGAAAATCAGGAATCCATTATTCAACCTCAGGATTCAAGTGTTACAACATCAACTTCTACAACTACTTCGACATCTACCTCAACGACGACATCTACAACGATAACTTCAACTTTAACACCTACTACTACAACGACCACAATTCAGCCTGTTGAAGATAATCTGCAATCCTCATTTTCAGATTCTGCCTTAATCTCAAAACTCAAGTCATACAAGCCGATTTTTACAGAGCATAAGGATATGGAAACACCGTCGGGAAGCAAGCAGTATGTATTCCTAGGCGGAACAGGCAAGGTTTTGCTGAGTGCTCCCCATAGCGTAAATCATATCAGGGAAGGAAGCGTGAAAATCAATGACTATTGCACAGGACCTATTGCAAATGTTCTTCATGATATAACAGGAGCTCCTCTGATTTACCTGAATTACAAGTCCAGAGACCCTAACTATTATGATGATACAGAGTATAAGGAAGCATTAGGCAAGTTTCTCGACGAACATCCTGAGATTGAGCTTGTGATTGATATTCATGGAGCAGCAGAAAGCCATGACTGGGATGTTGATTTAGGAACAATGAACGGCAATTCTCTAATTAAATTCAAAGACCTCGAGAGCAAGATAACAGGATTTATGAACAGCAATGGAATCAATACAGTTTCTTCAAATGATTTCACAGCAGCAGGCCAGAACACAGTAACAAAATTTTCATCAGGTAAAAACAGGGATGCTGTTCAGATTGAAATTAACAGAAAGTTCAGATGCTCTTCCGACGAGAACGACATAAAATTACTTAGGGCGATGGAAGATGTTGTGAATAATTATGAATGATTTATCCTATCGATTTTCTGAAGTACGGATTTTCGCATAGTTAGCTAGTGCATTAGGTCTTGCTTTATCTGCACTTATAATTCGAATAACTGTTCCATCCTCAGTATAACTATAGTGACTACTTACTCTGAAATATGGTACACTATCTTGAAATCCACCTTCACTTCTTCCGTTTCTGTTAGTATGTCCAACAAGTTGGTATGATCTACAATAAGAGTATCTATGACCGCTAACTTGTTCAACTTGCAATGCTTGACCATAAGTCTGTTTATACCACTTTGCAATATTGTTTGCCACTGATTCTGCAACATTACAGTTATCAGAAGATAAAATCATTTCTAAAATCCCTGGTGATGCCTCAGTCCTATACAATCTTAATCTTGGAGACTTGGACAAGAACAATGGACTATCTATTGGAATTGTCAGTCTATCTGGATTAGTGCTGCTTGGAGGCATAATCTGAATCTTCTGTTCAACAGAATCTGTTCCATTTGGTTTATCTTGTACATGCACAGAATTTCCAACTCCATAAGCTACTCTTGTAAAATATTCATATAAATTACTTGGACCATCGTCAAGAAAAGACCATTCTGCTCCGTGTTGGCTATTAAGATGAGTTGTTGCACACTTAACCATTCCTAAAAAAGTTGTTTCTCCACCTTCAACTTCTGTAGCAGAATATAGTTGCTGTGATGGATGAGTAATCTGATGAATTCCTACATTCAATCTATCTACACCGCAGTAAGCTTGATTTATTTCGCCATCAATTTCAGGTAACCCAGTTACTTTCTGCAATGTTGCATTAGCTCTATCTAAAACATCTTCCAGAGAATCACCACGATTTATACTCATTCTATCTGATCTTCTATCCCCAGTGGGATCCACCATATAAATAGAAATATCAATAGAACCATTACCTATATCATAATTCTTTCCATCAAAATTCTCTCCTTTATAATAGACATTAACATTTAGATTTGCTTTGTTTGCTTTCATATAATTTAAGGTGATTAGTGCATTAACGGGATTAATATCAGATGATTAGTGATAGTAAGTTTAGGCATCTACTTCTGAAGACTAGGTACAACAAGATGACCAAGCACCACCCCTATTGCATACAAACCTGCGTATCCCAAGGCATTTACACCTGCGGTGCCTAATCCGTTTCCAACTCTATTGCCGCCTGGTGATTCAGATTGGTTTCTACAGAATAGCCAAGGTATATACCCTTTATAGCCAAGCACCCAGCCTACTCCAGCTCCTACAGCGGAAGTTATAAGAGCCATATTAAAATTATTTGTCGAACCTCCATTTGCATTCAAATATCCTAATACACCAAAACTTGATGCAAGTGCAGCATCTCCAAATGTTGGAATATACGAGCCAATTCTTGATATATACGAACCTAAATCTATCTTCTGTCGTGGAGGAATGGGCTTCTGATAGTTCCTATTTCGGAAGTTTACTTCAGACTTAACTGCTTTCTCCATTTTTCGGAGTACTTTCTCTTGTGGAGGTTGGAATGGTAAATCTTTTAGTGGTGATTTAGCTATTAAAATATCAGCTAAATCCTGACTTATTCTTGTGCTTGTAGTTCCGGCAACTTGTATTAAAAGGACATCTAATTTAAAACAATCCGCATCTCTTTTATTAGTCTCATTTCCAGATGGATATTGTGCAACCAAATTAGCATATATTTGCTGAACAAATTTTTCATTTTCTGCATTTAATTCAACTTGAGTTCCTCTCCTGATGCCTCCGATTTTTTCTAATCCAGAGTAATCTCCAGATATCACTGATTCAAGTAATGATGTGTATTTATTTTGAATATTTCTTGCTATATTTGTCTCACTAAAATCTACAACCCTTCCCTTCCTGAGTGTAGACAAGCCAGACACAAGAGTATCTGGATGGATTTCATATATAAGAGATTCAAAAGATACAGGGTCTCTCAGAATATTACTGAGCCCATGAACAGATTCGTCATACTTAACAGCATCTACAATCTCTGCTAATGTAGGCATATTCTTTCTACTTATTCTCATATTCTCAAAGAAATCTTAAAAGGTTAATAAATCTTTCCTATATTACTCTTCTAAAGGGATGACATATCCATCTTAACTTTTATAAAGCCGTCTTATACCCGTGATAATATGGGAATTTTAGAAGATGCTTACATCCAGCTATATCCAGAGAAGAAATTCCCTTATGAAAGTGCAGAGATAGTTTACTCTCGGAAATTCCGTCCTTATAATGCAAATGTCCGTCTGCGTGAAAAGAATCTTGTTTTTCATTTCAGCCATGAATGGAAAGATGTTTCTGAGGAGATTCAGATTGGATTAATTCAGGAGCTTTTTGTTAAGCTGATTAAGGATAAGAGAAAGACAACAAGTATTGAGCTTTACAATATCTTCGTCAAGAATCTTCATATTGCGGCTCCGAAAACTGAATCAGAGCCGGAGATTGAGAAATCTTTCGAGAGAGTAAATGATAAGTATTTTTCAGGCATGATTGACAAGCCGAATTTAAGATGGGGAATAAACAGCTTTAGAAAACTCGGGCATTATGAGTATACAACAGACACAATTGTTATCAGCACGATTTTTAGGGGAGCAGAGCATGATTTAATTGACTCTATTATGTATCATGAGCTCCTGCATAAAAAGCTGAAGTTTTATCAGACTAATGGAAGGAATGTACATCATAGTTCGGAGTTCAGGGAGATGGAAAAGAGGTTTGAGAATTTTGATGCTGTCGAGAAGAAAATCCATGATTTTGTCAGATACAAGAAAAGAAGCAGATGGGTTCTGTTCAGGGGGTTTTCGTTGAAGAGAAGTTTATAAGCTTTCTAAGATTCCAATAACGCATGGCATTAGAGGATAGAGTTTCTGTGTTGAGGATGTCGGATAATAAAATATCGTCTAAAAATTTTGTGCCATTAATAATAATATTTCTATCTAATTTTACAATTATAGGATATATTAAATTTAATGCACCTTGCTGTGTAACAAAACCTACGACTCAAAACATAATACTTATTCCTGATTAAACTCATTTTATAGAAAGAGTTAAATACCAATTGGTATCAATAGCTACTATGAATACACAAATTAATCTAAGATTACCTGAAAACATGCTTAAATCAGCAAACACCTATGCAGAAAAAAATGGTTATGGAAATCTGCAGGAATTCATAAAAGAAACAATCAGAGAAAAATTATTTGATGAGCCAGAGCTAACAAAGGAAGAAATAGAATTAATCAAAAAGCTTGCTGAGGTTAGCAACAAAAAAAATCTTTTCGGCACAGAAAAAGAATTATTTAGTAAACTAAAAGGTAAATAGTATGGAATATACATTAATTCCATCGCATTTCTTTCTTGAGCAGATTGAAGAACTAACGCCTGAATCCAAAAAATTACTATCAGATAAATTTGAACTGATTAAAATAAATCCATTCAGATATAAAAGAATTGAAGGATATGACTTATTTATTTTCAGGATTCGGTTTGAGGATAATAGAAAAGAAAAAAGAGTTATCTATCTTGTAGATAAGCCAAATGTTAAAATTTTATGCATCCTTGACAGGGATAAGGAATACAAAGACCTGAGAAAATATCTTAAAAAGTTGGGATATTTATAAGCCGTTAATGCGTCAGGTTCTTACGACTTTACTTTTGTTTATCACGAAGGACAATCAATATCTGAGAGAAACCCAGACGGTTCTAAGATTTTTTTGCATCCCGACCATCTTGGCTCAAGTTCTTTAATTACTGATTCTTCAGGGAATGCTATTGAGAATACTTCTTATATTTCATTATAGAAACTACTTTATTTACCCCATTCTTCACGCCTAAAGATTTATTGTTGCGTTCGCTCATCGCGAGCCCATTAAAAAATCCACTGATTTTTTAAGCCTCAAACTCGGCATAATTATAATAAAATTTTACGCCGAGTTTTCGCAATCATAAATCTTTCCCTTCTCTGCTGAGAAGGTCGGCTAAATGGGAATTAATTATTTCAGTCGCTCTCTTTTTCTCGCAAATTCGCTATTTTTTCTCATGCATATCTCTCTCCATCCCTCATTTTTTTGTCTCATTTCTGAAGCCAAAAAACTTCGGAGATGGTAAAAATGAACAGAAGAAAACTAGACAACATAGTGCAGTACATCTAGCAGTTTGTCTTTGAATACGAAGTCGAAGATGTTGTCCAGAGGATAGAATCAATACTCTCGGACTTTCAGATATATGATGTGTTTACGGATGAGGAAATGCAGGAACTGCAAAAAGAACTACACAAGCTCGCAGACAGATACGAGATTTCAGAATCACTCAAATTAACATTCCAGATAGACCCTCAGCTTGCAATAATACCAGAAAGAAAATTCTCCCTCAGGTCAGAAAAGTTAGCGAGAAAAGCACTGAAAATTCAAACAGAATCCCAGCACATACCAAGAACAATCAAGCTAAAGATAGAAAACCTGACAAGACCAGTGCCTCTTCCTGTAAACCAATCAACACAAATACCAGAAAGACTAAAACAGCAGATTTTCTCGGAAAGAATCATGTCCGACAATAATCAGGCAACAAACACAGAAATAATGCTCTATCTAAGCAATCAGTCCCTAATCGCTCCACTGTCAGAATTACAGCAGAAAATCTATGAATATCTTATCAAGAATCATCTAAAGAAATCAGGCAGAGAAATGCCGGACTTCCTCAAAGATGAAATCACCCTCTCAGAATATGAAAATCAGGAGTTAATAAGGATGAGAAATTATTTGTTTGAGAAAACAGAAAACTATATAAGTAAGCAATGCTTACTTTAAGCTACAATGAACGAAATAATAAAAATGTCCTCAAAAGGTCAGATAGTTGTACCAAAAGAATTAAGAGAAGAATTAGACATAGATGCAGGCACAAGCTTTGCAATATATGGAAAAAATGACACAATAATACTAAAGAAAATAAATATTCCAGACCTAAAAAAACAGTTTGAAGAACTAGTAAAATACGGTAAACAGCATGCCAAAAAGCTTGGGATAAAAACCGAAGAAGATGTTGTAAGGATGATCCATGAAGCAAGGGGAATCAAAAGTGATTAAGAAAGTAGTATTGGATACAAATGTCTTAATCTCTTCAATCCTTATTGACAAAGGCAATCCATACAAAATTGTCAATTTAGCGATTGAACAAAAAATACAAAATCATACAAGTATATACATCTTAAAAGAGCTGGAAAATAAGTTAAGAAATAAGTTTAAAGAATCGGAAGAAGAAATAGCAAAACAAATCTCTCTGGTCAAAATTTATTCAGAAGTTGTAGAACCAAAAGAAAAGATTAAAGTAATTAAAGATGACCCAAAGGATGATATGGTTTTAGAATGTGGAGTTGCTTCAAATGCTGATTATATTATCTCAGGGGACAACCATCTATTAAAATTAAAAGAATATAGGGGAATCAGGATACTAACTCCTGCTGAATTTCTTGAAATTATTGCTTGAGATAAGACTCTCATAATACGAAAATCTTGAACTTATCAGGATGAGGAATTTCTTGTTTGAAAAAACAATTTGCTGAATCTTTTTGTTATTATTTTTTTTGAATTATTTTCGTCAAATTTCCCCTCTCACGAGGAAATTCTCCTCGGAGGATAAAATGACAGATTGGGATGAAATCAACAACAGAAAGAGAAAAGAAATCAACTTAGGCATGGCAAAGAACGGTGCCATAACCCTTGTCAAGGACTTAAAGCCCGAAGAAAGAGCAACCAAATACAAGCAGACAGCAAAGGCATTGTTCAAGCTGAACGAAGAGCTTGATAAGGAGTTGCTTGGATAATATTAAAAACACAAAATCTATAAGTAAGCTATACTTTACCTTTCCTACAAATAGGAAAAGGTGATTAACATGGAAATGGAGCTAATAAAAGTCTCAGAGAAAGGGCAGGTGGTAATACCCAGTTCATTAAGAAAGTCAATGAACATACAAAAATCAGATAAATTTCTGGCATTTGGCGAGGGCGATACAATTCTCTTAAAGAAAGTAGAAGAATCTGCAATGCAGAAGTCTTTTGAGGAAATATCCAGACCATTACAAAAAGCAGCCAAAAATGTAGGGTTGACAAAAAAAGACTTGGAAAAAGCAATCAAAGAGGTAAGAAATGCTTAAACTTGTTTTGGACACTAATACCATAGTAGTCTGACCACATAATTAAGTTACATAATGCTTAGCAAGTTTATTGTCAGCATCTTCTTTAGTAAATCTCCAATCAATCTTACACCTCTCATTATTTCTCCTTTTTGTGCAAGCCTCAACTTCTTTTCTCAGAAAAG
>ORJL011904955.1_pt1 | contig 10268 bp, 9 predicted proteins | sample 1779941 | NCBI WGS metagenome assembly ORJL01 (sample SAMEA104232317, study PRJEB22302) | groundwater metagenome | biome: forest; feature: aquifer; material: groundwater | place: USA | collected 2011-08-07 | depth 5.8 m | reverse complement strand
TTTCCAAAAATGATATTTTTTTAATATTATTCTCTGACATTATTCAATAGTTGGTGTGGATTTATAACGTAAGAAACCTAAAAGCCTGTGCAGGCGACGGCTTTTAACAACTTTACGCTTGATTATTACTGCTAGATTCAAAATTATTTTATTTCTGCCGAGGAAATAGTAAAATACTGTCATTCTAGGGCTATATCCGAATTTTAGCAGTTTATCTCTAAAATTTGCCCAAGCTTTGGGATCATCAATAGTTGATGCAACATGGACTATGGTATACCAAGGGTGTTCGCGCCTCATAACTCTGAAGTAAGAATCTTTGATTCTACGATTATCAGGCAGAAACTTATCTGCCAACATAAGATACCCATCAAAATCAAGGAGATAACGAGCTTCCATGCCCCAAGCATCCTGAAAGCTAACGTTGTCGTTGCGCCAAAAGACCAACTGATCTCTGATATATTTTAGCCTGCATCTTTGCTTCGTGAATGCAAAAAGGGTTGCAGCCAAAGCATAAGCAGTCTGGTCAAAATCATAATCATAGCCTATTCTTATCCACTCTTGTCTTAAAAGCACTATTGAGCTCATGTAACTAAATAGCGCGCCGATTGAATTAGCCTTGTCAAAGTATTCTATTAACTCTTTGTTTTCGTGAAGATTAAAAACCCTATCTTTGACAAATGTGGAAAGCCAATAACGCTCCCTAATCGGCCCCATATCCAGGCTACAGGCTGTTACGTTAGATAGGTATATTTCGTAGCCGGATTCAATCTCTTTTAAAATCCTACTGATCGCCCCTGGCTTAAGCATATCGTCATCGGAAAGCATCCAACAATACTCTCCTTGCGCAAGCTCAATGGTTTTAGCCATATCCCTATTAACACCGCCATTAGCTTGAGCCTTATAATACAATATATTCTTAAATCTATCCCGATAGCTATTAACTACCTCTTCGGTATTATCCGTTGATGCGCCGTCAACAATGACGATTTCAATATTTTTATCAGCCTGCGAAATAACGCTCTCAAGGGCATCACTGATAAATTCAGCGCGGTTACGGGTAGGTATACATATTGAAAGCCTGATCTTATCTTTTATCATCTAGATTCTCTTTCCAAGTCTGCTTCCATCATAAGCTTTACTAGTCCTTCAAATTTTACTTTTGGAACAAATCCAAAAACTTTTTTAGCCTTAGTCGTATCTCCGACCAGAACAGATGTTTGAGTAGGCCGTAATAACTTAGGATCTTGAATCACGTACTTATCGGGCTTGAGATTAACAAAAGCAAAAGCACTCTTAACCCACTCATTAACCGAATGCGCCTCACCAGTGGCAATCACAAAATCATCGGCCTTATCAAGCTGAAGTATCTGCCAAGCGGCCTCCATATATTCACGCGCAAATCCCCAATCAATTTGCGCTGAAAGGTCTCCTAAACAAATCTTATCCTGCTTTCCTTTCGCTATCCTAGCTACCGCCTGAGTTACCTTACGCGTCAGATACTCCGGCATGCGCCTTGGCGACTCGTGATTATAAAATATTCCAGCTGAAGCAAAGATCCCGTAGGTCTCCCGGTAGTAACGGGTAAGATAATACGCAAAAGTTTTAGCACAGGCATACGGACTCTGCGGATTAAAAGGCGTATCTTCGTTTTGCTTAAGGGTTTTGGTTTTACCAAACATATTAGAGGTACATGGCTGAAAATAACGGATCTTCGGATTAATCTGCCTGATTATCTCAAGTATCCTACCTACCGCAGCCCCAGTAATATCGGCAGAATAACCAACCATATCATAACTCCAGCTGACATGGTCCTGGTCCGCTTCATTGTAAATCTCGTTCGGATTAACCGTGCTAATAACCCGATAAAGAGAGGTCACATCGGCCAGATCCCCCCTATGAAGAAAAAAATTAATATTGAATATCTTCTGGTTACAAATGATGTGGTCTATATTACGAGTATTCCCGGTGGCTGACTTTCGTATCAAACCGTGTACCTGGTATCCTTTTTCAAGTAATATATCCGCAAGATAGCTTCCATCCTGACCAGTCACCCCTAAGATCAACGCTTTTTTCATCGGAAAACCTTTCTCTTAAATAGCCTAATAGGAATAATCCTTACGGCACTACCTTAAACTCCGGCAGAGGAACTATAAACTTTCCGCCGCTTAAACGCCACTCCTTCTCGCGCGCATAAAACTCATCAAAAAATGCCCAAGGCAACACCAGAAAATAATCGGGTCGGTCTTTGCGCGCCTGCTCCTCGGAAACAATCGGAATCCATGAACCAACGGTATATTTACCCCATTTCTCAGGGCTGCGCTCAGAAGCCGCAGTAATTAATCTATGATCCAGCCCGTAATACTGAAGAATCGCGTTCCCTTTAGTAGAAGCTCCATAAACATAAACTTTCTTACCCTTGGCAACTTCATCTTTAATAAAATCTACGCAGCGCTTGCGGTTATCTTCAATGCGCTTAACAAAAGCCAGAATATCTTTGAGCGTGCATTTCTCCTCAAAAGTAATTCCTGTCCCTTTATAATGGCGGGCATAGATCCTATAACTTCCGCCATTGACATTATTTCTTTCAATCTTAAACATTTCAAGGCCGTTTCTTTCAAATAGGTATTTTAGCGAATCAAGGGAATAGTATTCCAAATGTTCATGGCAAATATTTCCCAGATCGTTTTTTTCAATCATAAGCGCAAGACACATCAATTGGGTAACAAAGATCCCATCATCCGCTAAGGCCCTGCCGACATCTTGTATAAACTTATTCGGGTCTTCAAGATCATAGAACATGCCTATGGCAGTAATAACCTTGGCCTTGCCAAATCCCCATTCCCCTGCCAATTTAATATACTGCTCATAACCCCAGAAATCGTGCATCACGTATTCAGTCTTCTGTTTCAACATACTGATAAGGTTATCCGCCGGTTCACAGCCGACACGATGAATTCCTTGCACAGTATAAGCGGCTAGCAAAGTTCCATCATTTGCTCCTATATCTAAAACAGTATCTTTGGGCTTAAGCTCCACTATAGACTCAATTTCACTTACGATATCCTTTAAGGCATTACGCATCGTATCCGTTACGCCGGACCTGTACCAATAATAACGCGAATACAATAGTTCCTGAGGGGCGCTGTGACGAAGTTGTAAGAGTTGACACTGATCGCAGATAACCAATTCAAGCGGAGCCTTTAACCCCTTACCTATCCTATCTTGAGGGACAAAATCGTTAATATACTGCTCACCGATATTGAGTACCTCATGGAGATTACTTGAGCCGCACAAACGACAGGTTCTCCGTACAATTGTTTCCATTTAAATTCTCTTCATTATCCTATTTATTGCTGCTACAACTTTATTAATCTGTATTTTAGTCAAAGCCAAACCCGAAGGCAAATATAAGCCCTGCTTTCCAATGCGTTCAGTAACTGGATAGTGCTCATTTTTAAATAAACCTAGCGCTTGCAAAGCCGGCTGTAAATGCAAACCTAGAAAAAAAGGACGCGTACCAACACCCATATTCCCCAGTGACTCCATCATCTGCGCGGCATCCAAGCCGGTCTTTTTCTCTAATTCAATGCAATACATCCAATAGACCATCTTAGCCCAAGGCTTCTCAACCTGGCATTTGATCCCTTTTATTTTGAGCAGCTTTCTAAGGTAATAATCACCTAATTTCCGCTTAATCCTAATAAATTCTTCAATACGATCCATCTGTGCTACTCCTATTGCCGCCTGCATATTAGTCATCCGGAAATTATAACCTAATTCAGTATGATAAAATCTTCTTTTCGGAAGAAAACAAAGGTTGCGATAGGATGCTGCGCGTTTAGCCATTTTTGAATTTGAAGTAAGCACCATTCCGCCTTCACCAGTAGTAACTATCTTATTAGCATAAAAAGACCAGGCGCTGATATTGCCGAGGCTACCACACTTTCTGCCTTTGTATTCTGCACCGTGGGCCTCTGCAGCATCCTCAATTACGACGAGTTTGCGTTTCCTGGCAATAGCCAATAAAGGATCCATATCTACGGGATGGCCATAAATATGTACTGGCATAATCGCCTTGGTCTTTGCGGTTATACGGGATTCGATCCGGGAAACATCCATATTCCAAGTATCCGGCTCCGCATCCACTAAAACCGGCACCGCACCAAGACGGATTGCTGCCAAGGCACAAGAGATAATCGTAAAAGCGGGCATGATTACTTCGTCGCCTTTACCAACTCCAGCAGCAAATAACGCAGTTTCCAATGCCGCAGTACCATTGCAGAGAGCTACACCGTATTTAGTCCCAATATAGCTAGAAAACTTTTGCTCAAATTCTCTAACAAACGGGCCATCAGATGAGATCCATCCGCTCCGGATACACCTTGCTAAAAGAACCTTTTCGCGGCCGTTAAGTAACGGCTGATTAACGGGTATCATCTTTACCTTCTTTGTTTTCAAACCTCTCCTTATCCGCACCTTCGACGAATGGGCCGTTTTTAACTTCCAGGATAACGGCCTCTTGCATAACCTCTAGGCCATGGCCGCCTTCGGCAAAAAGAACTGTATCTCCGGCAGATAATTTACAGCTTTCAATAAACTCCTTTTCAGGAGAATAGAAATCAACACGGACCTTGCCGCTTTTTATAAACAAAACTTCCTGGGTAATGAAAGTTTTACGCTCGGCAGGCTTATGGATATGCGGTGAAACTTGATAACCTTCTTGGCGCTTCATATAACCAAGTTGCAGAGGATACTCTGCGGGTGAAAAGTATTTAATCCCTTCCTGCTCATAGCTATCATAAATAATAATAGCGATAACTATACTGTTGTGAATAATTTTCTTGATCATAGCTCTTGTTTTATAAAGTCTTTTATTCCCATAAATGAGCCTCTTAACACGGCGAGATAATGGTATTCATCATCTTTCTTTATATATATCCCTTTAAAAATTATTTTCTGGAGTATCCTTATAGATGATTTTATCATCCTTTCTAAGATAATAAAGCAATATATGGGCGAAAATAATTTATCATTAATACAATTTTTTGTAATCATTGCGGCTACGGCATACGCATACTTATACCGATAATCCGCTGAACTTGCAGTAACCGGATGGAAAAAGATTAAATCCGGTAAATACAATACTTTTTCACCGGCAGCTTTTAACCTGAAAAAAATATCAGTCTCTTCAGAACCGTAATATCTAGATCCTACGCCAAAACGCTCATCGTAACAGCCGATTTTCTTAAGAACCACCCTGCTCAACACATGCGCACTGCCCATAAAATACTGGTAATTAATCCGTTTCAGTCTTTTAACTCTTTTATTGTAAAAAAGTAGCGAAAAAGGTTTTTCGTCCAGAGGATTGATGAGCCTGCCACAAAAGGCATTTACGCTCTTATATTCCATGGCCCTCTTAGCCAAAATATTTATAAAATCTTCTTTAACCGCTGCGTCATCATCTAAAAAAACAAGGTAATCTCCCCTACTTTTGGCAATAGCAAAGTTCCTGGCTGCAGATAATCCGGACTTATCAATATAGTAAAAAGATGATAGCTCCGGAAACTTTAAGCTTATTTGCTTCTTCTGCTTGGCCTTCTGGATAACGACGAGTATCTCTATCGGAATCTCTCTAGAGTTTTCCTGGGCCTTTTCAATCGAAAACAGGCACTTCCGTAATTGATCATCCCTGTCAACGGTAGCTATAATAAATGAGAATTTTATCTCGGGCATACTGATTTTAACGCCCTAATAGACGTTTTGTTCTCCTATAAAGACAAAATAACGCCGGATTAGATTCGATCCTTAAGCGTAAAGTTTTCAGCAAAAGCTGAGCAAGGGGCCTTTTCCCTTTATAAACATTATACTCGAACCAGGCATAATGCTTTTCAATCCTTCTCTTGGTAAATCCAGGCAAATCCATCACCGCACGAGACCGCTCCATCTCAGTAGGAAGCCTGCCTCCTATCAGCCCCTTTTCCATACAAAAAGAATGTAACGCTGTACCCGGGCTAGGATAAAAAATCGAAGCACTCGTCCAATCTGGCTGGCATTTTCTATTCATCTCTATGGTTTCCCTAAAATCATCCTCTGTTTCTCCGGGAAGACCAACCATATTTAAGAAACAAACCTGCAAACCATGGCCTTTAGCTAATTTTACTGCCTCAAAAATATCCTCATTTGAATAATACCGGTTAAGGACTTCACTGCGGACCTTAGCACACCCTGACTCTAAGCCTATATTGACAAACTTGATATTAGCCTTTTTAAATTCGGGAAAAATATCCTTCAAGTTATTGTTCGGGGTTATTCTTAAGTTAACACCAAATGAAAAAGGTTGCGCTTGATTCTTATTAAATTCAAATAGTTTTTCGCATAATTTAATAGCCCACTCTTTATCTATACCGATACTCTCCACTTCTAGGTAAATCTCATTATTAAGCGGATATCTTAATGCTATATCATGTATCTCCTCTATCACATTCTCCGGCGACCTAAACCGCGAATACCTACCCTGGGCTACTTTTTTTAAAGCATGATTGCAACAATAAGTGCAATCAAAAGGGCATCCGCGGCCAAGCAAAACCGCGTGCCTTGCCCCGGGACCGTTTTGTATCCACCTCTGCCAGATCTGACGATCCGGAAAAGGCAAAACATCCAAATCTTGCAAAAATGGCCTTGTGGGATTCTTTTCAATTCTACCATTATTCTTTAACCAAAGATTAGGTATTCCAGAGGGAATCCTGTCCGCCTCGAGTTGCCGAACTAATTCCAGCATAGGTATCTCCCCCTCCCCTATGCAAAGTGAATCAAAATCTTCTAATAGGCCATCTGGATTGAGCGATGCATGATATCCTCCTATGGATAAATGAAGTTCAGGATAACTTCCTCTGATATATTGGGCTATGCTTCGAATAAACTCAAATTCTGAAGTTATCGCAGTAAATGCGACAATATCGGGTTTGAACCTCTCCATGCACTCATCGATTATCTTCTGATTTTTATTTCCGGATAGCCTGCTTAAAACAACTAGCTCGGTACTATGACCGTGTATTTTTAAATAAGCTGATATATAGGATATGCCGAACTGAATTAATTCCGGCGATCTCAATGGCTTATCTATAGTAGCAATATTATACAGCGAATAAACAAAAAGGACTCTCATCGTTACCTTACGGCATCTTTTTTCATTTTTTGAATAATTTTTTGTTCGCTTAAAGTAATAATTTTCTTACCATCGCCGAGGGTAAGATCAATATCCCGTATCCTCTTTCGCAAAAGGTCCATTGCCGCAACCTCCAGGCTTGCGGCTTGGTCAGTGCCCCACATATCGTGGCTTAATGTTATATGCCTTTCGATGATTTTTGCTCCCAGCACGCATGCATATACGGTCGGTTCTACATTATATTCATGGCCGCTATACCCTACAACACAGTTATATCTTTCTCTCAATGTCTTAATGCAATTTATGTTTAATTCCTCCTTAGGCGTTGGATAACTGGAGGTAGTGTGCATTAGCGCAAAATCTATGGCATATTTTTTAAGCAGATCAACGGCAGCATCTATTTCTTGAAGCGAACTCATTCCTGTGGAAACAAGGACCGGCATGCCGCTTTTTGCTGTTGCCTCTACTAGTTCCAAATCTGAAAGCTTAGCAGAGGGTATCTTTATAAACGGTACTTTATAATTTAAAACAAATTTCAGGCTATCGAGATCCCAAACCGAAACTGTCCAATCCAGGGGTTTTTCTTTACAATAGGAATCTATGTAATCATATTCCGCTTTAGCGAATTCAACCTTCTTTCTATATTCAAGATACGTGATCCTACCCCAAGGGGTATCTCTCATCACGCTTTTCTGGGGCTCCGGGACACAAACATCAGGATTTCGTTTCTGAAATTTAGCACAATCCCAATGGCATGCAAATACCGCATCAATTAGTCTTTTTGCCACCCCCAAATCACCATTATGGTTAATTCCTATTTCTCCGATAAAATATACTCCTTTTATTGCCTGAAAAGAAAACATAAGTTACCTCCTATTAATATACCTCTAAAAAGCCTAGCGAAGCGCCGAAGGATCAAAGCTGCACCCCAACATCTTATCTATCTGTACATCTTTTAAGTCTTCGGATTCTACGGCGTCTTTAAAAAATAACTGAACAAGAATCTTAAGATTCTCTTCACCAAAATCAGAAAGAGTAAAGCTCTTCCCGGACGCCCAATATTTCTTTAAAATTTCTCCTTGAGGATTATCCACATTAATCGCATTCGCCCAACGGATATTTAAAACAAAAAAACCATCTTCTTGACGAAACCTTATCCTTTTAGGAACCGTAAACTGACATCCTTTCTTAATTCTTTCCTCAATGGCTTGACTAGGAGCTAATTTATAGTCTTTATAAATATTCCCAGGACCAGTCATAAGTGGATCAGGGCCGTTCAGTGCCTTATTGCATACACTACTTGTAATACGACATCCACTCATACAGACATCGATATACTTACACCCGGCACAACTCGAATTACGTAAGCTTCCGTCATGCCAAGGTAAAGTCTTCTCCCATATTTCCTTAAAGCTTTGTTTAAAAATATTACCCATGGTCTCGTTAGAATGAACACACACCTGTACATCGCCGTTAGGATTAATATTCAATCTATTTCCGCTCTGCGACGGACAACCCCTTCCGACAAAATCGCGGTATTTATCTAAATCACCAAGCATGCAGAGAGGATAACTTACCAGCGTACCGATCATAATTCCGGTATCATTCTTTAACTTAAGTAATTCATCTATGGCAGATAAATAATCCTGCCTTGTCATGTTACAACCGCTTTCATCAATATTGCTAGAGACTACGTTCGGCACAGATCTTGTCCCGAAAAATTTACCACATCCAAGGTTGTGCGCTAACAATCCTGTTTTATAGACATGATCTTTATTTATTTTACTAATGATCATGTTCGCCGAAACGCGCATCCCATTTTTAACTGCAGTCTCAATGCCTTTGGTTATCTTGCCAAGAGCCCCTTCACAAGAAACCATGAAATCGTTGGTCTTAGCATCATAGCTATTTAGGCTTGTCAGGATATGTTCCAATCCTAAGTCTAGCAATCTTTTAATCTTATCGTCAGTAGCAAGCACCAAATTAGAATTACAGCTATATGTAAAATTATGTTCTTTTAAAGTTTGCAAGGTATGCTCCAGAAACTCAAATCTGGAAAAAGGCTCTCCTCCGTTAATGATCACATGAAAGATTCCGGCTTCTTTAAGAATCGCAATCAATTTATCAATTTTTTCTTTAGTAAGAGTATCGCTCTTTTTATTTTCCGGACGCCAAAAATTATAACAATGACGGCAATTTAAATTACAAACTTCCGTAAGAACTAAATTAGCCGAGATTGGCGCTGATAATATTCTCATCTTAATTACTCCTTTTCATTGTGTAAAATCACCGGGCAAGTATCAACTTTTAAGCCTGCGGCCGAATAAAGCCTTTTTTGTTTTTATCATAAAGACAAGAATACCAACATATGATAATTCAATATAAAAGTTAAGATACGCTCTTAATAGCATTGGCTTTGAAACAAAATGGCTAAACTTCTTAATCACATTTTTACATTTCTTAAAATGTAGAAATGCTCCCCCGGAAAGTCCGGCCGAATGAATCCGGTAAATTGCTAGAGGTTCATCTATACAAGATACCTTTTCTTTAAGGGCAATCGACATCCACAATGCATAATCCTCAGCCGCAGCCAATTCTTTATCTTCGTCAAAAAAATACTTGTTTTTTTCTTTATTGTTTCTTATAACGACAGTCATTCCATCAATAAAATTAAAATGCAAAAAGAGGTCTTTAAATATCCTTCCTGATTTTGCCTTTCTGGGATTGACCTTTAATTGCTTGCCATCCTTTTGAACTATGCATTTTGTATAAACCATGAAAACATCATTGTTCTCTTCCAGAAAATCTACCTGTTTTTCGAGTTTTTCCGGAAGCCATAGGTCATCGTGGTCCAAAAAAGCGATATACTCACCCCTGGCGTTCTTTATCGCGACGTTTCTTGGGGCCGCCGGGAGCCCGCTATTACTGCAAAGCCTTATTAATCTTATACGGTTATCTTTTATCCGACCGATCTCTTGGCATGTGTTATCAGTTGAGCAGTCGTCAACAATAATCAGTTCCCAATCTTGAAAAGTTTGGTCAATAACGGATTGTATTGTCTGACGAATAAATTTTTCGCAGTTAAACGAGCCGATGACAACAG
>ORJL011893826.1_pt1 | contig 10268 bp, 10 predicted proteins | sample 1779941 | NCBI WGS metagenome assembly ORJL01 (sample SAMEA104232317, study PRJEB22302) | groundwater metagenome | biome: forest; feature: aquifer; material: groundwater | place: USA | collected 2011-08-07 | depth 5.8 m | reverse complement strand
TTCCAGATTATGGCCGGAGGCACGGAACTGGGGAAAGGATTTTCCGAGCTGAATGACCCCGCGGATCAGCGTGCGCGTTTCGAGGAGCAGATGAAGCTCCGCGAGGCCGGGGACGGAGAAGCGCAGCGTATTGACGATGATTTTCTCGAAGCATTGGAATACGGCATGCCGCCGGCATCGGGCTTCGGCGTTTCCGAACGTCTGTTTGCGGTGCTGATGGACAGACCGGTCCGCGAAACGGTTATCTTCCCGCTTATGCGGAGGGAGGTGTAGAATTAAGCTGATATCCGAACCCATGCTCGATATTTCATTCATACGCGAACAGCCGGACAAGGTCCGTGAAGGGATAAAGAAGAAGAAGCAGGATCCGAAAACGGTGGATAAGTTTCTGCACGCCGACGAGGAATGGCGCGCGAAAACCGCCGCCTATGACCAGCTGAAATCGGAGCAGAACCTTTTGAATAAGCAGCTTGCGACGGGGCGGAGTGAGGACCTCTTGAGTAAGGCCCAACTCCTCAAAAAGCGCCTTACGGACCTCGAAAAGGAGCAGGATGAGGTGAAGGTGAAGCGCGATGAACTCCTTTCGCGCATTCCGAACCTCCCGTTCGAGAGTGTGCCGGTGGGGAAGGACGAAGGGGAGAACAGAGTGCTTCGCGAAGGAGGGGTAAAACCCGTATTCGATTTCGAACCGAAGGAATACCTCGCCCTCGGAGAGAAACTCCGATTGATCGACGTGAAGAAGGCGGCGGAAGTCTCGGGGAGCCGTTTCGGCTATCTCCTGAACGAAGCGGCGCTCATGGAATTCGCGCTCGTTGAACTTGCGTTCAAGACGCTCGTGGCGCACGGGTTCACGCCCGCGGTGCCCCCCGTCATGATCAAACCGAAGGTGTACGAGGGCATGGGGCGTCTCGCGGCGGACCAGAAGGAAGAACGCTATTATTTCGACAAGGATGACGTGTATCTCGTAGGGAGTTCCGAGCATACGATGGGTCCTCTTCTCATGAACGAGATTATCGAGGAAGAGGAGCTGCCCCGGCGGTTCGTTTCGTTTTCGACCTGTTTCCGGCGTGAAGCGGGATCGTACGGAAAAGACACGAAGGGCATCCTCCGTGTGCATCAATTCGACAAGGTGGAGATGTTTTCGTTCGCCCATCCCGACCGTTCGGAAGAAGAGCATGCATTCCTTCTTTCGTGTCAGGAGGAAATCATGAAGAAGCTCGAACTGCCGTATCGCATCGTGGAAATCTGCACGGGCGACATGGGGTGGACGGATGCGCGCCAGTACGACATAGAGACGTGGCTTCCCGGACAGGGAGCGTACCGCGAAACGAACTCGTGTTCCAATACGACCGATTTCCAGTCGCGCGGCACGAATGTGAAATACAGGAAGGCGGACGGTACGAAGGCGCTCGTGCACATGCTGAATGCGACCGGTATCGCGATAGGCCGCATCGTGATAGCCATCATAGAGAACAACCAGACGAAAGAGGGGACGGTAAGGGTTCCCAAGGCGCTCCAGGCCTATGTGGGGAAGGAAGAGATTATCGGACAACGATAATTATCAGTCTTTCTTCTTATCCTTCGGAACCAGAATATACTTGCTCCTGCGGCAAGTATTTCTTTTCTCTCGCTCTTTCGAAGAACCAAGTCGAAAAGAGCTCCGAGACATTTCTCAGGATAAGAAGAAAGATTAATTGATTACCGCTTCCGAAAGGAAGCGCTATTTTTATATGTGATAAACTAAGAGTAATGGGAACCGTTGTTCGCAAAATCGCGTCGCTCGTGCTGGTCGGTATCATCGCCTATGTCGGGTATCTTGCCTATGTGCGTTGGTGGGACGGCCCCACGCTCCAGACCGCGAAAGATCGCACACAGGAATTTTTCACGAAGAAAGCGGATGAGGCGAGAACAGCCGTAGAGGAGAAGACGGAAGAGTATGCGGATCAGGTGGTAAGTGAAGCGAAACAGACCGCACTCGGATACGTGAAGGAGAAAATTTCGGAGGGAATGTCGAGTATGGGCGACAGTCTGCTTACCGCCGCCGGGTCCTTGATAGGCGCGAGCACTACTCCCTTATCTCCGCTTTCCGTGAAGACCATCGCAGGGAGTGCGGACGGCATCCTCATGAGTCCCACAGGCGCTTCATATGCGACGCCCCCTCAACCCGCTTCTCTCATCACCAAAGTGGGAACCCCGCTCATTTTCTCCATCAATCGCGGAGCGACCTATGTGATTAATTGGGGTGATAGTGGAACGGAAAACGGAAAGGTGGAGAACGAGCAGGTGAAACTCGTGAGCCACGCATGGAGAAACGAGGGGGATTATCTCATTTCCATCTCGGTGGAAGGAGGGGGTGTATCACAGAAATACACATTTCCTGTCAGAGTATATCCTTAACGCATGGCCTTTTCGCACGACCACCGCGAACATGAGCTTTCCTATGACACGCGTCGCGCAAAAAAAAGGCGTCGTGCGCAGTTGTGGTACGCGGCAGGCGCGGCTGTCCTCCTCATCCTCGCAGGAGGGGCTTACTATGTACTTTTCGCATCCGATGCGTTCATAGTCGAGTCCGTTTCCGTTTCGGGCAACCGTTTCGTATCGAGCGATGCACTCCGCGAGGCGGTGGTACGCACCATAGATGGAAAGAGCTGGCTTCTCAAGAAACTCACGCCGCGCTCGATCTGGTATTGGCGGTTGGGGGACAGCGTTCTTGAGGGAACCGTCATCATGCCGGCCGTCGCGCATACCGACCTTTCGGCGGATATTACGGGTCATACGGCAGCCATAATGGTCCGTGAGCGGGCGCTTGCGGGCGTATGGTGCACCGACATATGTATGGGGTTTGACGAGGAAGGGATTGCCTTCTTCCCCGCACCCGATCTTTCGGGAACGCTGATTCTCAAAGTACGCGACGAAAACCCCCATGCGCTTATCGAAGGTTTTCCGGTACATCCGAAGGCAGATGAAGTACGAACGCTTCTTGAAACAGTACGCGCCATAAAAGCGGAAGGCGTAGCACTCACGGAAGCGGTCGTGAAGGAAGAGGTGCTCGGCGAGTGGGAGGCGCGTACGGCACGCGGGAGCGTCTTCCGCTTCAGCCTCGATTTTGTGCCCGCACACATGGGAGAAACGCTCGGCAATATCGCTTCGCGTGCGCGGCTCGAGGATCTCGAATATGTCGATTTCAGAGTGCCGAATCGCATTTATTACCGCTAAGCGGCACTCCTAAAAAATGTGGTATGATTAACACAGAATGAAAGAACGAATCCGTGGGAACATGAACGATTCGGGTTTCACACTCATCGAAATCCTCATCTACGCGGTCATATTTTCCGTGAGCGCCGTTTTTCTCGTGAACATCCTGACCTCCATCACTCAGACGCAGGTGCGCCAGACTTCGGTGAACGATGTGAACCAGCAGGTCGCCTTCGTGAGCAATACCATACAGCGGCTTGTGCGCGATTCAAGCTTGATTCAGAACGATGTCGGTATCGCTTCGACAACGCTTGTGCTGCGTATGTCGTCTTCCTCAATCGACCAGACACTCATCTATACGGACGCTTCTTCGACCGCTATCTATCTGAAGCAAGTCGGTACGGACGGCACTTCCACTACGCTTGCGCTCACTGACGACAAAGTGACCATCGGCAATTTTTCGGTCACCAAATTCGAAGTACCGGGAGGGCAGGCAGTCGTCCAGGTTGATCTCACGCTGAATTACAATACGGGCGTATCGCGCGCGAAGGTGGCGCGTACATGGCGGGGAGCCGTTTCGCGCATTTCCGCTGCGACGTTCGATTCGAGTCTCGCCCCGAGCGGCACGACGCTCGATCTGGGAAGTCAGACAGCATTCTGGCGTGACGCTTACATTTCGGGAAATCTCCAACTCGGACCTTCGGGAGGGTATAGCACGCTTTCGGGAACCGCCTCGCGCATGAAATCCACGGTAAATCTCGCGGTTGCGGCTGCGGGCGGGGGACTCATCGTGAAAACGCCCGATGGCCTGAACTGCTATCTGATTTCCGTCACCAATGCGGGCGCAGTGACTTCGACGGTCTCCAATCCCTGTCCTTAACCCCACTCCTTTTCGCGCACAAGAAGGTTCCGTATCTCCGTTCATCAGGCTGTCTCCGGGGCGACGCCCAAGTCTTAGCCCTCTTCGCGGAAATACGGAACCTTCTCGTAAAACCGCGCAGTTTTAGCGCTTGACGTGTTTCAGTGCTAATTCTATACTTGAACCACAATGCACGAACGTACGCGGTCCATACTTGAGGCGGCAGTACGCGACTTCATAAAGTCGGGGAAGCCGATTACCTCGGAATACCTCTACGATATCCATGATTTCGGCATCAAACCCGCGATGATCCGCTGGGAGTTGAGCGATCTTTCCGAACACGGTTTTTTTTATCAAACTCATCCTTCGGGAGGGCGTTTTCCGACGGATAAGGCATACCAGTTCTTCGTGGATGAGATGTTGGAGGACGGTAGCGACCGGGGAGACACATCTTCCTTGTTCGGTTCCGTGCCGGACGATATGAAGCATTTTGTACACGATATTGCGGACTATCTGAAATTATTGAGCGTCGGATACGACATACAAGAAGGCATGATCTACGGAAGCGGACTCAGGGCGCTGCTCGGTCATCTCGGGGCGGATTCCCTCGAAACCATCACCGATGCGGTCGGGGACTTCGAATCGCTCGAAGAGCGCCTTTCCAAACGCAGGGAGTGGTGGGAAGAGGAGACACTGTGGCCCAAGGTGTTCGTGGGCCAGAGTCCTATCACGCGCAGTACGCACCTTTCGGTCGTTGCAGGGAAGATGGAGTGTGACGGACGCGAGGTACTCATGCTGACCATCGGACCGAAGCGCATGGATTACCAGAAAACAGTGCATCTTTTCAAGTCGCTGGGAAAAAAGAAGAACAAAAGAACCAACGCAACATGAGCGATACGGAACACAAGGAGAACGCAGTGCCGCAGGAAGAGCCGCATGAAACGGCGGACGAGTGCAAACGGGAGCGCGACGAGTATCTGGACGGATGGAAGCGCGCGAAGGCGGATCTCATCAACTACAAGAGAGAGGAGTCGGAACGTATCTCGTACGCGATGAAGACGGGACACGAGCGGGTAATGAAGGATGTTATTGCGGTGCTGGACAGTATGGACCTCGGGCTTCTGTCGCTTGCGGATGACAACCCCGCGAAGAAAGGAATGTTCCTTATCAAAGCGCAACTCGAGGATTCCCTGAAGCGTCATGGTCTCGAACGGATAGCGGTGGAGGCGGGAGAGACATTCGATCCGTTGAAACATGAGGCGGTGGGCATGATGGAATCGGCGTTTCCCGATGGCACGGTTGCGGAGGAGGTTGAGCGGGGATACTCGCTCTACGGGAAGGTGGTGCGTCCATGTCGGGTGAGGGTCTCAAAAGGTCATTCATAACAACTATTTAAAAAACATATGGCAAAAATTTTAGGTATCGATCTCGGGACGACGAATTCGGCGATGGCAGTGATGGAAAATGGGGAGTTACGCGTCCTCGAAAACAACGAGGGGAACCGCACGACGCCCTCCATCGTAGCAATGAGCAAATCGAACGAGCGGCTGACAGGCCTTCTCGCAAAGCGTCAGGGCGTGGTGAATCCGCAGAATACCGTTTCTTCGGTGAAACGCCTCATCGGGAGGAAATTCAGCGATCCGGAAGTGAAGCGCGATGCGGCGTGGCTTTCGTATGCAATCAAGGAATCGGCACAAGGAGGCGTCGATGTGAAGATGGGAGACCGCTGGTATACGCCGGAAGAGATTTCCGCAATGATTCTTCAGAAGATGAAACTCGATGCCGAAGCGAAGCTCGGCCAGCCGATAAGCGAGGCGGTCATCACCGTACCCGCCTATTTCGACGATAGCCAGCGCCAGGCGACCAAAAACGCGGGAGAAATCGCGGGCTTCACGGTGCGGCGCATCATCAACGAGCCGACCGCCGCGGCCCTCGCATACGGCATGAATCGCAAGAAGAACGAGAAGATAGTGGTGTACGATTTCGGTGGCGGTACATTCGACATCTCCGTACTCGAGATAGCCGACAATACGGTAGAGGTGCGCGCAACGGGCGGCGATACCCATTTGGGCGGTGACGATTTCGACAAGCGTGTCATCGAATTTCTGGTTTCCGAATACAAGAAACAGGAAGGTATCGACATCTCGAAGGATTCGCTCGCCATCCAGCGTCTCAAGGAGGCCGCGGAGCGCGCGAAGCACGAACTTTCGACAGCGATGGAGTCGGAGATAAATCTCCCGTATATCACATCCGATGCGGCGGGACCGAAGCATTTTGTCATGAAAATGACGCGTGCAAAACTCGAAGACCTTGTGCGTGATCTCATCGACCATTCCATCGCATTGGTCCGTGAGACGGTGACGGCGGTGAAGCCGAAAGGAGCAGGACTCCAGATTTCCGAAATCGACGAAGTACTCCTCGTGGGAGGGCAGACGAGAATGCCCGCAATCCAGGAAGCAGTGAAAAAGCTGTTCAATAAGGAGCCTCATAAAGGCATCAATCCGGACGAAGTGGTCGCGATAGGCGCGGCCGCACAGGGGGAGATACTTTCCGCGAAGGACGAGAACCGCAAGACGGAGGGAGAAGTGAAGGACATCCTTCTTCTCGATGTCACACCGCTCTCTCTCAGCATCGAAACGCTGGGTGGCGTCGCAACGCCGATGATACAGAAGAACACCACGATTCCGACCGCCAAAACGCAGGTTTTTTCGACTGCGGCGGACAACCAGACTTCGGTCGAGGTGCATATCGGCCAGGGCGAACGTCCCATGATGTCCGATAACAAGACACTGGCCCGTTTCATTCTCGATGGCATTCCTCCTTCTCCTCGCGGCATACCGCAGGTCGAAGTGACATTCGATGTGGATGCGAACGGTATCCTGAACGTGTCGGCGAAGGATAAGGCGACGGGAAAATCGCAATCGGTTCGCATAGAAGCATCGACCAGTTTGAATAAGGAAGAAATCGAGCGGCTGAAACAGGAAGCGGCCGCCCACGCCGCTGAAGACGAGAAGAAACGCGAGTTCATCGAGGCGAAGAACCAGGCCGAATCGGCCGTCTATCTCGCCGAGAAAGGATTGAAGGACGCGGGGGACAAGGTGCCGCAAGAACTAAAGGATTCCGTGAATGCCCGCGTCGCACGCGTGAAGGAGGTGAAGGAAAAGGACGAGCTTGAAGCGATAAAGACGGCGACTCAGGAGCTTACCCAGGAGCTACAGAAAATAGGCGAATTGTTGTATAACAATAAAGGATCGGAGAAAGGCCCCGAGCCGCAAGAACCCGAAAAAACCGCATGAGCCAAGGACCCCAAATCGTGAGCCAGGCGCAATTCGAAGAAACCGACTACAGTGCGGCGAAAATCGTTCTGTTCGCGCTCGCGAGCATCGTTTCGGGTATGGCGATGGTATATGAATTCGATCAGTTCCTTCTCACCTCGCAATACGCCTTTCTCCTGTTTTCGATTGTCGCCGCCTCTGCGTTCGTCGTGATGAATATACTCAATGCGTTCTTTTTGAAACGCCTCTCCATCGTATGGGGAATCGTGTTTCTCGAGGCGGTGGGGCCGCTCGCGCTTTTCGCGGCGCGCATGGACGGCGCTGTTCCGTATGCACTGCTCGGCGGTTTCGCCGTGCTTCTTTTCTTCGTCTTTTCAGGAATTGCGAGAGGAAAGGGCATATTGAAGAACAGTATTAAAATCAAATTCTTCCAGGCAGCGCGCGTCATCACTCCTAAATTAGTGACGGGCATTCTCGTCATCGCGAGCGTCATCGCCTACACGGAATACGTGGAATGGGGGAAATGGAATGCGGCACTCGGGAAGGAGATAACCTATGGCGTAATCAGAGAGGCGGAACCGATACTTCACCTTTGGTTCCCCAACGTGTCCGGAACGCAGACAGTGGGCGCATTCCTCCGGGAAGTGACCGTCGCACAAATAAGGAATTTCCCTCCGAACACCATTCCGGGGATTCCCGATCTCCAGAAAGGACTCGAAGAGATGCCCGTGGAGGTGAAGGAAACGATCATCGCCCGCTTCTCGGGCGAACTCGAAAAGACGATTGAGGCCAAAATCGGCGCCCTCGACAGGAACGCTACCGTGAACGAGGCGGTGTACGAAGGACTTTCCCGTTTCATGGCTGCGCGCACGGAAAAGGAAAAGGCACTCGGCGGTGCCGCACTCGCACTCCTCCTTTTCTTTTCACTGAAGGGTATCGCGGTACTTTTCTACTGGCTATTGAACGGAATCGCATTCCTCGTCTATAAATTCCTCATTGCGGCCAATTTCGCGATGGTGAGCTTCGAATCGCGGAATCGCGAATTCGTGTTTCTCCCGTAACCCGCCCCTCATGAAGGATTATTATAAAATACTCGGCGTCGAAAAGAGCGCCTCGGAAGAGGACATTAAAAAGGCGTATCGGAAGCTCGCTCATCAGCACCACCCCGACAAGGCGGGCGGCAATGACGCGAAGTTCAAAGAAGTGAACGAGGCATACCAGGTGCTCTCGCACAAAGAGAAGCGCTCGCAGTATGACCGTTTCGGTCAGACATTCGAAGGCGGCGCGGGACCGGTGCCCGGATGGGAGCACTTCTCCGGATTCGGAGGACAGCAGGGCCAGTGGAACGTGAATTTCGGGGAGGACCTCGGTGATTTGAACGATATTTTTGAAACGTTTTTCGGCGGTCGCGCCGCACCGCGCAGGCAGACCTATACCCGCGGTTCCGACATTGAGGCACAAGAGACCATCACGCTCGAAGAGGCGTTCAGCGGTGTTTCGCGCACCATCCGTTTCAGCGCGTACGCGGAATGCGGCACGTGCGGCGGCGTGGGTTATGAGAAGAGCAAAGGACTTTCGAAATGCGCCAAATGCCAGGGCCGCGGCGAGATAAAGGAGGAACGGCAGACGTTTTTTGGCAAGTTCGCCCAGGTGCGAGCGTGCCCCGACTGTCGTGGCCGCGGAGAGATACCGAACGAGAGATGCCGCGCGTGCGGCGGCACGGGAAGGGCGATGAAGGAACGGGAAGCGACGGTGGATATCGCACCGGGTGTGGAAGACGGGCAGATCATCAAACTCCAGGGCATGGGAGAAGCGGGCGAGGCAGGGAGCGGCAGCGGCGACCTCTATGTGGTCGTGCGCGTGAAACCCCATGCAGCGTTCGAACGGCGGAAAGCGGACCTTTTCGTGGAAAAAGAGATCCGCGTGACCGACGCACTGCTCGAAAAGAAGATAGGGATGAAGGACATCGACGGAGCGCATTATACTGTGCGGATTCCTGCGGGGTTCAACCTTAAGGATGCACTGAAGATACCGGGACGGGGAATGCCGAAATTCGGTATTTTCGGGACCGCATCGCGCGGTGATCTCCATGTTTCATTTACGGTGCGCGTGCCGAAGTCGCTTTCTTCGAAAGCAAAGAAGCTTCTCGAAGACCTCGAAAAGGAACTCGACTGATTGACTTCCGGGGAGGGACGGGGTATCATGCGGGAGTAATCCGTAGACCGCAGGCGATCACTAAGTCCTGCCGAGGAGCATCCGATTTTCGGGTATTTCTCATCTGCGGCAAAGGTCGCAGTTTTTGTTAGAGACCGAACAATGAAAACAAAAGCACAGAAAAAAGCACAGATAGAAGAAGGAGCGAAAGAGCTGAAAGGGAAGGAGACGGTCATCATCACCGACTTCACCGGACTCTCCGCAAACGAATTGAACGCGTTCCGTAAGGCGGTGCGCGGTATCGGAGGCAAGGTTTCGGTGATAAAGAAGCGTCTTCTGAAATTCGTGTTTGAGAAGGAGGGAATCGCATTCGACCCGAAGCAATTCGGAGGTCAGGCGGGCGTCGTCTTTTCACCGAAGGACATGGTGGAGACGGCCGGTGTGGTTTACCAGTTCTCGAAACTGAAAGATCTTCTGAAGATTTCCGGAGGCTTTGAGATGGGGGAGAAGAAATTCGTATCCGCGGGCGACGTGAAGCGCATGGGCCAGCTGCCCTCGAGGGAAGTCCTTCTCGGCCAATTGGCATATATGCTCGGCATGCCTATTCGTTCGTTCATGTTCGTAATCAAAGAAAAAGCAAAAAAGTCGAATTAATCAAATAACTACCATGGAACAATACAAGGATATTCTCGAGAAAATCGAGAAAATGACGGTGCTTGAACTCTCGGAGCTCGTGAAAGTGTTCGAGGAGAAGTTCGGCGTGTCGGCGGCAGCGATGGCATCCG
>ORJL011853237.1_pt1 | contig 10268 bp, 7 predicted proteins | sample 1779941 | NCBI WGS metagenome assembly ORJL01 (sample SAMEA104232317, study PRJEB22302) | groundwater metagenome | biome: forest; feature: aquifer; material: groundwater | place: USA | collected 2011-08-07 | depth 5.8 m | reverse complement strand
TCGACGAGCGTCGCGGACTCGTTCTCGCGAGAGCTCGCTTCGTTGGCGAAATAGAGCGACGGCGCGAGAGTGAACACCACGCCGACCACGACGATGGCGATGAACAACGCGATCGTTCGGGCTCTCGCGGCGCGCACGTATCGGCCGGCCGGGCTTTCGGCAGGGACCTGGCCTGCCAAGTCGGATACCTCCGTGGCAAGGGGTTGCGCGAGCGTCAGCCACGCAGGCCTGCCAAGCCGTTCCCACTTGAGCGCCATCCACTCCAGGAACTCGGCCGCCTCGCGCACAGCGGGATCCCGCGGGGGATCTGCGCGTGGCGTAGCGGCGGGTGTGACCGTCGGCGCGCTGCGCTTCGCGCTCTCCACGTACGCGCGACGTCCCTGCACGAGGTCACCTGCTCGCTCGAGCCGATGCGCCAGGAGCGCTGCAATCGACGCGAACGAGAACCCAACGTCTTCGGGGTCGTGCGGGTCGGCCTTGTCGATGACGATCCGCTCGCCGAGGCCCCAGAACGCAACGTACGGAACCCGGATGCTGCTCAGCACGTCGAGCGGGCGCGCATCGCGTGGCAACCACGTTGCGAACTCGGGCTCGAACTCCGTCGCCCAGCGCCGCAACCACTCCTGCGCCGACTCGTACTCTTGGCGCAGGTCCAGGCGCGTGAGCACGGGCACAACGTTGAGGCGCGCGCGGTCGAATGGCAGCGCGTCGCGTGCGCGGGTTGCACCAGCAAGGACGTCTCGTAGTCCGCGCGAGTTCTGGTTGTTTGGCGTGCCGAGGATTACGAGCGTGTCCGGAAGCTGCGCCGTACAAATGGCGCCGATGTCGGTCAGGCCCGTGCGGCTATCGATGAGCACGACGTCGTATGCCTCGCGCCACTCGGCAATCGTGGCCTCGATGGCCACGCCGAGCTCCTCGTCCGCGTAGAGCCGCGGCCACACGAGCTGCTGGACGGACCGCGTGTAGGGATCGCCGCCCGCCCCGGCAGGCAGCAGATCGACTGCCCCTTCGCCGCCCTCGATCGGAACGCGGACGACACGGCGCCGCCAGTCGAGCGTTTGTCCCTTGCGGAACGCGACGAGCTCGTCGACGAGGCCGCCGGTCGGTTGAACGCGGTAGTAGACGTGAAGCCCCGGCGCCTCAAGGTCCCAGTCGACGCAGAGCACGCGATGTCCCCAGCGTGCGAGCAGGGCGCCCACATTCGCGAGTGTGAACGTTCGACCGACGCCGCCCTTGTATGAATAGAACGTGACGATGTGCGCGGGGCGCGCTTTGGCTCCGGGCTCGGCTGCGCTCGTCATGCGGCGAAGCGCGGGAGCGCGGGAGCGGGGGCGGTCGGGGCGTCGTCAGGGCGCACGATTGGAAAGCCAGCGTCCCAGGGTGGCGCGGCGAGCACCGTGGTAGCCAAGTCCTCCGTCATCTGCCTCATCGCCTCCTGGAACTCGATGTACCTCGAGGACTCGCGGAACTGCGCTGGCGTGAAGGCGAACCTGCTGAGGTCGCGCTGTTGCGTGATCTGGGCTTCCTTCGGGTAGTGCAACCCGTCGCTGAACTTGACCGCATACACGACGGTCTTGCCGCACGCCTTCTGACGCTCGCGCATGCTGATCCACTCCGCGAGACACCAGTTGGATCGGAAGTAGTCGGGCGACCACACGCACACGATGACCTTCGAGGCCTTGAGCGCCCGTTCGAGCTCGACGGGCCACTCCGTGCCGACCCGGATGTCCACCTCGTCGCGAAAGATCTTCGCGTCGTTGGGCAACGCCTGTCCGAGCCACTGGCGTAGCTCCCGGTCGAAGTGGTTCCCGACCCAGGAGCCCACGGGATCCTGTCTGCGATAGCTGAGGAAAACGTCGTACTCGTAGGCCACGTCGCTACCCCCGCGCGACTATAACCGGCGTCATCGCTGCCGGAAAGGACGAACGCGCGTCTAACCTCACTGTTTGTTTCGCGGAGGCGCTCGCGTATGCTCCCGCCCCGGCGGTGGCCCGTTGTGCTCGGAGGACCGAGATGCCAGTGCGCGGAACGTACGAATTCGAGATTGACGGCTCGTCGCGACTCGTCGCGAGCGACAACAACCTCGTGAAGCTCCGCAAGCTCTTTCGCGACGACGCGATCATCGGCGGCGAGTGGGGGCCGAGCAATCCCGGCGACTTCGATCACGGCTCGTGGCACATCCTCTGCCATCTCGCGGGCGGCTCAGGTGTGATCGAGACCGCAGCCGGACGCGCGTGGTGTGGAATCACGCACGTCGCGCAGACGGACACCTACGCGGCGACCATCACGCATCGCGAGTCGCGCGCCTCCGCTGCAGCCGCGAAGACCGTTCCGCTCGGATCCACAGAGGCCGCGACTGCCGTCGCCGGCGCGCCGTGCCTCGGGTTCATTGAGGGAGCGTCGCTCGGGCATATCTCCGCGCGGGCAGCACGGGACGCGGACAGCGATTTCAACGGGTGGCCGCGCCAGATGTTCGACAAGGACATTGCGAGCGAAGAGGACGGCGGCACCGTGTGGGAGCACTGGTCGACGACGCGCGACATACGTCCGTCGAGCGCGATCGGAACGTCGGTGCTCCGGGCGTGGCTCGAGCTCGTATCCCGGCTCGGTGGTCGGTTCGTCGCAGCCGTTGCGCGCGGTCGCCGCGAGCACAGCCATCCCACGCAGCTCGTCGCGCTCGTGCGCGCGGGCGTTCTCTCCGAGGCCGAGGCGACCTGGGATGTGAAGCCTGAGCCGATCTCGAGAGCGGCCCAGGACCTCCTCTACCAAGCGCGCCCCACCGATGCGCTCGCGGCAGTCGAGACGCTCGCGTTCACCGAGGGTCAGGAGAAGTACTTCATGTTCGCGAGGCGGATCGATCGTTGGAGCCCTGCTGCACGCGTGAAGAGAGATCTCGGTCTGGACTGATCGGAGACGATCCATGAAAGCGCGCTCGCGAAAGCCGCGAAGACGGGGGCTCCTCGACGGTGCACGCGTCTATCTCTCGGGACCGATGGACTTCGTCGCTTCGCGAGAAGAGGAGATGAAGAACGGCTGGCGCACGCGCGTCGGAGCGTTCCTCCGCGCGAGAGGCTGCGTCGTCTTCGACCCGTGGCAGAAGCCCGAAGTGCGGGGCCTGCAGGAGTACGGGCGCGAGGGCCTCGACACCGCGGGCGCACGCCGCGAGTGGACGTTCGAGGACAACGAGCGCGGCGCGAAGGCGCGCGCGAAGCTGACCGGGAAGTTCTGGGAGACGCTCCACATCGATCTACGAATGGTCGACACGAGCGACTTCACCATCGCGTACTGCCCCACGAACGTGTACAGCGTCGGGACTCCGCACGAAGTCGCGCTCTGTCGCCAGCAGCGCAAGCCGGTGCTCTTCGTCAGCCCACCCGTCGAGTTCCCCGCGCTCGCCGCACTGCGCACGCACCTGACGACGAAGAGAGACGCGGTCGGCGCGAAGCTCCTCGAAGCGCTCGCTCAGGAAGTTCCCATCAAGCCCAATCCCGAGGGCATTCCGAGTCTCTGGTACATGCCGCTCGTTGGCGGTGAGAGCTTCTTCGACGGCTTCGGGTTCCAAGCGTTTCGCGAGCGCGAGGGCTGGAGCAGGGGCCCGCTCGACGTCCGCGAGGAGGCTCGGAAGCCCAAGCGGCCGCTCCTTCCGTTCCTCGCGACGCTAGCGCGCGAGATCCCGAAGAAGTGGGACGCGAAGCGCAGCGCGTATGTCCGCAACGACGATTGGCTCCTCTGGGATCTGGAGCGTGACGACGACGGCGCGGCTGTCACCGGCCCGCATCGAGCGAAGAGCGCGAAGTGAGCAAGCGGGACACAGACGCGCTCGCTCTGCTGGACGAGCTCGCGCGCCGCGCGCTCTCGAATGAGGAGAACCGAGCACTGTCTCGAGCATGCAGCGAGGCGCTCGTGGCCTACCGGGCGGCCGTGGCGGGCGGGCGTCCGTCTCGCGGGATTGCCAGCCGAGCTCGGAAGGCGTTTCTCCATCTCGGAGGTGACCCCGGTCGGTCGACCGCATCCCTGAAGGACTACGACCACGATCGGTACGGTCCGTTTCTCGGCGTGAGCGACGAGGGCAGCGCTGCTGCACAGATCCGGGGGGCTGCGTACGAGTCACCGAAGGTGCGCGCGCTGCCGCGGACGATTCGCCCATCGCCGCTCCAGGTCGGCTTGGCGCTCGACGCGGAACGATTGGGCGGAATCGGCGAGGTCGCAGTCGGGCCGGAAGAGTACGCGGATATCTGGCTGGAGTGCGTGGATCGCCTGCTCGTGACGACGAACATCGGAACGCGCGTCAACGTGCGTACGTATCGGCGCGAGCCTCGAGTCGTTCTGACGAGCGCGCAGCCGGGCGCTCTCGCGAGAGCGAAGGAGGAGATCGCGGCTGCGTTCAAGCCCTTCGTCGAGACGCCAGATGGTAGGCCTCGCCCTCTGACGGTGTTCGTCGAGATACCTCGATCGGCGAGGATCACGAGACCCAAGCAGAAGGCCGCGCTCATCGAGGTCGTCGCGTTCGTCGCTTCGGGCAAGGGTGTCGGTAAGAAGCGCGCACCCGTCGGGCACGTTCTCGGCTTCGCGGTCGCCGTCGGCCGCGGGCTAGAGGGTCGGGATGCGGCGATGGACGGCATCGAGCTGGCCGCGATCGCGGGCATCGGCATCGTCAGAATCGACGGCCAGAAACGCAGAGTCGCGGACGAAGCGATCTCGCTCGCGGGGCTTCTCGATTACTTCGAGCCCGGCATCGTCGGGCCCCTCCTGCGCCGAGCGCACGCGCGGAGCGTTCACGTTCGTTGCGCCAACCTTCCGGACACGGACACGATCGCGCGCAGCATTTGGGTCGGCCTCGCCACCGCGCGGAGCATGGGTGCGAACCTCGGCAAGTACGGCTGCTTTCCACTGACGCGTCCCGAGATCGATCACGTCGTCGAGCAAGTGCAGTCATGGTTGCCGAGCTGGTCGGCCGCACCGGTCTTCTTCGTCGACCAAGGACTCCTCCACGAGGCTGGAGTCGACGTAGGCAACGACTTGCCGCGCGGCATGGAGACGTGGCTCGACACCGTCGCGAGGCACGGCGTGAAGGTCGTGCTCATCGACACGGTCGACAAGGCCACGGGGAAACGTCTGCTCAAGAGGTCCGCGAAGGATGCGACGGGCTTTCTCGGGCCGAATCAGATCCAGCGCATCGAGCGCTACGCGCGCAAGAAGGGCATCAAGGCGCTGTGGGCCGGCGGGCTCGGGCTCGCCGACGCGTTCGCGATGGGCAAGCTCGGTGTCTTTGGCATCTACGTGACGAGCGCCGCCGCAACGACCGTCCCCGTTCCGGCGACGGGCAGCTACGTGCGCGACCCCGCGCTCGCGGGCGTCAAGGAGCCATCGAAGGAGGCCGTCCTTCGTACGAAGATCCTCCTCGAGGCGGGCTTTCTCTCCGCGAAGCTTGGTGCTCGCGCCGAAAGAATCACGCGCACGGCCGAGCGCTTGCTCGAGGCGTCGGGCGCGGGAAATGCCAACACGGCGCAGCGACACACGGCAGCGCTCGCTCTGGCGTGTACGAAGGGATGGCGCACGTACTGGAAGACCGAGGGGCGCTGATGGCGAAGGAATCGAGCAAGCTCAAGTCGGTGAAGGTGGCGTTCACGCTCCCCTTCATCGGAAAGATCGAAGGCCTCTGGGAGGCTGATGCGGCGCAGCAAGAGGCCGCGTGGGAGATGTACGTCGAGCTCATCACGCGAATCGCGGTCGTCGAGCTCCGAGACGACGAGGGTCTTCTGCGCGAAGCACTCTCGTCGCTCCACGCGCTGTTCGGCGTGACCCGAGAGATCCTGCGAAGGCACGGGCCAGGCGTCGCGCGCTCGAAAAAGCCGAGCGACCTGAGCTTCGGATACGTCGCGGTGGCCGTGCTGAACCTGGTGCTTCGGCCGATGCTCGCAAAGTGGCATCCACTGCTCTCCGACTACGAAGCGAGAAGGGTCGCGCCGACGTCTTCGTGGGAGCACGAGAAGAACTGGGAGCACGCGACCGAGCTCCGAGCAGAGCTCCGCAAGGTGCGCGGCCACCTGACCGCGTACGCCGAGATCCTCGCCGAGGTGGCAGGCGTCGAGTCCCTCATCGTGCCGGATGCTTCATCTAACGAGCCGTGAACCCAAACTGGAGGCAATCGATGAGCGAGTCGCAGAGCACGGACAACGACGGGGTCATTCGGATCGACGTCCCGATCGAGATCACGATTCGAGCGGGTGCCGTGACGGTCGTGTCCGGCGCGGGACACGCGACGTCAGCCGGCGCGCGAGCGCTCCGTCCCTCTCGCGGCGACGGCGGGCAGCCCGAGGCCTTCATTCTCGATGAGGACTACGATTCCCGGCTCGGTTACGACGACGCGCATCTAGGGGTCCAGGTCCCGCTGCCCACACTATCGGAGGCGCAGTTGAAGCAGGCGTCGCGCGACCAGACAACGGATCGCGAGGACAGCCACGTGCTGCGTTATCACCACATGTCGATCGTGATGAACGCCAAGAAGCGTCTTGCATTCTTCGCCGCGTGCAACACGACCCGCAACGCGGACCTGATCGGCTCGAAGTCGCGGACCGAGCTGAACGACGGCGCTCGCGACAAGTGGATTCTGGACCCGCGCATCCCGCCTGCACATCAGGTGCAGACGAAGGAGCTCTATGGACCGTCGGTCTTCGATCGCGGTCACCTGGTGCGCCGCGAGGACATGTACTGGGGGAACGACGAGACGCTTGCTACCTACGCCAACTTCGACTCGTTCCACTACACGAACTGCACGCCTCAGCATCCCGAGTTCAACCAATCGCAGCTGGGCGAGGGCCTCTGGGGGCGTCTCGAGAACCACATCGCCAAGAGTGCCGCGACCGACGGTGAGAACCTGTCGTACTTTGCGGGACCGATCTTCCGTCGTGGTCGCACGATGCGAAACGTCTTCATTCCGAACCAGTTCTTCAAAGTCGTTCTCGGAATGCGCCGCAACGGATCACTCGGCGCATGGGCCTTCCGCCTCAGTCAGAAGGAGCTCGTCGCCGATGCGCCCGAGCCGGTGTTCGCAGCGGGCGAGTTCGAGGAGTACCTGGTCTCGATCGCGAGCCTCGAGCGTTCGACGCAGCTCACGTTCCCCGAGGTCGTCCGCAAAGCCGACGTGATGAGCGGTCAGGACGACCGGATGTTCGACGACCTCGACGAGATTCCGCTCGAGCGCGGTTCATGACGGGCTACGGAGATCTGCGAACCGAGGGCTTGTTCGCCGAGCTCGACGGCGCGGACGCAGCTCGTCGGGTCGAGTCCGCGCTCCCACGTCTTGGGGCCGCCGATTGGATCATCGGGAGCGCGGTGAGCGATCCGAAGCTGCCCGGCCGTGTCGGAATCGAGGTTCTCCCTCCCGCGGGCGGTCCCGCGCTCGGCGTCTCGGAGGGCTGGGACCTCGCGCACGCCCTCGCACGACTCAGCGGGGCCGAGGTCGAGCCGATGTTTTGCGGCGACGTGCCCATCGCAGAGGGCGCTCGCTTTGCGGAGGAGGCGTTTCCGAACGACGAGAGCTGCCCCGAGGACGTTCGCTGGCATCTCGAAGCGCTGCATGCGGAGAAAGCGCTCTTACGCGTTTCGCCGCCGACCTCGAAGATTGTCATCGCGCATCTGGACACGGGGTACGCCAATCACCCGGAGCTCTTCGGCGCGGACCCGGTCGTTGCGGATAGCCTCGGAGAGAATCTGCTCGAGTCGGAGCTGCGACCGGTGGATCCGCTTCACACGGGTGCGCTGAAGCAGCCGGGCCATGGGACCGCGACCGCCAGCGTCATGGCTGCGCGCCACGGAACGCGGGTCCGCCGCGCTGGCGCGCAGAACGACGTCGATCTTCTCGGCGTCGCGCCGTTTGCGACCGTTGCTCCGTACCGCGTGACGGAGAGTGTCGTCGTCCTCGGGTGGCAGCGCAGGCTCGCGCGGGCGATCGAGCGTGCGACGGACGCGGGGCACCCGATCATCTCGATGAGTCTCGGGGGGCTCGGCGGGAGCCGGCTCGCGCGCGCGCTCCGAGAGGCGGATGAGAAGGGCGTCATCGTCATCGCTGCGGCAGGCAACTACGTACCGTTCGTGGTCGCGCCCGCGTGTTACGACACGGTCGTCGCGGTGGCTGCGAGCGGCCCGGACGGGGCTCCGTGGAAGTGGAGCTCGCGCGGGGCCGCCGTGGGCATCACGGCACCCGGGCACATGGTGTGGGCGGCCGGATTCGAGAACGGTTCGCCGGTTGCACGACCGGGAAGCGGAACCTCATTCTCGACGGCCTGTGTTGCGGGCGCGGCGGCACTCTGGCTGTGTGCTCACGCGAGCGTGCTCGGGGCGCGCAACGCGACCCTTCCGAGACGGTTTCGTGCTGCCCTCGCATGCGCAGGGGGAAAGAAACTGCCGAGCGGGTTCGGTGCGGGCGTGCTGGACGTGGTCGCACTGCTCGATGCGCCCACGGAAGCGGCGCCGACGACGGAGCCTCTCAGAGAGGCGCACGAGGCGTTCTTGACGCACATGCGTGCAGCGGCGCTCTCCAAACAGCTCGCGCGGGAGCTCGCGTTTCACGAACAGGTCGTCGCTGCCACCGATCGCCCCGCCCACTCGACCACGGCAGAGGCGTTGCTTCAGCGAGCCGACAGCGGACACCGCGTTCTCGCCTCGTCCGCCTTGCGGGCAGCGCTCCGCGGCGATGGACAGGATCGGCCTGCCGCTCCTGCCGCCGTCGAGGTCACGAGCGCGCGTGCGGCTGCTGGAGCCCGAAGCTCGTCGAGACGCGTAGAGATCCGGCTCCGCATCACCCTACGTGCGGAGGGGAAGTGAACCTCGTCGAACGAGACATCGCCGCGCGGGTCCAGTCCCTCGCCAAGTGGACCGACGATCTCAGCCCGGAAGAGAAGTACGGAGAGACTCCGGATCTGATCGAAGCCGTGCGTGAGACGGTCAGCAGGCTTGTCGCGGACATCGCATCGCAGCGAGCACTGACGCGGCTCCGGCACATCGTGGCCGCAGAACGAGTCGCGAGCGTCTTCACGTCGATCCGACAGCAGAGGCAGACGGTCGATACGCAAATCCTGCTGCTCGCCGATGCATGCGCACAGGACGGTTATCGGCGCGTGCTGCAGATGGCGCTCTCGCTCGGCGCCATCCCGGAGGACCTCCCGCGGTGGCCATCGCCCGTCATCGCGCTCGAGGCGATGAGCAGCCCGGTGACGTTCGTGCGCGGACGCTCCGCGCGCTCGCCCGGCTTCCTCGAGTCGAACGATGTCTCGCTCCCATTTCCGATCGTGCTGATTCCGTCCTACGCAGACGTCTCGATCAGTGCGCTGACGATCATCCATCACGAACTCGGCCACAACGTCGACGAGGACTTCGGGCTCACACCTGCGTTGCGCCCCGCGATCGACGCGGCGCTTCGTCGCGCGGGTCTGCCGTCGGACGATTGCGCGAAATGGACCGATTGGTGTCGGGAGGTCGTCGCAGACGTCATTGGGCTCTTCCTCGCAGGCTCGCCTCTCGTCGCGGAGATGGCCGACTGGGCTGCGCTGATGCCCGCGAGCCGATCCACGACGCACCCGCCGACGATCGCTCGCGTGTTCCTACTGGAGCTCGTGCTTCGTCATCTCGGCGTGACGGATCCGGCGTACGAGCGCGTTCCGAGCACGGCATCGGTCGATGACGACGAATCGCTGGAGCGCGCGTTGCCCATCGTGCTGCACGCGCTCTTGCACACGCCCGTTCCCGCGATCTCGAATCATCGGCTCGCCGATCTCGCTCCTCCGCTCGAGCATCAGGAGTCGCTGCTGCGTCGCTGCCAGAGCCTCGCCGACGATGTCATGCGCGACCTCCCGGTCCGACTGATTCCCTCCGCTGCGAGGCTCGCTTCGATGCGGGGCGTCCCGAACGTCGAGGAGCGCATTCGCGCAGTGCTGTCGGGGCGCCCTCGCGCGACGAGCGCGCCGTTCCGGTTTGCGTCGTTCCGACAGAAGGTGCTGGCGACCGTGGACGCGCCGATCCTCGCCGACGAGGACGAAGGGCTCAAACGCCCCCCTCGAGATCTTTTCGACCAGGTGCAGACCGTCACGTTCGTGGGTGCGAGCAACGACGGCTTGCCCATGCTCTTCGATGCGTTCCGCAAGCGCGGTCTTCGGCGCAAGGCGCTCATCGAAGTCTTCTTCCTCGACGAGGCTGCGATTCGCCGCATGGCAAACGCGCGAAGAGACGCGGCAACGTACGTCCGCGATCGTCGTCGAGCCATCGACGCG